>Ga0310694_10001991_pt1 | contig 21840 bp, 5 predicted proteins | sample 174DNAGHGhighgp2_FD_203884 | JGI IMG/M metagenome (GOLD analysis project Ga0310694, IMG submission 203884) | Sheep rumen microbial communities from Palmerston North, Manawatu-Wanganui, New Zealand - 1742 DNA GHGhigh gp2 (v2) (version 2) | ecosystem: Host-associated > Mammals > Digestive system >... | reverse complement strand
GAACTACTAGTTCTTTACAACCTTCAACAAAAAAGTTTAACAAAAATCAGGGTTATGCCAAATAACCCATAGGGAGGGACTTATGTCCAAGAAGAACAATAAGGGTAACAAAAAGAAAAACAACCGCAAAAATTACAAAATCGAGTCTCTTGAACCGAGACTTTTGATGGATGCCGCGCTTGCAGACGATTGGATTAAGGAAGCCGATTCTTCGGTTAATCAGTTCGGTGATTATAACATTTCCGCAAGTGGCTCCAAGATGGAGGGCTTGCTTGTCTATGAGCAAGGAATTAGCAGTGAACCTGAAGCGCTTGCGTTGGCGGATGTTATAAGTGGCCAAAAGATTCAGTATAAGCAAGATGTTAAGGACGTAAAAGACTATGTTTGTGAAACCGTAGAGGCGTTGCGTGATGAGGGGACAAAAACCCAAAAGGAGGATGCGGCAAACAAGCACTTGAGTATGATAATTGCCAAGACAATCCTTAACAATGCTGATCCGGATGATGAAAATTATGCAAATCTTGTGAAGGCGGCGAATGAGGCGGAAGCAGAGTATAATGCCGCTGAAGCTGCTTATCAAAAAGCACGTAAAGAATTTACGGTAGATGCTGATACATTAGTTCAGGAACTGACAAATGGCAAGAATAGACGTTCGGAGTGGACATTTGCTGTGGATACGACGAATTCTAGCCACCATAAGGTGTCTGTCCAGATTAAGAAGAATGCTTCACTTACTTCTTCTACAAATAAGAAGGTGGCTGCTGATATTTCTGAACAAACAAAAATTGGTGTTTTGTTTGATACCCATGATCTCAATAGCAATGCGTCTGGATATACGACAGTCAGTTTTACTCTTGACGGCGATAAAAATACTGGATTTGATGATAATGCCAGTGCTGATGTCCGATTTGACTTCAAACAGGATTTGGCCCAGGGGAAAACTGATGCAAATATCGGTATTCTAGGCCTTGAATCAAGGAACGATGGTGGTGTCGTTTCGTTACCTGACTTGACTGTGATTGGATCGTTCCGAACGGATTCAAAGAACAACTCCACAATTGCTACGAATTATGAATATGATCTTGATTTTAGAGTCAAGGATTATGCAAGTGTTGCGTTGCGGATGACTAATTTTGCGGTCGATGATACAGATCATTTGAAATATATCGGCAATACGGCTGTTGGGCAGACCCCTGTATGGTTGGATGCGGCGGGCTCTGCTGTTAACGACGAGAATGCACTTATCCCTGATTTTGCAAATGTGCGGATTGGTGATGTGCTAACACAGTTCAATGCGATAGCTAAGTGGCTTCAGAATGCTGAGACGGAAATATTGAAGAATGATTTTGAAGGGCTTATCGACCAGAATGCATCTTCGTTCTTGTATCTATCAAATTACTTTGCAACTTTTGTCAAGACTCCCCCTCAGTCTTTCCAGGAATTGTTGTCGCGATTTAATGATCCCGTTATAACTGCCGAATTCAAGAATGTATCGGGCAAAAATATCTGTCAACTAAAGTATGACGGATGGATTACGTCTCAAAATCTAGAGGCAAGCGTTAGTGAGGCTCTATTTAAATCTCTGTCGAACTCATTTGGTGGTATAGAGAAAGTTTCATTGTCTCTTGGTGCGCAATCTAATCTAAAAATGACTTTCGACATTCCGATGGATGAACTGGGGAGCGTCGGAAACAGCGCCAAATTGAAAAGTATAGGTGTTGATGCTGAAAAGGTTGCTGGTCTTGTAGGGGCTAAGAATGTCTGTGTTGCTGATAAGGCGTTGAATAAGACGAGTACTGTTGGCGAAGAAGTCACGTTCGCTTTACTTGAGGATGGGGTCAAAAAGGGGGATATTACTATATCTTCTTCCACTTCTTTAGATGAAGCTGGTATTCAGTCTATCGTTGGAGAATTGAATAAGACTTATTCTGCGACAGGGGCTGTGACTAGTCCTAAATTTGATGTGATAATAAATAAAGATGGGAATGGCGATGTAGATAAATTTGCTATTGTGACAGATGATACTACAAAAGCATTCTCATTGTCGTTTGCTACTGATAATAGCCGAAAAATGTGTATTAATGGTGCGCAACAGTTTTGTTCGGCATTTCTGATTGATACGACTACAGTGACGGAAGTAAGTATTGACGGAGCGATTGTAAAACCTAAGGAATCTGGTATCCGCTTTGATTGGGCTGCCGCAATAAACGAAGTCTTGATGTCGAATCCCAATTTTACGGATTACTCTGCAGTATCGCTTGGAGATGCTGTCATCGTTTTTTATAGTCAATCTGAACAGAATGTGCTCGTAACGGGAGAAAACCCCACTTCTGTGCCGACAGACGTTTGGTTGCCTTTCTCGGGCACAGCGGGAGTAGAGAAACAGATTCTTCTTTCAAGTTCTCATCCGGTTGAAACCTCTAATTCAGATTTGAGTTTTACATTTGCAATAAATGGTGGTGCTACCCAAAATATTCTTTTGGAAGCAGAGACTTTGGCGAATTGCTATACGGTTGATGATGTTGTAAGTGTGATAAACGGAGAATTGACCAAACTGGGCAATGGAATAAAAGCTTTTGCTTGGGAAGGGAAAATCGGTTTTTCAAATGAGAACGATCTTCCATTTGGTGTCACCTTGTCGAATAAAGATTTAGGTTTTGACAACCTGACTTACTCTTCTACAACAAATTGTATGAGGATTAAGTTTGATGTTGGGGGAACGTCAGACGTTAATGTGGATATTGATTTATATGGTTTCTTCAAGACGAAATCAGATCCCACAATAGGGGATCTTCTTGATGAGATAAAAACACAATGTAACAATATATTATCAACGAAAGCGCCTTCTTGTAGCGTTGATGTAAATGGCATGAGTTTAGTGGTGTCGGGTGGTAAATTCTCTTCCTCTGGCGCTGTTGAGGATTTAAATGGTTGTTCCCTGATTGAACTTCTTGGATGGAATGTTGACAACGACTCTGACACATTCTTGGTGGTGCATGCTCAGAGTCAGAAAGAAGTCACGATTTCAAGTTTTTCGTTAGATATATATGAAACATTAGCTAGCAATGGTAATATCGCGTCTGCCCGATTGGGAATGGTTGGTGTTGATGTGACGGGAAACATTGGCATTAATGCTTCCAGAAATCTTACTGCTAACAATCTAATTGGTGATGTGACGGAAATACCCCTCGATACTGCAGATACAGATTTTACAAGCAATTTTACTTTGGGAAATTGGTCATATGCATCAACTTCGACGAATACATTAAACGTGGATTTGTCTGAAGGGTTATTGGTGGATGATGCTACGCAAAATGCGGTGAAACAGCATGTTATGTCTGCGGATTTGTATGCGACTGTTGTGGGTCGTGCGTTGATTCCGGACCCCAGTTACATCTCTAAAACAGAAAACTCTTCTGTAGCGTCTTTAAAACTTATAAATATGTCGGCTCTTGTAGAAAAGGTGACAAAGGCTCTCAAAGACGACGTGCTAAAAACAATTCTTGCGTATGGAGAGTCTGCTACGCCGTCAGCCGACCCCATATTGGCTGTTTTGAATGAAAAATTGCCGCTGTTTGGAAAATCTGCACCAGAATTGTTGGGCTTGATCAATAAATTAAACGATGTTATTGACAATATTTCCAAGAGTCATCCTGCTACGCTACAGGAACTGAGTCAGCGAATTGATAAAGCGCTTGGGGCTAAGCTCTATTTTACCTTCCATGCTTCGTCTATTGACTTCAGCTTTGTCTGGGAACAGGAATATAAATCCCAGGCTGTTTCTATCAACAATTTCTCGATTATGGAAACAGCCGAAGGCGCAAGGCCTACGAATGTGGGTGGTTTAGCGGAAGTATATTTGAATGGTAGTATTAATACGCGATTCAACTATTCTATGTCGGTAAGCGGGTCAACTTTGGGAGATCCCATTTTGCAAGAAGACTCGAGTGTTTCAATTGATGTGGCTTTAAAGGGTAAGCCTCTTTCATTTGATTTGAGCTTGGCCCTTGGCGGTATGAGTGCCTCCTTGCTTAAGGTTGTTAGCACTGAATCGAATCCTAGCTATATTGCGGTTCGAATTCATGAGGAAATGGCGTATCGCAATACGGCAACATCTGGAAGCGCTGCTGCAGGAAGTTTTTCAAGTTGTGAGTGGGAACATGATGCCGATGATTGCCAGATTGGTGGTGTTCTTCGTGTTGAGAGTGCAGGCTTGAGTGTTGGTGAAATTAGATTGGGCGTAGTGAATACTGCGGGCAAGGTTAATGCTTGGAATGGCGAAACGAATCTTGGTGGATCTTTTAAGTTGAAGGGGTTGCTTGCTGGAGGAATTGGCATTCGCGCGCCTAAATATTTCACGGAACCTTTAACTGATGCTGAAAAAGGAGATAATTCTGTAGGCAGCATTGTCTTGGATATGAGCGAATTGGGCTCAAATTGGGAAAAGATTGACCTTTTTGGCCAAGTCCGACTGGTGACTGATGCCTTGAGCTCTGCCCTGCGCAAGGCGCAGAGCAGCCTGAACAAGACGTTCCTCTCGGATGGCATGCGCAAAATTCCGTTAGTAGGAGATGCGATTGTCGGTGCGGCAGACTGTTTGACTGCTTTGGATGAGAATTTTATCGAACCTTTCCGTAAGTTTGCTTATAATTCACAAAATCTTGATGCGGCTATGGTTGCAGAAAGACTCTATACGATATTGCAAAAAACTGGGTTGTTGCAGGCCTTGGATAAAAAGGTTCTTTTTGATGCGCAAAATAATTGCACGCAGAAAGTGGCTTGGGCGGGCTCTTTGTTCGACCAAGTTTTCTCGGATAACGGCTCCCAGTTTATTCAATATAAGGAAGATGGAAATGGTGTTGAGTGGCGATTCCGTTTAGGGGCGTCCTATACGCTCAGTGGGGATGCTGATTTTGATTTGGGCATGCCTGGATTGGGGCTCTCGACGAAAGGCGGGGTGAACCTTGAATTGAGTTGGGACTGGTATATCGGTTTTGGTATTTCCCAGACGGGAGCGTATATTATGCTTTCAGTTGGGGACGATGAGGGGGATGCCTCGAAAAATATTGTTGCTGATGGAATTGTAAAGAACAATGAAATGTCCGGTGACGATATTCGAGTGAAAATGTCAGTTTTGGCGAATGATCTCAAGGTAAAAGGCGCTTTAGGTTTCTTAGAGATGGACGCCACTGTGGCTCCTGGTGGCACTGAACCATTTAAGATTGATACCAAAACAGGAAAGTCTATTCTATGCGATTTGACATTCGGTATTGATCTAAACGATGGGAAAAATGGCTCTGATTCTGCTGTGTCAGATAGAACATCAGATATTTCTGACGCCGAAACACATATCAGTGCTGACAATGTTGCTTCTGCGCTGTCTTTAGAAACGAATCTTGAAGGTGGCCTGGACATCAATATTGTGATGGATCTCGGCTTTGAAGCCAATAAAGTTGACATCGGTTTCCCGAAAATCGGGACGACATTCCATCTGAAGTGGAATGCAGAATTTGGAAAACCATTTGGCTCACTAGAAGAAGCTAGTTTTGGTAATATTGAGCTTAATTTGGGTGATTTTGTTTCGCGGACATTGAAACCTGTTCTGAACAAGATTCAGAAAGTCGTTGACCCAATTATGCCGTTGATTGACTTCTTGCAGTCTGAAATCCCAGTGCTGAGCAGCCTCCCTAAGGGAGGTTCCAAGATGACGGTCTTGAACCTTATTAAATCAATCGGAAGTGCTAAGGGTGTTGATCTCGGGATGATTGATGATATCGTTAAGGTCGCAAACTTGGTGAAGAAAATTGATAGTATCGCAAAGAAGTTTACAACACCATTGACATTGGGTAGTTTGAATTTGCAAACAGGTTCAGATGAAGTGAAAAAGTTTTTGTCTGGAACTGCGAAACTCCCTGATTTTTCTGGAAGTTTTGCGTATGACCCAGCTGATGAATCTGCGGCAATTGCCAATTCAAATACGCTAAAGAATGATTTTGGGGTGGTGCCTGGTCAGGCTTATGGTTGGTTCTTCCCTCTCTTCCAAGATGAAAATACTGGCGCAGTTACTTTTGATGCTTTGAAAGCCTCTGCAATCAATTTGCTTTTCGGCCAAGATGTTACTCTGGTCAAATACCGCATGAGCCCGCTCATCTTCGATTTTGACTGGAGCAAGAGTTTCCCCATCGTGGGTCCGCTCTGTGCTGATATCGGCCTCAATTTCGGAGCCAAGATTCAGCTGTGCTTCGGTTACGATACACGTGGGTTGATTTCTTGGAAAAAGACGGACTTCAAGGACCTGTGGGCGCTTGCTGATGGATTCTTTATTGATGATTTGGATGCCTCTGGTAAGGATATCAGTGAAGTCATCTTCTATTCCGGCATAACGGCTGGAGCTAGCGTTGCTGGGCGTGCGGGCATCAATGTCGGTGTGAACCTGAACTTGAACCTGAATTTGGACGATCCGAACAACGATGGCAAACTACGTCTCTCGGAACTGGCGGATAGTTTGGCGCATAGCCCGTTCGCCATCTTTGATGCCTCTGTCACGTTGCAGGCCCGTGCTTATGCTTACCTCGACCTAGTCTTCTACCGCAAGGAATTTGACTTGTGGAAGAGCGGCGCCCTAGAACTGTTCAATACGGACAAGAAGGGAACCGGCACGCCAATTGTTGCGACCGCTCAGAATGGCGACCTAGTTGTCAATGTTGGTGAATTTGCCGAAAAACGTGTCTATAAAGACTTGAATGATGATGCTGATACAGTTACAATTACATGCGATGGAAATGATGTTACGGTTGATATAGAAGGCCGTGGCAAGGCTACATATACACTTGCTGCTGGTAGAACAGTTTTTGTCTATGCCAAAAATGGAAATGATGTAATTACTATTTCGGGTGATTCTTCACTCAATTTTGTGATTGAAGGTGGCGACGGTAACGACGAAATCGATTTGAGTGACCTGAATTTGGCTCCAACTTGTTATGCCGTTGTAATGGGCGGCATGGGGTGTGATTTTATCCGCGGAGCAAATTTCGGTACGAACATCTTATTGGGTGAATTTGCCGATATCCTGTACAAGAAAAAAGCGGACGAAAGTGAATATGTTGCCCTTGTAAATGCTTACCCGAATTCCTCTAATCCAGGAAACAATGTGATTGTTGGTGGCAAGGGCAAGAATTACATCGTTGGTGGCGGTGGCAATGATTTGATTGTCGGTGGCATCAATACGAAATGGAATGAGACTAGTGCTTCAGGAATTACGACCGAGACGCAGACGATAAACAAACTGTACGGAGATTTTGCATACTTCGAATTTGATGATTTGCTCTCGCTGACTAAAGCCAAGAATGAGGACTTGTACGACGAAGGTGGTAACGATGTTCTTCTCGGAAGTAGCGGAAAAGACTCTATCTATGGCGGAGCCGGTTCTGACCGTATCAAAGGTGGTGACGACAACGACGAAATTCATGGTGGCAAGGGCAATGACATCATTTATGGCGGTGCGGGCAACGACCGTATTTATGGTGAAGACGGTGTAGATGTCATCTTTGGTGATACTCCTGCAGATGAAACGATGGTTATAGCGCAGAGTGATGACAAAGCTGGAGAATTGCCGTATGCTTATATTGCAGAAGAAATCAAGGGTGATTCAGGAAAGATTGCTCTGTTCGATTTTGTGAGTGCATATGAATCAGATGTAAGTGATGAAAACAAAGATGTTGCCAAGGGGCAGTTCAATGTTGCCCAGGAAGATTTGACTCCTAATGATGCTTCGGAGGATGATGCCGATGAGCAGGAAGAAGCGCAGACAACGACTCCGGTCGTGCAGGCTAATGGTTCCGACTATATTGAAGGTGGTAATGGCTCTGATATAATCTTTGGCGATGATGGGTCGAATACTTCTGAAGGTGGTAGTGACATTATCAGTGGCGGAGCCGATAATGACTTCATTGACGGCGATGGTGGAAACGATACCATCAACGGCGACTACGGTGAAGATATCATTTACGGCGGTGCCGGTAACGATACGCTTGACGGTGGTGCCGGTAACGACTTCGTGTTTGGCGACAACGGCTTGGCCGATTATCAGAGAGACAATGATGGCAATATCGTTGGTTCGTCGGAACTCTTCAGGGGCTCGTTTACAAATTCGGATGCCGATAAGGTTGCAAAGAAAGACCAGGAACTCGCGTTTGGTTACGGTATCAGCGCCTTTGCTCAAAACTTCGGAATCAAGGCCGATGCTAAGTCTAGCAATGCTGACGGCAACGACACGATTCTCGCCGGTAACGGCAGCGACTTCGTTGACGGCCAGAGTGGCGACGATACCTACAAGATTCAGGTTATGGGTGGCTCGAACCATGCTATCACTAATGTCATGGATTCCGGTACGGCCGACAAGGGCGATTCCATGACCATCGACGGTACTGTTGATGCCGATGAAATGCTTGTCCGTGCATCTACGGCTGGACTTGGATTTGTTGCCAAGTTGCCCACTACAGACGATGAGCAAATTCAGCGAGTCAATTTCTGGAATGTCGGAGGCGGCGATACGGGCCTTGAAAATATCGCGCTCAATACGGGTGCCGGTAACGACAAGATAGCCATTGACGGCACACTCTCGACAATTTCGATTGATGCCGGTGCGGGTAACGATTCCATAACTGTGGGGCAGCAGTTTGAATCTGAACGCAATACTGACAAGGACCATAGCAATGTGTTGCCGAATGATGCCTTTACGACTACCAAGACGACCCAGGGGTACCTGAGCGCAGGCGTACAACATTCGACCAATATCGAGGGTGGCGAAGGTAACGATACTTTTAACGTGTTGCACAATACGGCAGCAGTGTCGCTTTCTGGCGGTCTTGGCAATGACACCTTCAACGTGGCCATGTTCCAGGAAGACAAGGGCAACGGCCAAAAGTCGATTGTCGAAAATGGCCCGGTCACGCTGATTGGCGGTGCTGGCCTAGACAAGATGAGCATTGCCGGAAGCGATGGTGACGATGATTTTGTGATATCGCAAGGCCGAATTCTCAGTAACGGTATTGACGTGCAATCCGTAAGTATCGAAAACAGGAATGTTTACGGTGGCGATGGCGATGATTCGTTCTATGTACTTGATACCGATGAAAAAGAAGTTACCAAGCTGTATGGTAATAAAGGTAACGACAGCTTCTACAATGGCGGCATAGGAACGGCAAAAGAACCCGAGAACATTGGCAACAGTAAAAATGATGATTCAAATGCCATTGGGGTCTTGTTCTATAATGAAAATGCCGCAAATTACGATGATATTGACAATAGAATAGACACGGCGAAGAATACCCTTGATGAAGGGGCTGCTGCGAAGACTGTCTATAAGATTGCGTTAAGTAAACAGCCCGAAGACAACGAGGTTGTCTCTGTGACAATTTTTGCTCCGGGAGAAACGACCGAAAAACTTAACCGTGGCGACCGAGGTATCTGGCTTGTTGATGCCGAGGGCAAATACTGCAAGTCCATTACCTATAAGTTTGCGAAGACGGCTGGAACTGGTGTGTTTGCCTGGAACGCTCTTGTCGATGTAAAGCTTGTTGCGATTGGCGATAGTGTTCGCGAAGGTAATGACTACTTCTCGTTATTGCATAATGTATCCTCGACGCAAACAAATGCCAAAATAAAGGATTGCAAGAATGCGCTGGTTTTCTTGGAAGGTATGTCTGACGCAAGTTCGTTTGTACAGCAACAATATCATGTGGTGAATGCAACTGAATCTGCAAGCGGTTCTATTGCATTATCATTGATTGAAACTCCTATAACAGGCTCTATTGAATGTTGGTATGAAAAAGGTAGTGTTCGTCAAGCTATTAGCACGTTTGCTGTGAACAATTCGAATTTGACAATTTCAGTAAGCCCAGCGGCGTTAGAAACTAATGGGTATATTTTTGTTAAATATAAAGTTGCAGGAGATGCTAATAAGGTTCAAAACATGTTTGCGATTACGCAAGAACATGTGCTTGCATCTCAAGAAATTGACGAAAGTAAAATACTATGGTACCTGCAGGCTTTGCCTGAAAAGCAAAATATCGACTGTTGGTATATGAAGGATGGTTCGCCTGTTCAAGTTCCTGAAACTTGTTTGGACAGGAATTCATCTAACAATGAATTGACTATTGATTTGAATAAGATGGGGTCTATTCCTGCTGTTGGAACGAGATTCTATATCAGTTATAAGTTTGAACATATGCTGGTAGTTAATGAAAGTGCCATCCAGATGAGTAATAGTACCGAAGGCATGACGGAGCTTCTAGCATTTGTTCCAGTAGATGAAGTTAATGGCGGATATGTTAATGAATCGTATTTAATTTGTGCTGAAAGTGAGATTAGAAATTATCCCCAATGCCGTTATTGTTACCGGACTGCCGGAACGCAGTTGATTATTTGCAGTGTGCGCCCTGATGGAACTGCTGGGCAACCTGTTCCGATGTATGGCAACATTGCATTCGCTTGGCAGTCTTTAGATAGTGAAAATGGAGAAAAACATTATCCATTTGTTGTCATTGAAGACGAAAAGGATTCGTTCGAAAACGTTTCTCCTGCTGATGTGATGAAGAATATTGCTCAAAATACCATCGAGAACATCAAGGGTGCCCTGTACGAAGACGGCATGGGCCGTGAAGCGGATCTTGGCATTGACGGCCCGATGATGTTGCATTACAGCGGAGAAAAGACCAAGCCGACCGACAATGATGAAAAGAATGTTGCATCTGCCGCAGACCAGTCTGCCCGCAATGCCGCCAAAGCGGAGGCTGCCAAGTTCGACGAGGGCAACAGCAAGGACCGCGTGTTTGTAAGTAACCAAAACAACCAAAAGGCGGGAGCACAGAACGACCTTAAGGCGTTGAGCAAGGTTGCAACTTTTGATAACAACCTTATTTCAAAGAATACCAATTCTGCTGCGGTTTTGCAGAAAACGGAGGATGTCGTTAAGCAGGCTGACACGGAATGGCATGATTCCGATAAGCATGCACTGCGCCTTGATCACAAGGATGCCGGGGCCGATTCTGCAAACCAGTTCAACTTGGCGAACATGGAATACGGCGAAATCAACCTTGGTACGGGTACCGATAAGGTCGATATCTACAAGACGATTTACCGCGAAGACGGTTTCCAGACCTTTACGGTGGTAAACGCTGGTTCCGGCAAGAATGAAACAGCGAAGGGTGACCGGAAGGAAAAAGCCCCGTACGATGATGAAATAACCGTCCATAGCTATGCCGCTGAAGAACGTTCCGTTATCGCTACTATATCCGGTCTAGAAAAAACAGCGGATACGGACGAAATCAAGTACAATGTAGCGGGTTTTGTTTACAGGGCTGGTTTCGGTGCTGAATGGCTTACAACGGTAAATGCTGAAAATACTTACGCCGCGTCGATGAGCTTGAACGTTCCTCACCGTGTATTTTTGAATGTGGAATATACGGATGGTACAGTTCAACGTAGGGAAGTCGTTCTCGAAAAGCTTTCTAGTACGTCTGTGACTCTCAAGCGAGACTTCACACCTGTTGCTGCTGGTGTCGAAATCAAGTCCGTATCGCTTGTTACGGACCTTACCGGTGACGGTATGCTAGTCGTCAATGCCCAGGGCGGTGATGACAAGATCAATGCTACGAACGCAGATGAGATTACTCGCGAAGACCTTGTTCTGATTGGTGGAACCGGTGCCGATACCATTGACGTGGCGACCAACGCCATTGCCTTTGGCGACCGTGGCCAGGTTGTCTACAAGAACGAGAAGGGCGAGGCGGTGACAGTCCTTGGCTCGCAGGACATTGATGTTGGCGAGAAAGATGCTGCCAAGCTGAACGAGGCCGATTACACGACCCCTGCCAGCAAGTTCTCGAAGAATGCCGATGGGCAAGATGTTGCCAATACCAACTACTTCCAGACCGATGGCGTGGTACGTGATGCCTTTACCATAAGGTCGATGAGCGATACTGTTGGCGGTAACGACATCATTACGACCCATGGCGACAAGAATGTGGCTATTGGCGGTGCTGGGGCAGATACAATTCACCTTGATGGCAAAAATAACGTTGCGGTGGGTGACAATGGCGAAGTCAAGTATGTTGCAAGCGATTCTGTCGTGGGTGCCGACGGCAACGTGGTCGGACATGTCTATGGCGACTCCACCAAGACTTATCTGAACTATGTTCAGTCTACGAGCGATGAGTTCGGAGATAAGGATACGATTACGACGGGCGACGGCAAGAATGTCGTGATTGGCGGTACCGATGCCGATACGATTACGACCGGTAGCGGCAACGATGTTGTTATCGGTGACGGTGGCGAGGTCTATGTGGACCGCGAGCGCAACCCGCTGTTCGTGAACAATGCAGAACGCAATCTCCCTGTCACGGAAAAGGACGACGATGGAAATGATGTCGTAAAGAATAGTTCCGGCGGCGACACGATTGTCGCGGGCGATGGCGACAACGTGGTGTTCGGCGGCCTGAACGGTAATGACGCCGAAGACTCGATTTCCACGGGCAAGGGCAAAGACGTCGTGTTCGGCGACAACGGTTATGCGACCTTTAGGGGTAATGCCGATGTCGCCCAGCATTTTAAAATGGATAACCTGCCCACCATCTACACAGAATCTACCCTGAGCTTCAATTTCCAGGGCCCGGCACAGTATGGCATTGACGCCGACGAACAGGCCGGTGCCGTGGCCGACTACACCGTAAACGAAGTGGACGAACAGAGCGGCGATACCGTCGCAAGTACCAAACATGCAGATTACCGTGTAGGCAACTGGAACAACATCAAGGGGCCCTCTGGCATAGAGGCGGGCACGTACGGCAACGAAGACGACGAAATCGTGCTGTTCGACAACGGTACCCGCGCAAGTGCCGTGAGCGTCACGTATGGCGCTACCGAAGCGCACCGTGTCGATACCACTACGGGTCAGCAGATTCGCCTGCATGGTTACGACCAGGGCAACATGGTTTACGGCCCTAACCCGGGCGACGTGAACCTGATGAAGAGCGGTCTTGACACCAGCCGCAATAACGACCAGACCAAGTTGCTTGTTCAGGTCGATGGCCTTGCCCAGTACTTCACGGACTACGATGTCGTTGTTTACCTCGACATGGTTCGCGAAAATTCCTGGTCGCCCGACAGTGTGCGCGTGGTGACGCTTTACCGCGACTATGTGGATGCTAATGGCGAAACGCACAGCGATGTGGCCGGGTGCTACTATGTGAACGATCCCGAGGCGAACACATTCAACGGCACCTGGGTGGTCGCCACGGCTAAAACCGTGGAAGACGCCAAGAAGAGGGATGATGACGGCAACCTGATAGAACAGGCCAACTGCGTCATTTTCAAGGGCATAACCGGTGACCGTTTCCATGTAGAAATTACCGACGGCGATCCGAGCAACGGCCAGAACGGCAAGGACCGCGCGGGCATTGCGGGCATACAGGTTCGTGGCCGCCACCACAAGCAGGACGTGGCCGCCTCGACAGATATTGACCATGGCGGAAACGACGTCATTCGGACTTCCGGTGGCGACGACATCGTTGTCGGCGGTACCGGCAGCGACCGGATTAACACCTACGGCGACGAACATTACGGCATAGACGACAACGACGTGGTTTTCGGCGACAACGCCAGCATGCTGTTCACTGACCGCGATTCTAACCCCGACACGGCCACCACGGTAACGAGTGCGGAATCTGTGGTTTCGACCAACATGGCCGCCACTTACGACGACACTATCTTGACCGGCGACGGTAACGATACGGTGGTGGGCGGACTCGGTGCCGACAGGATTGACGCGGGGGCAACCTCCGCCGCAGACGGGACGATCGAGGGTGTCGATGTCGTGTCGCTCAACTTTGTCGATATCTCTACGCCCGAAAGCCTGCTCCTGCAGCAGGGCGAATCTGCCGGTGTGGTGGTCGATTCGAACTGGCACAACGTTTACCAGACCGGCTGGCAGCAGAATGAGTTCGGCGACGACCCGACGGACGTGCACTTCCGTTACCATATCAACGGCAACAACGACGCCCCGGCAGAAAAGGTGAACGCCGCCATGGATGCCGATACCGGCAACAACAAGATGCTCAAGTCTTATGTTTGCGGCCAGGTGCACGATACGCTCACGCTTGAACTGTTTAACCTGCCCGCAAGCGAGTCCGACCCGCGAGACGTCTATGTCTATATCAGCGGTATCGACAACGAGCGCGACGGCTACGACTACATTTTCGAAATTGCCGGAAGCAACGGTGAAACATTCTACCTGAACGACTGGATTGGCGACAAGTTCGACGGCGAATACAAGCAGGTGACCTGTACCAGTTACCAGAAGGGTTCGCTTGCCTCTGGCGTGACCCCGAATATCACGATGATTGGCAACTATGTCGTGTTCCGCGGTGTAAGCCAGAGTTCGCTTACGGTAAGTATACGCCGTTACGACTCTACCATGGGCGATGCGAACTGGAACAACATCCCGGTGTTCAGCGGCGTGCAGATTGTAAAGAGCACCCTGCCCGCCGACTTGATCAAGGTCGGCGGCGACCATGACAAGGATCTGGTGTTCGGTGACGAGGCCAGGCTGCATTTTGACCTGGATATCCCCTTTGCGGGCGACGAGAAGATTGGCAACTACCGGAACCGCGTGATTACGGCCGAGTCCGTTGCCATGACGGCGGACAATGTCGCCAAGGGTGCCGTCGATACGATTGTCACCGGCAAGGACCGTGACGTGGTTGTCGGCGGCGAAGGGATTGATAATGTGTACTCCGGTGCGGGCGACGACGTGGTTGTCGGCGACAGGGCTTCGCTGATGGTGGAACACAACAACCCTGTTGGCGTGTTCAGCCAGAATGTGGAAATCGTGCTGGAGGACAACGACTACTCCAAGGCTCAGAGACGCCGGTTCCTGGACGGTGACAACGGCATGGGCATAGGCGAAATGCAGGACCAGGTGAAGCAGGGCCGTATCGAGGGCATTGCGCTTGAAACGCTGGACAACACGGGCGACCACGTGTTCGACGATTCCGCGAAAAACCTGGTGCTCAATAGCGAGCCGACCGTGGGCGGCTTCGAGGTCCCGACTATAGGATTCGACGATTCCGTGACCGAACCGGACGACAATAACAACGGTACTGAAAACGGAAACGAGAACCACAACGAGAACAACGGCTCCGGAAACGGAAACGAGAACAACAACGAGAATAACGGCTCCGAAAACGGAAACGAAAATAACAACGAGAACAACGGCGGGCTGGGCGAACAGTCCGGCGTGACGACCGTCGAGTCGTACCTTATGGAAACGCCGCTCCACCTTACCGCTGGCGAGACCGTGAAGGTCGTGTTCCACGAATACTTCCGCGACAGCAACTACGTGCCGAACCTCAAGCTGATTTTCAACGGTAGCGAGGGCCAGTTCGCGGCTATCGAGGTTGACCTTGACACGGCAAGCGACCCGCTCCACTACGATATCCCGAGTACGTGGTGGTACGCGATAGATGTCCCTGACCAGCCGAACGGCGAGAACGGCTGCTTCGTTGTCTATTTCAAGGCCGAAGAGGACACGGTGATTACGGTTTCTGTAGCCCAGTAGTACGACAGGCAAAGGAGTATATACAGACAGGAAAAAGTATTATATTTAACACCATAGGACATGGAGCGGCTATGAAACTCGAAAAGATTACGGTTGGGGGGTACAAGTCGTACAGCCAGGGTTCGCACACGCTCGAGCTGGGCGATATTACGGTGCTCCTGGGCGCGAATGGCGCCGGCAAGAGCAACCTGATATCGTTTTTCAACCTGGTCGCGTTCGGCATGACCGGCGCCCTGCAGGACTACCTGAAGAAAAACGACGTGAACTCGTTGCTGTACTTCGGGCCGCAATATACGCAGGACATGGGTTTTTCGTTCTACTTTCAGGACGACCGGGCGCTTGACGAATACCACGTGTCGCTCTCTTACGCCAAGCCGGAACGCCTGTATGTGAGTTCGGAGTTGCTCCGGTACACAAAGAAGGGGAGCGACAAGCCCTTCGAAAAAAAACTGGACGGCGATTTCGAACTGGCGCTACCCCGCGAAACAGACGCTACAAGTAAGTACCTTAAGTCGCTGTTGCAGGATATCCGAGTGTACCAGTTCCACGACACGTCTGACACGGCGCGGGTGAAACGGTCGTGCTACGTTGACGATTCCATGTACTTGCGCAGCGACGCGGGGAACCTTGCCGCGTTCCTGTACCGCATGAAGGGCGCAGAACCCAGGTACTACGAACGCATAGTGATGTACATAAAGAAGGTCATGCCGCAGTTCAAGAGTTTCTGCATAGAGCCGATTGACGGCAAGAACGTGCGGCTGAACTGGACCGGGGCGGACAATGGCGATTACCTGTTTGGCCCGCACCAGCTGTCCGACGGTACGCTCCGCTTCATGGCGCTTGCGACCCTTCTGTTGCAGCCGCCCGCGACGCTGCCGAAGGTGGTGATTCTCGACGAGCCGGAACTTGGGCTGCACCCGCAGGCGGTACACGTGCTCGCCACCATGATAAAGATGGCGTCGCGCCATGCGCAGGTTATAATTTCTACCCAGTCGCCGGGCCTTGTGGACGAGTTCTCGGCAACCCAGGTCGCCGTCGTAGAACGCGACGAAACCCGCGAGACCTCAACCATAAAGAGGCTGGATGCCGAAAGCCTCAGGGAATGGCTGGACGAATATACGCTCTCGGAACTGTGGGGCAAGAACGTGCTCGGGGGCCAGCCATGAATAAACTGAACGTGCTCGCGGAAGGCTATACCGAGCAGAGCTTTGCCGAAAAAATGCTGGCCTCCTACCTTGGCCACGAGAACTGCCGGGTGCTTTCCAGGTGCATAACCACCAGCAAGGATAACCGCAGGGGCCGAGTCCATCGCGGAGGGGTTCCGTCTTATGCCAAGGTAAAGGCGGATTTGACGCGCTGGCTGAAGGAATGCCCGGACGGCGATACCCGCTTTACGACCATGTTCGACTATTACGCCCTGCCCTCGGACTTTCCCGGATTCGGGGAATCGAAAAAGATTGCCGACGTGTACGAAAGGATTCGCTTTCTGGAAGGTTCCTTTGCCAAGGATATTGGGGACTGGCGCTTTGTGCCGTATATACAGCTGCACGAGTTCGAGTCCCTGATTTTTGTCGCCCCGCAGGAACTTGGCTGGACCTATATCGAAAACGATGCCGCTATAGGGAACCTTGTCGAAATTGCGAATGAGTTTGGCTGCCGCCCGGAATTGATAAACAACGGTCCCGACACGGCGCCTTCGAAACGCATCCTGAACGAGATTCCCGAATACGACAAGGTCGTTGCCGGGGTAGATACCCTGGAGCTGATAGGGATAGACAAACTGAAAAGTTCGTGCCCGCATTTTGCGGAATGGATTGATAAACTGACCAGTTTGTTTCCTGCTTGATTAGTCTTTCTTCCTTGGAATTTTTACAATAAACTGCTCACCTTCGGAATCGTTTTCCAGTTCTATCCCAGGTTCTTCTTTTATTGCCCTGCGAATTCCTGAACCGACACCCCTGTATTTCATTAGTTTTGAAGAAAAAGAAACTATTAACGGATTTCGCACAACGGCGTTACCCATTTTGATGTTTTCTATTGTTAAACTGTTTGGCAATGCGCCAGGACTTATTATTTCAATTCTGTTATCAAAAATAAATACCCTGATAGGTGAATTTTTCGAATAGTCTCTATGAGTCAGAGCGTTCTGCAGAAGTTCCTCTAACGCTATTGGGGAAATTTCCAACTTTCCTACGGAATTGAAGTTCTGTCCTTGCTGAGTGTGCAGTAGATTTCTGTCAAAGAAAGACATGCAACTGTCGAACATTTCGGGTATCGTTCCTGTAATATCCACGCTGTCTCTGTAGCTAGTGCCTTCAATGTCGTTCCCTATAAAGGAAATTGCCTTGATGCAAAAAACGGGGCGAAATCTTTGGGGGTTCTTCGCGAAAAATAGCAGGCCGCCTAATGTCAGACGATTGTCTTTTAACAGATTTATGTTTGTGTACAGCTGCTCGTTAGGTACATCTATATCGTCGCTGATTTTAGCCAGATAATCGTTCACCTTATCCGTGTCAATGTCGTTAATAGATGTGTCTGGGACAATTAGTTCGTCCAGGTATATCAGTCCGCTGTGCTGGAAGAGTCTGATTTGCTCATTGTTGTCGGTAAGTTTTCTTTTGTCGCTGCCTTGTTTAACCCATATACGACCTTGATTGTCTTTATAAGGCTTTGCGACCCCCTCCTTGACATCTACAACTAAAATGTTGCGCTGCGAATCCCCGATAGAGATGGTTACAATTTCTGTCGTGACGAATATGGACGGCTTGACCGATTCCGTTGCTATGTTGCCGATTTTTAAGTTGTAGCTACGGATTTGATCGGTAGATAAGCCTTTTATTTCTCCGGTCTTGTCTACAACTCCAAATAAAATGATACCCCCCTTTGAATTTGACATTGCAATCATTTCTGCGGCAATGCCGTCTGGGCTGTCAAGCAGTTCCTTAAATTGGACTGTACTTGTTTCACCCTGTCCTATGATGTCTAGCAATTCTATGGCGGTCATAATTTATTTCCAGATGTTGTAAATGTTCTTTCTCTTGTTGAAGGCTTCTTTTCCCCCTTCCATAATATCGACAATGGACTTTTGGATAGCGGGGGTGTCGATGGAACCTTCCTTGATTTCAATAGCATTGCTGTCTGCAAAGGCACATGATGTGATGTGGTCGCTATCTCCAAGAACGGGAATGTTTGCGTTGTGTGTTGCAAAAATAAATTGCATTTCGTTCTTTAATTTAAGGATTTCCTTGATGACTTCGTCGTAGATAGTCTGGTTGTCCAAATCGTCTTCCGGCTGGTCTACAATAAGGATGTCGTTGTCTTTCTGGGCTAGCAAAAAGAGAATCAACGCAGATGCTCTTTGGCCAAGAGAATGCTTTGACAAAGGCTTGCCCTTATAGTCAATGGTCACTTTGTCGCCGACCCTGAAAGTCAGCAGTTCCCCAAGATTTTCATTAAAACGGCTCAGGAAATTATCATGTGTACCTTTTAGGATGTCTGCCAGACGTCCTTCGTTCAGATAAATCTGTACAAAATCCTTGAATTCGCTTGCAATGTTGGCGTAGCTGGTTTCCCTTGTGTTGGTTCCCTTGAAGACATTTTTCATTTTTTCAAGGAACTGCTCGCGTTGCCCCTTGTAATCTATAGAAATCTTCAAGTTACTGTTAGAATTGTTTATTCTGTCGATTTCCGTTTTCAAAATGGTGTATTCGTTAAGCCAAATCTGTTCTTGTTCATCCAATAGGGTGCGTAACTGTGACAGCAAGGTTTCTCTGCTAGAAACTTTCTTTTGAATTTCTTGCAGTTTAATTTGGGATGTGTTGTATGTACGTGTCAAAGTCAGGAATGTATCGGGATTCAGGGAGTCAGAATTGATTTCTCTCTTGATGCGCGCGAATTCTTCTTGCATGTCGTCTTTTTTGACTGCGATCTTTTCAATGGCGCTGTCGTATTGAGAAAGAACCGCTGGAAATGTTGCGCTCATTTCCTTTATTTTGTCGTACGATAGCTTAGCTTTTTGCAGGGCATCGTTTGCGATATTGAATACGTCTGCGTTATCGTTGGAACATGACAACGGCCCCGCAAATAGCGGTTCGTAGTTTTCTACAATATTTTGTGTGTCGTTTATGAAAGATGCCAAATTATCGCGGGTTCTGTCTAGTAAGGCGCTTTCCTGCTCGAATTGAGTTTGTCGCTTTAGCTTTTCTTCGACACCCGTATTCTTGAAATACGCAATCATTTGCTGGACATCTTTGATTGCTGCTTCCGTGTCTTCTTTTAGTGCCTGAAGGTCCTTGATTTTATTGACGTCGCTTATTGCGGTGATGATTTCATGCTTTTTATTGGCGGCATTGTTGGCTGTTGCTTGCAACCGATTTCCTGTCAGTCGCCTGAGCAAGTCGGTTTCGAAGGAACCCTTGCTGTTTGACAGGTCTTTTTGCCCGAAATAAATGGGGGTTCCCAATATGGCGTCAATTGAACAGTCCTTTATTGTGTTCGTCTCACTGTCAAAAATGGTTTCTTTTTGTCCGTATATCTTTTCTATACGGTATTCCTTTTTGTCTTGCTTGTTGTAAACCGTGACGATTGCTTTGCCTCCGCTACCTAATATGTAGGAAACGAGTTCTTCTTTGTAATGGTTGTCTGCCGACGAGTCAGATAGGCTTATTCCGAGTGCGTACCTTAATATCTCTATAATTGAAGATTTGCCACTACCCCTGATTCCTATGAAACAGTTTAGTTCAGGCGAAAAAGATATAGTCTGCCCGTCAAGTTTGCCTCCGGTTAATTGGATTGACTTTATGTAGGAATTTGATGGCTCGATTGGCTCATCTGCAATCCTACGTTCTTTGTCGATTAAGGCGTATTTTAGGGCTTCAAAGTTGAAATCGCCAATCTTTACGAATGTTTTCTTTTCTTTTTCGTTCTGTTTTGGCGGTTTGCCTACATTGTTGATTTCTTTGCAATCCGAGCCTTCGACAAAAGCGGGAAGATCTCTGTTGAACCATTGTTTATATGTGTCAAGTTTGCTGTAGGTTCGAATTTTTTGCAGTCCTAAAACGGTTGTTTTGAATAAATCGTCGTTTGCTAGCTGAATGATTCGACCGCCGTCAAGTTCTTTAAAGAATCCGCTGTTATCTTCAGCATGGGCGAAAATGATGAAAGAATCTCGCCCTTGGTTGCGGTGCTCGTCGAGTTTTTTTAATAAGGTTTCTAAGTTATACTTGCAACGGGTGTTTTCATTTTCTCTGTTGGCGATTCCTTCGAATGCGGCCGTGAGGAACTGTTCTATAAAATTTTCGTTTGAGGTTAACCAATGCCGTTCGTCAAAAGCAATCAGGGTGTGAATCCCATTGGAACCGTCGCCAACGGACAGTTCTACGCCGGAAACAAGCCAGATATTTTCTTTTTTTGCGGCCTTTCTCAACGTCTTGTATTCTTCAAAGTCAAATTTGTTGTGGTTTGTTATAATCCCGACATGAATATCTTCATCTTTTAGACGCTGGATGTACGACGAAACGTAGTTCTGGGGTTCGCCGCTGTATTTGAACTCTTTATCTGCGTTTGTGTGAAGGTGGAAGTCTGCTCGTAACCAAACAGATCCATTGACAAATAATGATGAACTTTTTATTGGTTCCATTGGGCTGGCTTCCGCTTTGTTTGTGTTCTTTGTTTGACAAATTTAACAAAGCCGGAATGATTTGTTTTTTCTGGTATCCCGATTATTTTATATTTGCGCCCGGAATGATGTGTAGGATGCGGAACGCATCCTGCACTGTTGTGGTATTAGAATAAAAAAGGAAGTTAGAATGAAAACATTAAGGAGCTATACAAAGAACGTCATTGCGAATAGTAGTGTCATCCTGAGCGGAACGGAGTGGAGTCTCTTTGACCACTTGGCAACTTGTTGCCTTAGTGGGCATGATCCCCGAATGGGGAGAAGGATCTTTGTCGGTGCTTTATTTGCCGCGTTTTGTTTTTTTACAGCCTGTGACGACAGTTCCAGCGGTGCCGGACCGGACCCGGTAGCGGAAATTTCGTCTTCCAGTGGCGACGAAGCAATCTCCTCGAGTTCTGTTACGGACAAAGGAACATCCTCGGGTGGCAGTTCGGTTTCGTCTTCGTCGAAGAACAGTTCTTCTTCTGCAAAATCCAGCCCGTCCACCGACTCCAAGAGCAGCTCTTCTGTAAAGTCGAGTAACTCGGGGGCAAGTTCTTCTTCGATG
>Ga0310694_10001990_pt1 | contig 21849 bp, 17 predicted proteins | sample 174DNAGHGhighgp2_FD_203884 | JGI IMG/M metagenome (GOLD analysis project Ga0310694, IMG submission 203884) | Sheep rumen microbial communities from Palmerston North, Manawatu-Wanganui, New Zealand - 1742 DNA GHGhigh gp2 (v2) (version 2) | ecosystem: Host-associated > Mammals > Digestive system... | reverse complement strand
CGGACAACACACGCACCATGCCCGTCAACGGCAAGTTCACCCAGCGGCAGCTGGACATCTACCGCATAGTGGAGGATTGCCACGACCACGTGCTGCAGGTGGCCCGTCCGGGTGTGAAATATATGGACGTGCACTTCTCCGTATGCCGTCTGATGACAGAGCGGCTGAAAGAGCTGGGACTGATGAAGGGCGACGTGGACGAGGCCGTGCGTGCCGGCGCACACGCCATGTTCTTCCCCCACGGACTGGGCCACGCCATGGGCATGGATGTGCACGACATGGAGGGCCTGGGACAGATCTACGTGGGCTTCGACGACGAGACGCGGCCCAACCTTGAGCAGTTTGGCACCAACTGCCTGCGCATGGGCCGCCGTCTGGAGGAGGGCTTCGTGGTCACCGACGAGCCGGGCATATACTTCATACCGGCACTCATTGACCAGTGGCGGGCAGAGAACCACTGCGCCGACTTCCTGTGTTTCGACAAAATAGAAACATACAAGGACTTTGGTGGCATACGCATAGAGGACGACCTGCTCATCACCGCCGACGGCTGCCGCTTCCTCGGCACCAAGCGCATACCCTACCACCCCGACGAGATGGAAGCCTTCATGGCACAGTAATACTCGGCCTGTGCGGTTGAACGAAATGTGAAAGAATAAACTAAAGAAATTGGAAGACTCACCTGAAAAGAAAATCTTACATCAAACTCACCTTTGAAAAAATATTCTCCGAATCGCTTGGCGGTTCGGATTTTTATTTCTACCTTTGCAACCGTGCATTGCGATGCACACACATTTTTTATTTGTTTAATTAAAAAGATGTCATGACAGCTACGACTACCATACCAGTTGAGGGGATAATGAATTTCCTCAATTCGATGACACTCAGCACGCAAAGTAAGAAGTGGCTGGGTGAGAATCTTATTAAGCAGGCCCTTCAGGAGCAAAAACAGATGGAGGCTGAAAGAGAGCGTGAATACATCACTGAGGGGCTTGACGCCGCCTTCAAAGAAGCTAAACAAGCAAAAGAAGGGAAGCTTCAGGGCAGACCGCTAACCGAACTGCTTGATGAATTATAATTTCACCACATACCCCACCTTCGACAGAGAGATAAAGCGTCTTGCAAAAAAATACAAGTCGCTTAGACAAGACATCATTGTGCTTACGAAAGAGATAGAAAACAACCCGTCTGCCGGCACTGACCTGGGAAACGACATTCACAAGTACCGTCTGTCTATCGCATCAAAAGGAAAAGGGAAACGAGGAGGAGGACGGGCAATAACAATGAACGTACTTGTTTCAGAGGGTGAAACAGAGATAGGATTCCTTTATATCTATGACAAGTCTGAACGCACGAATATAACTGACAATGAGATTAGAGAGCTGATGAGAAAGAATGGTCTCTTATGAAGACCGAATACATAATTTTAACGTGTAAAAACTATGACGTAGAACGAAAGACATTAAACTGAGAAAGACATATTGAGATAGAGTGTTTACTCTTACTGGCTGATTTCTGGAAAATCGCCAAAATCCAAAGAAAGTCAACAATGTAAGTAGTGGATGCTCACACTGTATAGGTGTGAGATTCATTATTGTTTGACTTTCGGGCGTTTGGCGATGCCTCCAGAGATACGATAAAAACTCGCACCTATTCTTTTTGTCCCTATCGCCAAACAACAAACCCTAACAAACAACTTAATTTATTCACAACAAAAAAACTTTACTTGTATGAAAAAATTATTCATTTCGCTCGTAGCCGTCATAGTGGCCGCTACCGCAACGTTTGCACAGTCAACTCGCGTCGCAACCCTTACGCACGATGGTACTGTGAGAACTTTTTATGGTACTAATGCCCTCACCGAAGCTCATGAGGCTGCAGTGGATGGTGACGTCATTACGCTGTCAAGCGGAGTGTTTGACATTGAAGGAATTAATAAAGCTATAACAATAATCGGAGCCGGTATGGAAGATAATGCCGAGTTAAATATAGAAAAGACGACAATAACTCATTATAGAAGCATGGAATTTTCCACTAATGAAAAAGCAGGAGCTGTTTTGACTTTTAAGAACATAGAATTTGCACAAGAAATAACAAATTATGGAGGTTTGTATAACGCAATATTCACTAAATGTGCATTCACATTAGATTCTAATAGTCACTCACTTTCATACGGTAACCGAATAAATGTCACATTCGTCCAATGCTATTTTAAAAATAAAATAGCAATGGGAGTTGATAACGATATCGTGAATTATGTTAATTGCTGTATTGATAGCAAAGTATATTTAGGACAGCTACAGTTATCTGTTTCTTTCCTGAATTGTACGTTTACAGATTTTGGTTATGACCCATTTGACAATTGCGCCTTCATTAATTGTGTGATTAATAAAAAAGAGGATGATCTGGGGTGGGTAGATCAAGACAATGTTGTTGATAATTGTCTTGGTGCGCATCCAGGAAACAGAGAAATGTGGCAAAGGGCAAGGAACAGCGTGTTAGTACATACAAATATTTTCAAGGAAGGCACTTTCTATGAACTTACAGATGAGGCCAAGGCACTTATCACCAGCAATGACGGTACAGAAATTGGTATGTATGGCGGACAGTACCCTTACAATCCAATTCCAGACGGTCCGCGCATCACAAAGTTTAAAGTGGCCTCGAAGTCGAGTGCTGACAACAAACTGAGTGTAGACGTTGAGGTGAGCAGTGCAGAATAACAAACACCCCCTAGCCTTATGAAGAAATACACATTACTAATACTGACGCTTTGCATGCATTGCATAGCGAGAGGCCAGACAGCCCACTACTGGTTTGACACTCAGACGGGTGAAGATAGACAATTGACCAGTGTGGTGATGGGGCAGTTTGAAGTTGATGTCTCAGGATTGAAAGATGGAGTGCATACGCTCCACTATCAGGCAACTGACACGGAAGGCAACCTCTCTCCCACGATATCCGCAACATTCATCAAGCCTTATAGAATGGCAGCGGATCTCAGTGGTGCAGAGACCTTTCAATGCTGGTACGACGAAGACTTTCAGAATGCAGTCACTGGAAAGATTTCTAATGGAATTATCTTTCTGAACACAGAAGGTCTTAAAGATGGAGTGCATACGCTCCACTATCAAGCAACTGACACGGAAGGCAACCTCTCTCCCACGATGTCCGCAACATTCATTAAGCCTTATAGAATAGCAGCTAATGCCAGCGGCGCAGAGACTTTTCGCTGCTGGTTCGATGAGGACATTCAGAATGCTGTCACTGGCAGGTTTGCTGATGGTGCATTCTTCTTGAACACAGAAGGATTAAGGAATGGCGTTCATACAGTCCATCTGTATGCAGAAGGAGAATATCCGTCGCCTACGGTATCATGCACCTATATCAAATTCGACATACCAGAGGAACGTCATATCGAAAGACTGCGGTGTGTATGTTATATTGACGGTGTTGAAGTGGAAGAACAGATGCTGCCTACCACAGGTGGCGCCGTGAACTGGAATGTGGAAGTTGCTCAACTAAGCCTGGGCGTTCATACACAGCGCATTGCGGTTTACGACCAGAACAATGTTGCGTTGACCGAGCGTAGCAGCGTCTTCATCCATATACCTCAGACGGAAAAGTACCTGACCAAGTATGACTATTGGCTGAACGATGAAGACGTGATGAAAACGGTTGAACTGGAAGGACAGCCCACAAAGTACAACCTGCTCACGATGTTGCCAGTGGTGAATCGGCCTATTCGTTCTGAGTGCTTCCACTTTGCTGTTGAAGATGGTGTGCCCAAGGTTTATGCAAAGAACGACATACATCTGCGCTTCCACGATGCCCGTGGAGACATGACGAACGTTTCTGGCCAATATGTGGATGAGCACATCAGTCAGTCTGTTGAAGCAACCCTGTTGGAATCGGGCATTAGCCAGACTGTTGACAAGCCTGCAACCAACGAAATAAAGTGGTTCAAGATGGAGGCTGTTCGTGGAGACAGTCTCTCGTTCAAGCTCAATCGAGCAGCTACACTCCAGCTGTTCGCCCCGTCCGGCGAGGAGGTTCTTTCAGCCTCGGGCAGTGAGGTGGTGAAATGGTTCGGCTGTCACGTGCGGGAGAACGGCACCTATTACGTTGCCCTTCACGATGTCACCGCCACCAGCGGAACGACCGTCGGCATAGACTATGAGCACATCGACAAGTACGCCGTGCTAAGGCAAGATGTCACAGTCGTAGGCAACGGCGGATGCTCGACCATCACCTTCGAGGGCAATGGCTTCCGCGACCTCTACGCCGTTGACCTCTTCACTGAGCAAGGAGGCTCTGTACACCATGTCTATATCGGCCATGAGAGCGATGCCACCACATCGGTAGTCTTCGACTTCACCGGAGCCGCCCTTGGCACCTATCACGCCAAGTTCCGCTTCGCCGAGGAGGACAAGGTGTTCAACAACATCGTCACCGTCGAGGAGGCAAGAGACATAGAGCTGGCAACAACCGTCACCTATCCCTCAACCTTCCTGCGAGGTACATCGACAACGTACACCATCAAGATTGAGAACAAGGGGAATATGACGGCGTACAGAGTACCATTCTATTTGTATATTTCTTCAATAACAGATGAAAGTATATCAAGAATAAATATAAAAGGTTTAAACCTGCCTTCATTATTTGATATTGTAGATAATGACAGCCTCTCTGAATCAGAAAAGAAATATCTTGCACAGTATTCTGAAGAGATAGGAGAAGACCATTATTTCATATTGCAGAAATCAATAGATGAGGATTCCTCAGACAGCATTTGTGTTCGTAGTAGTTATTTCTGTACTGATATTTGTCCTCTTTCCGAAAAGATAATAACAATAAACATTGCATCAAAAGATAAGGTGGAATGTTGGGCAACAATACCTGATGAATGGCCTTCAATTACCTATGATATGAACAGCAGGAGAATAAATAATGGCCGACTCAGAGTCGAATCTAATTCCGATAGTTGGTATTGTTGCTACCATGAGAGAATAGAATGTGTCGTCAATGGATACGCAACAGCTGCTGCAATTGGTGGACTTGTCGCAGCAGCAGATCCTGAATTGGCTAGTCATGCGGCTTTAACAATTGCAGATTGTCTTGGAAGTTTTGCTAGCACTTCCGTTAGCTGGGCTACAGATAAATTCTGTGGAAAAGGAAATGATGGTGGCGAAAAGAATGCTTGGGATAAGATTCACTCATGGATGGACGGTTTATCTAAAGCTGGTGTTTTGACATGTTGGAATCCTGTAGGTAGAGTCACTGGTACGATACAAGTTGCAATGCATCCCGTAGTAGCTACAGACTGCTTTAATTCGTTTACTAAGAAAAGACCTGACTGTCCTCCGAATCCCGGTGGCGGTGGCTCTTCTTCCCCTGTTCAGCCCTCCGACCCCAACGACATCTTCGGCTACACCGCCGAGTCTGGCAGTCATGCCGTGAAGGACGGAATGACGGACGTGTACTACCGTATAGTGTTTGAGAACGACACAGCGTTTGCCACGGCTTCGGCTCACGACATCTATGTGACGGATACGCTGGATGCCACGAAGTTCGACCTCTCGACCTTCAAGTCCACACGGGTGAGGATTGGCGAGAAGACAGCAGAGCTGACAGGCGAGCAGAACTTCGTGACGACCGTAGACATGCGGCCCGGCATCAACGCCATCGCCCAGGTGGAGGGAACGTATGACGAAAAGAAGGGTATCGCCCGCTGGCACATCTCCAGCCTCGACCCAATGACGATGGAGCCGACGAAGTATGTGATGGACGGCGTGCTACCCGTGAATACCGACGGCCGCGGACTGGGCGAGGTGATGTACGACATCAGCCTAAAGCCCGGCCTGGCCCACGGTACGGAGATACGAAACCGTGCCGGCATAGTCTTCGACACGAACGACGTGATAATGACTCCCACATGGACGAACGCCATCGACCGCGTGAAGCCGGTGAGCCGCATCACGAAGGTGGAGCAGGTGGACGGCGGTCCCACCGCCTCGGTGAGCATAGAGGCAAGCGACGAGGGCAGCGGCCCGTGGCGCTACAATGTGTATGTGCAGTATGGCTCGGGAGCTTGGTTCCTGGCCGCTGAGAACGTGCCTGCCGACACCACGGCGACAGTGAAGGTCTACGAGGACATGGCGCACCACTTCTACTGCGTGGCCACTGACATGGCGGGCAACGTGGAGGAGAAGGAGCCTGCCGCAGAGGCCAGCCTCGTAGTGGGTGACGTCATCATCAAGGGCGACATGAACGGCGACGGCCGTGTGACCGCCGCCGATATATGGGCGCTGATGGGCATCATAGCCCGGGGCGGCACTGCAGCGGACTATCCGCGTGCCGACATGAACGGCGACGGCAGAATAGATGTGGCCGACGTGAACAGCGTCGTCATGCTCATGGCACACTAACGGAACGACGCTAAATATTTTTGGGGCAACGACAACGGTGACAGCCAGTTGTCGTTGCCCTTTTTTGACGCCGGGAGAAGAAAAAACGGCAATTTTCTTGGTAGTATCACGGAAAAGCAGTAATTTTGCACGCATATTGCGACAAAACACACAACTAAAAAGAAATGAAGAAACTATTCACACTCGCGCTGCTGGCCACGATGGCTGTGGGCGCACAGGCAGAGGAGAAGAAAGACTCTGTCAACCCAAACAAACCAGTGTTCACCACCATCAAAGAGAACCCCATCACCAGCATCAAGGACCAGAACCGTAGCGGCACCTGCTGGGACTACTCCACGCTGTCGTTCTTCGAGGCCGAGATACTGAAGGCTACAGGCAAGACCTACGACCTCTGCGAGAGTTTCGTGGCCAACAAGACATACATGGACCGCGCCATCCAGGTGGTGCGCTATCACGGCGACTGCCAGTTCTCGCAGGGCGGCTCGGCCGAGGACGTGCTGGCCACGATGAAGACGTGGGGCATCTGCCCTGAGGACGCCATGCCCTTCCCCGGCTCGCTCTACGGCGACTCGCTGAACAACTTCAACGAGTTCTTCTCGCTGCTGGAGCCCTACGTGGCTGCCATCGCAAAGAGCTCGGCCAAGAAGATCTCGAACCAGTGGAAGGTGGGCCTGCAGGGCATACTCGACGCCTATCTGGGCCAGTGCCCCGAGAAGTTCACCTACGAGGGTAAGGAGTACACCCCGAAGAGCTTCTGCCAGAGCCTGGGCATCAACCTGGACGACTATGTAAGCATCACCAGCTACACCCATCACCCCTTCTACACCGGCTTTGCCGTGGAGGTGCAGGACAACTGGCGCTTCCCCCTCTCCTACAACCTGCCCATGGACGAGATGATGCAGGTCATAGACAACGCCGTAAGCAATGGCTATACCGTGGCCTGGGGCGGCGACGTGTCTGAAGACGGTTTTACGCGTAAGGGCCTGGCCTACGCCGTGGACAGCAAGGCCACACAGAGCCTGCGCGGCAGCGACATGGCAAGATGGCTGAAGCTGGCCGCAACAGAAAAGCGCAACGTCATCGACTCGCTGGGCGTCAACGTGCCCGAGATAACCGCCACACAGGAGCTGCGCCAGGAGCGCTTCGACAACTGGGAGCTGACCGACGACCACGGCATGCTCATCTACGGCGTGGCCAAGGACCAGAACGGCAAGGAGTACTACATGGTGAAGAACTCGTGGGGCGAGTATGGTGACTATAAAGGCATCTGGTACATGACGAAGACCTTCATCGCCGCCAACACCATGGACTTCCTGGTGAACAAGAACGCCATACCCAAGGACATACGTAAGAAACTGGGAATCTGAAGACGAGCATGGACAAGATAGGACGCTATGGGTTCATGGCCGAACCCTTCCACTGTGATTTCTCAGGCCGTCTCTTCATGGGGCACCTGGGAAATCACTTGCTTAACGCTGCCGACTTCCACTCTACGGACCGTGGATTCGGCATGAGACGCCTGATGACGATTGGCCGCTCGTGGGTGCTGTCGCGCCTTGCCATCGAGATGACCGAGATGCCACAGCAGTACACCCGCTTCAATGTGGAGACATGGGTGGAGAGCGCCATGCGCTACTTCACCAGCCGTAACTTCCGCATAGTAGCCCCTGCCTCAGATATCCCAGAGGCCTCAGTTGCCCCAGAAAAAGTCTACGGCTACGGCCGCAGCATCTGGGCTATGATTGACACCACGACGCGCCAGCCCACAGACATCTTCGCCATAGACGACGGAGCTATAGACAACTGGATAGACAAAGACAAGGCCTGCCCCATAGAGAAGGGCGGCCGCGTACGCATGACAGACAACGCCGAGCTGGTGCGCGAAATAGAAACCTATTATAACGATGTGGACATCAACGGCCACGTGAACTCTGTGAAATACATAGAGCACGTGCTCGACCTATGGCCAGTGGACTGGTATCGCGAGCACTGGGTGAAACGCTTCGAGATAGCCTACGTGGCAGAGGCCCACGGCGGCGACCGCCTCTCCTTCTACCGCGAGCAGACCGCCGACCGTGAATACTGCGTCCGCATCTGCAAGGACAGCACTGTCGAGGTGGCAAGAAGCAAGATTGTATTTGAGGAGTGAGGAGTGAGAGGTGAAAGCAAGTTTGCTTTCACCTCATAGTTTTTTCTTGGGGTAGAGGTGGTCCCACCACGAGCTGTCGTCCTTCAGCCAGCGCTGGAACCAAGCCATCTGCGTGGCCAGCCACCGCTCCCGCTTGGCGTAGTCGAGTATGTGGTGGTTCTCGCCTTCAACCTCCACCAGGGCCACCTCACGTCCCAGCAGTTTCAGGGCTGTGAACATCTGCAGACTCTCTATGATGGGCACATTGGTGTCTGCCGTGCCGTGGAGCAGCAACAGCGGGGTGTGAATCTTGTCGGCCCTGAACAGCGGCGACTGGTCAACGTAGAGCTGTCGGTGGCTCCACGGATAGCTATTGGCCATGGACACCTCACTGTAGTTATAGCCCCAGTAGCCCTCGCCCCAGTAGCTGGTGTGGTTGGCTATTCCGGCATGGCTCACGGCACAGGCGAAGATATCGGTGACCGTCTGCAGATACTGGGTCATGAAGCCGCCGTAGGAAGCACCCATGCAGCCTATCTTCTCGCGATTGATGAAGGGATGGTCGTCACAAAGCTTTTTCACGCCCTCGATGATGTCGCCGGCAGGGGTTCCACCAAGGTTCGCTCCGGCGGCAAAACCGCCGGACACGGTGGCGGCAGGAGCAGAAGCGGAGGCGGGAGCAGAAGCAGAAGCGGGAGCAGAAGCGGAGGCTGCCGGGAGGAGGCCGCCGGCGGTGTTCACATGGCGCGACGCCCACTCCTGGCCGAAGCCGGTGGCACCGCTGGGCTCCACTATATAGGCAACATAGCCCAGCGAGTTCCACATCTGCGGGGCGTAGGGTGACTCAAAATAGCGGCTCACGGGAGAACAGCCACCATAATAATATACTATCAGCGGATATTTCTTCTTCGCGTCAAAGTCTTTCGGCAGATAGAGACGGCCATAGACGGTGTCGCCATTCGAATTGGTGAAGTTCCAGTCCTGACAGGTGCCCACCTCGGCATCGCCCAAAGCCTGGCGCCCGTCGAAGATGCAGCTAAGCTTGCCCTTCTGCAGCACATAGGCAGAGGCGGGTTCCAGTGTTTTGTACGACAGACAGGCTATGACAGGCGCACTGGCAGCCAAGTCCCAACGGTAGGTGTAGTCACCCTGAACTGGCAGCTGGCTTATGGCCCCCGTCTTAGTGTTCAGGCTGTAGAGGCGCACGTAGTCGCGGTCTTCGGCCGAGAAATATACGAGTCCGTCGGCATCGGACCATTGCACACCCTCCAAGCTGGGGTCGAAATCCTTTGTCAGCGGTGTCACCTTCTTCGTGGCGATGTCGTAGAGGAATAGCTCGTTCTCGGTCATGCTGGGCGTGACGTGGGCAGGCAGCTGACATCCGATGCGGTTGAACGCCTCCGGCGTGCCCACGACGAGCAGCTGGCTGCCGTCGGGCGAGAACTCAGCGCCCCCGAGGAATCCCTCGCTGCAAAAGACGGTGTCGGCCTTCAGCGTCTGTGCGTCGATGATATAGTAGTTGACCACCTCCGTCGGTCGTTTCTCCAAGCGCGAGTAGCTCTCGCTCACCAGCAGTCTCTTCCCGTCGGCAGAGATATCCATGAGGTACTGGCTGCGCGGTCCGAAGGTGATGCGGTGGCTGACGCCTGTCGCCACGTCGTGGCGTGTGAGGAATGAGCGTGAGCGCCATCCTGGCTGCCGGTCGTCCATCTCCAGCACCTGAAACACACCTGCGTCCTCCTTGGGTCCGTCTTCCCTGTCGGTGAGTATGAGATAGTCCTCCGTGGGGCTCACCTCGTAGCTGCCCTTTGGCACGCCGCTGGTCCAGAGCGTGCGCTGCCCGGTGGCAGGGTCCACCTTATAGAGGGTGCGGACGCCCTGTTCCGTCTCTTCCTCCAACCACGCCACCGACGCTGGCATCCACTGCACAGAACTGTTCAGACGGCGCACCAGCTGCCATGCGCCAGACTTCTGCTTCTTAGTAAGCAGTTCATACTCCCAACGGCTGTTGCCTCCGCGCTCGGTGGTCTGATAGGTGACGACCAGATACTCGCCATTGGCCGAGAGGCTCACGCCGCGCACGCGCCGTCCGTCGGTGAGGTCGTGCACCATGTAGGGGTGACGCTTGTCCAGAGTGTATGTCACCGGTCTGTCGGCAACAACGGAGACGCTGATGCTGTCAGTATCGCAGGGTTCGGCCATGAACTTTATAGCCACCGTGTGGTGCTCGGGAGCCAGCGCGAGGTCGGCTGAGGTTTCCGCTCCGTCGACAAACAACTTGTAGCTCTTCGGGCCTTTCACTTCGAGCTTTCCCTTGAGGAAGTCGCTGTTGTTGATGTAGAAGCTCATGACACCCACCGACTTGCTGTCTTGTAGCGAGGGCAGTCTTCCCGCAGGGCATGTGGTGCTGGCTTTGGTCATAGCAGGCACGGCATTGAACATTGACAGAGGGTCGAAGGCCTTGCCCTGCACATCGACCGAGTCGAGGGCAAAAGGTGAGGCTACAGCGTAAGGGCCAGCCAGATTGAACTCGGTGATTACTGTAGTCTGCTGTGCCGGAGCACCTGCAGCGAGGAGCACCGACAATAGTGTTGTCATTGCTTTCTTCATTGTTACATTCTGTTTATCCGACATTGCCGTAGGCCGTCACCGTCCCCCCGTCTTCACAGTGGGCGAAGCGGCGCAACAGCTGTTGTATGTACTGTGCATTTTCCAGCACCCTCTGCTTGTCGCCGTCATATCCGTTGATGAGGACTACGAGGTGGGTGGTGTGGAGTGTGATCTTGGTGCGCTCGTTGTCGCTGGTAGGCGTCCCCACCCCACCCTGTGCATCGCGGTATACGGGTAGTCCGGCAATGTTGAGCATGCCACGCCCTATCCCCTCATACGGCTCGCCCTCACGCCCTATTCCAAGTGTCAGGGTGTCGCCGACGAACTTGTCGGCATCGAAGCCCCCTATGCTGTAGCCGTAGGCTATCGAGGCCACGTTGACAAGGTCTACCAGCGTGTCTATCTGGTACAGCTCTTTCCCCTGCAGCATACGCCGTATGAGCTGTTCGCTGGCCGGTCTGTAGCGTGAGGGGTCTTTGCCGCAGGCCTGGTAGACGGTGCGTGTGGCGGCTATGCTGGGCAGCTTCTTCAGCGTCTCGGTGGTCAGCGTCTGCCGGCAGTGCTCACCCAGACGGTGCACCTCTTCCCACAGCTCGGCACAGTAGGGGCTGTTAGCGACTATTGCGTCGACACAGGCACCCACAAACTTGGGGCACACGTGTTCTATCTCCTCTGAAACGATGATATTCATGTCGCTGATGGTTTTGCAGGTCTTTTTCCAGAGACTATTTCAGCCATCGGTCGAGCCAGTTGAAATATGTGCGCTGCCACAGTATGCCGTTCTGTGGTTTCAGCACCCAGTGGTTCTCGTCGGGGAAGATGAGCAGCTGGGCCTCTATGCCCCTCATTCGTGCGGCGTTGAATGCCGACATGCCCTGTGTGGCGTTGATGCGGTAGTCCTTCTCTCCGTGTATGCAGAGTATGGGTGTGTCCCAACGGTCCACGAAGCGGTGAGGCGAGTTCTCGTAGGTATTTTTGGCACGGTCGGTCTGGTCCTTGTTCCAATAGGCGTCGTCGTATTCCCAGTTGGAGAACCAGTTTTCTTCGGTCTCGGTATACATAGCCTCGAGGTTGAACGCACCGTCGTGGGCAATGAAGCACTTGAAGCGCTTGTCGTGGTGTCCGGCAAGGAAGTAAACGGAGAATCCTCCGAACGATGCTCCCACGGCACCCATGTGGTCACGGTCGACGTATGGCAGGTTCTGTGCAGCATCGTCGATGGCAGAGAGGTAATCATCCATGCACTGTCCTGTCCAGTCGCCGCTTATTTGCTCGAGCCACTCCTGCCCGAAGCCAGGCAGTCCGCGGCGGTTGGGCGCCACGATGACATAGCCCTGCGAGGCCATGATCATGAAGTTCCAGCGATAGCTCCAGAACTGTGACACGGGGCTCTGCGGTCCGCCCTCGCAGAAGAGCAGAGTGGGATATTTCTTCGTCTCGTCGAAGTTCGGTGGCAGTATTATCCAGGTGAGCATCTGCTTGCCATCGGTGGTCTTTACCCAGCGCTGCTGCACGGTTGGCTTGTCCAGCTGGTCGAGTATCTGCTTGTTCTCTTCGGTGATCTGCGAGACAACGGTCTTCTCAGGCTTTTTGAAGTTTGGTGTAACGACGTAGAGGTCGGCCGGGGCAGTGAAGCAGTGGCGCTCGGCCAGTATCTGCCGCTTGTTGTTCAGCATCTGCAGCGAGCCGAAGTCGTGCCATGTGTCGGTGAGCTGTTTCACCTCGCCCTTCCAGTTCACGGCGTAGAGGTTTTCGGTGCCATGCCATACACCTATATAATATATAAGGGCATCCTTGGGGTTGTCGCTCCAGCAGAAGTCGTCCACGTTGGAGTCGAACGACTCTGTGAGGTAAGTCTTCTTTCCTGTTGCCAGTTCGCAGACGCAGAGCCGCTGGCGGTCGGCCTCATAGCCATTGCGCTCCATGGAGAGCCATGCCACATACTTGCCGTCGGGCGAGAACTTCGGGTTTTGGTCGTAGCCCACGTTGTACTTCAGGTTCTCGGGCGAGTTGACAGACTGGAACTTCATGGTCTTCGTAGGGTCGGTCTTCGGCTCTTTCCAAGCCCCAGTCATGTAGTCCATGCCCTTGCAGAGGTTGAAGTTGTCCTCCACAGCCCCCTCATGTGCCGGGTCGAGCAGCTCGGTGTTGTAGAGCCAGATGTCGGAGTCGGTGGATATGCTGTACTCCAGTCCTGTCTTCATGCGGCATGTGTATGCAATCTTCTTCGAGTCGGGGCTCCAGTCGAGCTGCTCTATACCGCCAAAGGGCTCCATGGGGCACTCCCACGGCATGCCTTCAAGCATGTCCTTGCCTTCGGCAGCGATGGCAAAACCATCACGCACACTGTAGACGAAGGGGTGCTGCACAGACTCTACGTAGTGGTCCCAGTGGCGGTACATAAGGTCGGTGACCAGGCGGCCGGTGGCCTTTGGCAGGTCTGCCGGGTTCTGCTGTATGACGTCATGGTAGGGCAATGACTTGATGATAATGACCTTCTGCTTGTCGGGCGAGAACTTGAATCCCTCTACGCTGCCATCGGTCTTTGACAGTTGGCGGCGGTCTGTGCCGTCGGCCTTCATCGACCATATTTCGCCCGCTGTGGTAAAGGCCACCGTCTCGTTGTCGAGCCATGCAGGGTCGGTCTCGTTCTTTGAGCCTTTGGTGAGCAAGGTCTTGCCCGAACCGTCGGCGTTCATCATGTAGAGCACATGGTGGCTCTTATTGTGCTTCACACTGTAGTAGCCCACCTGGTAGACTATCTTTGTTCCGTCGGGCGATGCGCTGTAGCCGCTGATGCGCCCCATGGCCCATAGTGCTTCGGGCGTCATGCGCCCGTCGGTCACCTTAACACTTTGCTTTCCAATGTTCACTTCGTCTTCTGCTTTTACGCTGCCTGCCGCTATAAACATAACGGCCACAATAGCTGTTATTACTCTTTTCATCTTGTTGATAATTTGGTTAATCTGGATGCAAAATTACACAATAATCTGCAATATCGAACAAAATATTTGAAAAAAGTGCATAATCTCAAAAATAATGACTAACTTTGCATCCAATTATCAAACACACAAGACCATGAACATCTCCCTTAGCATGAAAAATCCATTACTCCGCATCATGGCTTTTGTCCTTGGAGGCTTAGCCATAGTTTTATTTCTTTTTGCCACGTGTTGCACAGTAGTAGACTCTGGCGAGGTTGGCATCAGGTTCCACAAATGGTCTATCAACGAGCAGGACTACGGCGGCGTGGAGGGCACCTGCAAGGGATGGGTGTTCTACAACCCCATCACCACCAGCGTGTTCACATATCCCACCTTCACCCAGCGCAAGCAGTATGAGACCTTCTCTGTGAACGCCAAGGACGCCTCGCTCTTTGAGATGGACCCAACGATAGCCTACCGCATAAACCCCGACAAGGCCTGCGACATCTTCACCAAATACCGTGTGGGCGTGAAGAGCCTGGAAGACGGCTACATACGCACCTGCATCTACGAGGCCTACCGCACCTGCGCCAACCAATACTCATCGGACTCGCTGATGTCGAACCGTGCGAACTTCGAGCGCGACGTGCGTGCCCGACTGGAGAAGTCGCTGATGTCGGAAGGCTTCCTCGTAGAGGAGTTTACAAGCAAGATTACTCCCCCATCGTCGCTGCTGTCGATGATCGACGCCAAGAACACCGCCATACAGAGTGCCCTGAAGGCCGAGAACGAGGTGAAAGAGGCCGAGGCCAACGCCAAGATAGCAGTGGCTAAAGCCGAGGGCGCCGCCAAGGCCATGAAGATAAAGGCCGACGCCGAGGCATACTACAACCGCACCATCGCCGCCTCGCTCTCGCCAATGATAGTGCAGGAGGACTTGATAGAGAAATGGGACGGCAAGATGCCTCAGATAGTAGGCGGCAACGGCATGATGATGGACATATCCAAAATAGTAGGCAGCGGAAAGTAGACAGTCATGTCACAGAACAAAGAACTGCGCACAGCATGGGACTTTGTCGAGAACACAGGCCGCAGCATCTTCCTCACAGGTAAGGCCGGAACGGGCAAGACCACATTTCTGAAGACTGTGGTCGAGAGGTCGCGCAAGCGCCCTATCGTGGTGGCTCCCACTGGTGTTGCAGCCATCAACGCGGGCGGTGTGACCATACACTCGTTTTTCCAACTGCCTTTCTCGCCATACGTGCCCGGCGCGAAGGTGGAGAGCAAGTTTGACTTCGGACGCGAGAAACGCAAAATCATCGCTTCAATAGACTTGCTCATCATCGACGAGATATCGATGGTGCGCGCCGATCTGCTCGATGCCATAGACACTGTGCTGCGCCGGTATCGCGAACACAACCAGCCCTTCGGCGGTGTGCAGCTGCTCATGATAGGCGACCTGGCACAGCTCACACCAGTCGTCACACCAGAGGACGAACGTCTGCTGAAGCCTTACTACGACACGCCATACTTCTTCGGTTCGAAGGCCCTGCAACAGATAGACTACGTGACCATACAACTGGAACACGTCTACCGTCAACAGGACACGTCGTTCATAGACATACTGAACGAAGTGCGCAACGGACACCCTACGGCCGAGGCCCTGGCAAGGCTCAACACGCGCTGCAAGCCAGGCTACATACCGAAGCCCGAAGACCACAACATACGACTCACCACACACAACCACCTGGCAAACTACTATAACGAGTCGGAACTGCAAAAACTGCCAGGGAAACTGATGACCTACCGTGCCGAGATAAAAGGCACATTCCCCGAATACTCGTACCCCACGGCAGAGACACTGGCCCTGAAGACAGGGGCACAGGTGATGTTTGTGAAAAACGACCCTACGGGCGCCCACCTCTACTACAACGGACGCATTGGCCGGGTGACGCTGGCCGAAAGCAACCGCCTGAAAGTCTACTGCGAAGGCGACGCCGAGGAGATAGAGGTGGAGCCGCTGGAATGGGAGAACACCCGCTACACGCTCAACCCCGAGACACGCGAGATAGAGTCGGAAGTGCAGGGCACCTTCAAACAACTGCCCCTAAGGCTGGCATGGGCCATCACCATACACAAGAGCCAAGGCCTGACCTTTGACCGCGCCATCATCGACGCCAACCAGTCGTTCGCACCCGGACAGGTGTATGTGGCACTGAGCCGATGCCGCTCGCTGGAAGGACTGACACTGGTGACACCACTGGAAGCACGCGCCATTATCAACGACGAGCGTGTGGACAACTACATAGACAGACAAGAGAGCGAGGCACAGCGGAGCATAGAGCAACTGCCATTGCTGAAGCAGGAGTACGAACGCTATCTGCTGCTGCAACTGTTCGACTTCCGCTCCATCTACCTCATGCAGGAGACCATGGTACGCATCTTCGCCGAGTTCTTCTACCATAGCCACGCATCGCTGAAACAGATGCAAGACATGGCGATGATGGACCTGCAGCAACGAGTAATAACCGTTGCCGACAAATGGCGGCAGAAGATACAGTCCATGAGCATAGAGACTCTGCACGATGCCGAGACGCTGGAAAGGGTGAAACGCAGCGCACAGTACTTCGCCGACACGCTGCGCGACATCCTCGCCAAGCCCATAGAGCTTACCGCCAACGTGAAGACAAACAACAAACAGGCCACAAGACGACTGGACAACGCTTTGCCCGACCTGAAGCAGGCATGGCTGTCACGACGCTACCTGCTACAGAAAATCAGCGAACAGGGATACACGGTAGACATATATCTGAGGGAGAAACAGATGTCTATGCTCTACGCCCTCGACGAAGACTCGCTGAAAGCAAAGACAGCAAGCAAGACAAAGAGCAAAGGCCAAACGTCAAATGAAAAAAAGCCGAAGACTTGGGAGGTGAGCTACGGCCTCTTCCTGCAGGGAATGAAACCCGACCTAATAGCCCATGAGCGCAAACTCACTCTCAACACTATCATAAGCCACCTGTCCAGATATGTCGAGGCGGGGAAGATAGACTTCAACGACATAGTCAGCAAAGAGCACCAACAAGCTATAGAGCACGTGATAGAGAAGATAGGAACAGCCGACGGCACAACACCCATCAAGAACCTCTGCCCACCGGATGTCACCTACGAAGAGATACGCTTGGTCATGACACATAAATCACTTAAAAACAACAGTCATAAATCATAAAAACAAAAATGGCAAAGAAACGCAGATGGCACTGCCTGCCAGGGCAGCCGCCTACAGAATTTGACAAACAGATAATGTACTGGGAGAACAAGGGAAAGCTTGTACCCACACGCGAACTGATAAAGACACCTGAACAGATAGAGGGCATACGCCGTGCAGGAGTGGTCAACACCGGCGTGCTCGACGCAGTGGCAGCCGCCATACACGAGGGCATGAACACGCTGGAGATAGACCAGATATGCCGTAAGTATTGCGAAGAGCACAACGCCATACCTGCCTGTCTGGGCTATGGCGGCGACGCAGACAGCATGCCATTCCCCGCCAGCGTGTGCACAAGCATCAACGAGGTGGTGGCACACGGCATACCAAAAGAGGAAGACGTGCTGCAGGAGGGTGACATCATCAACGTAGACTTCACCACCATCGTCGACGGCTACTATGCCGACGCTTCGAGGATGTTCATCATAGGAAAGACCACACCAGAGAAAGAACAGCTGGTGCGTGTGGCGAAGGAGTGCCTGGAGATTGGCATGGAAGCGGCAAAGCCCTGGGGATTTGTGGGCGACATAGGCCATGCCATAAAGAAACATTGCAAGAAATATGGCTACGGCATAGTAAGAGACCTGGCAGGACACGGCGTGGGACTGGCTTTCCACGAAGAGCCCGACGTAGACCACGACGCCTACCGAGGCACAGGTATGCTGCTGGTCCCAGGCATGGTGTTCACCATAGAGCCGATGATAAACATGGGCACGTGGAAGGTGTTCATCGACGCCGACGACCCATACGGTTGGGAGGTCATCACTCAAGACGAATTGCCGAGTGCACAGTGGGAACACACCCTGCTGATGACAGAGCACGGAGTGGAGGTGCTGACATACTGATGGGAGAAAGGGAAAAGCGTTATAACGAAATGATGAGATAACGTGATAACGAAACGACGAGACATGTGAAAACGAAAAAACGTGATGACGAAAGACACATATATATTAGGGATAGAGTCAAGCTGTGATGACACATCGGCTGCGGTACTGTGCAACGATGTGTTGCTCTCGAACGTCACAGCTTCTCAGGCCGTCCACGAAGCCTACGGAGGCGTGGTGCCTGAACTGGCCTCGCGTGCCCACCAGCAAAACGTGGTGCCAGTAGTGGACCAAGCCTTGAAGCAAGCAGGAATAGAGAAGGAACAACTTTCGGCCATAGCCTTCACGCGAGGACCAGGGCTCATGGGGTCGCTGCTCGTGGGTGTGAACTTTGCCAAGGGCATGGCTCGCTCGCTGGGCATACCCCTTATCGACGTGAACCATCTTCAGGGACACGTCATGGCACACTTCATTCGGAGTGCAGAGTGTAAAGCTGAGAGTGTAGAGCTTGCTACCGCCATTCCCTCCACTGATGGTACGACGGCAGCAAACTCTAAACTCAACACCCTAAACTCTTCAACTGTCCCCCCCTTCCCCTTCCTCTGCCTGCTGGTGAGTGGCGGTAACTCACAGATAGTGAAGGTGAAAGCCTACAACGACATGGAAGTTTTGGGGCAGACCATTGACGATGCTGCAGGCGAGGCAATAGACAAGTGTTCGAAGGTGATGGGCATGGGCTATCCGGGAGGACCAATCATTGACAGGCTGGCACGTCAGGGCAACCCGAAAGCATTTCAGTTTGCAGAGCCACAGATACCGGGCTATGACTACAGCTTCTCAGGACTGAAGACCTCGTTTCTCTACAACCTACGCAAATGGATAGAGGACGACCCGCAGTTCATTGAGCACCACAAGGAGGATCTGGCCGCCTCGCTGGAATGGACCATTGTCGACATACTGATGAAGAAGCTGCGCAAGGCAGTGAAGGACACGGGAATAAAGCATGTGGCCGTGGCAGGTGGCGTGAGTGCCAACAACGGGCTGCGCAATGCCTTCCACGACCATGCACGGCGATACGGGTGGACTATCTATATACCCAAGTTCAGCTACACTACCGACAATGCCGCCATGATAGGTGTGGTGGGCTACTACAAGTATCTCGACGGGCAGTTCTGCTCCATCGACGCCCCCGCATTCAGCAAGGTAACATTCAGCTGACAAATCGAAAAACAGCAAATCGTAAAATCGAAAAATCGAAAAATCGAAAATCAGTAAATCGAAAATCAGCAATACGAAAAATCGAAAATCAGTAAATCGTAAAATCGAAAATCAGTAAATCGTAAAATCGAAAATCAGTAAATCGTAAAATCGAAAATCAGTAAATCGTAAATAAAAAAGATGGATTTCGAAGGAAAAATAATTAGCAGGGAAATAAGTGAACTGCTGTGGGAGAGAGAGAAAACTGTTGCAACGGCAGAAAGCTGCACCGGCGGCCGTATCGCCGAGGCCATCATCGCCGTGCCTGGTGCTTCAAAGTACTTCAAGGGTGGCATCATCTGCTATGTCAACGAGGTGAAAGAAAACCTGCTGGGTGTTCCCCACAAGCTGTTGGAAGAGAAGACCGCCGTTTGCGAAGAGGTGGCCATCGAGATGGTGAAAGGTGCTTGCCGCACACTGAAGACCGACTATGCCATTGCCGCAACAGGCATAGCAGGTCCCGCCGGTGGAACCAAGGAGATACCCGTGGGCACCATCTGGCTGGCCTGCGGCACCCGAGACAAGGTAGTGACATGCAAAGTAGAGGAAGACCACGGCCGCGACATCAATCTTGCCATCGCCGCCAACCGTGCCACACAGCTCTTTTGTGACTTCCTTAAGGCCGAAGATGCTACGGAAACACCCACTGAGAGTTAAAAATACTTAAGGTTGAGGTTTTTCTCAATCCTCATTTCTCATTTCTCAGTAAAAATGCGTACCTTTGCACCCTGTTTGGAGTAAGTAAGTATTTAAAGACTTAAAAGAAAGTAGATAGCAATGTCGAAAGTTTGTCAAATCACAGGAAAGAAGGCACAGATTGGTAACAATGTGTCGCACTCGAAGCGCCGCACAAAGCGCAGTTTCGATGTCAACCTGTTCAGCAAGAAGTTCTACTATGTGGAAGAGGACTGCTGGATTCAGTTGAAGATTAGCGCTGCTGGTCTTCGTTTGATTAATAAAATAGGTCTCGATGCCGCTTTGAAGCAGGCTGTTGCCAATGGCTTCGTGGACTGGAAGGACATTAAAGTTATAGGAGACTAAGACCATGGCAAGCAAGAAAGCAAAAGGCAATCGCGTCCAGGTGATTCTGGAGTGCACCGAGATGAAGAACAGCGGTCTTCCTGGCACCAGCCGTTACATTACCACAAAGAATCGTAAGAACACGTCTGAGCGTTTGGAGCTGAGAAAGTACAACCCTATCCTGAAGAAGGTGACCGTTCACAAGGAAATCAAGTAAGGTGTCGGAAAAGGTTAAATAGTTAAAAGGATAATAGACTATGGCAAAGAAAACCGTCGCTACCCTCCACGAAGGCTCAAAGGATGGTCGCGCTTACACAAAGGTGATAAAGATGGTGCGCAGCCCGAAGACGGGTGCTTACATCTTTGACGAGCAGATGGTTCCCAACGAAGCCGTTAAAGACTTCTTCAAGAACTAAGAAATGGTGTGAACAGAGAAATCTGATTTTATTACTATAGAAACGAAGAAACCGTTCTGGACGTAAAGTCTGCGAACGGTTTTCTTTTTGGTGCCTATATGGGTGTTACGCCTACAAACAGTTTTATTCTTGCAGCTGCCGGTAGAGCGCCTCGTACTGGCGTGCCACCTTAATATAGTCATGATGACGGCGTATGTACTCCACGCTCTGGCGCTTCAACTCGGGCAGACGCTCTGGGTGCAGCACCAACTGCTCAAGCTCGTGGCAGACGCTGTCGTAGGTCGGCTCCACGTTGACGATAGGGCGCAACTCGGTCTCACCTAATATCTCGTAGTTTTCTGGCTCACCACCGCCTATGACGATAATCCCCTTCGACATGGCGAGCAGGGCGTTCATGGCAGGTGTGTAACTGTACAGCTGGTCCATGATGGCGTCGCAGCCGTCCATCAGCTTCTGATATTGCGCGAAGGGCACGCCTTCGGCCTTCACTATCAGCAATCTGTCGGGGTACCGGCTCTGCACAGCCTCAGCGGCGCGGAGCATTACGTCAGTCCCTTTGTACTGGCTGCGTCCCTTGCTTATGCCGACAAACAACTTCATGGGAGCTGCCTGGTCGGCGGACTCGCCCTGGTTTGCACTCTCCTGAGTAGCCACAGGCTGCACCGCGCTTTCGGGTAGCACTATGGGGAAGGGTATGAAGTGGGTCTTATGAGGGAAATGCGGACGGTAGCACACATCATACTCATAGAGGCCGGTGACTATGGCATCGCAGTCATGAGCTACGAGCCTGTTCAGAGTCTCCTTTGCTGTGCCGAGCCAGTCACGTTGCTCTACCAGGGCAGGCTCATCGGTACGCAGGGTATCACCAATGTTGAAGTCGCTGTAGCGTAGCGGCTTGCTGTAAATACACTCGTGCACCCAGTAATAGTCCATGCCCATGGCATCGAGCACCACTGCTTTATTGTTGCGGCGTA
>Ga0310694_10001989_pt1 | contig 21851 bp, 14 predicted proteins | sample 174DNAGHGhighgp2_FD_203884 | JGI IMG/M metagenome (GOLD analysis project Ga0310694, IMG submission 203884) | Sheep rumen microbial communities from Palmerston North, Manawatu-Wanganui, New Zealand - 1742 DNA GHGhigh gp2 (v2) (version 2) | ecosystem: Host-associated > Mammals > Digestive system... | reverse complement strand
ATGCGAAAATCCTGTTATCAAGAGAGCCGCTTTGTTCTCTGCTCTAACAGGCTTACGCCACAGCGACATCATGAAGATGACTTGGAAGGAGATTACTAAGGAGGGAGAGCACTATCGACTCAACTTCACCCAGAAGAAAACCAAAGGCGTAGAATATACTCCTATATCCGACCAAGCATATTTCTTTTGCGGAGAGCCAGGTCATCCCGACGAGTTGGTGTTTGGCGGTCTCCCAGCTCCATCATGGATTTCAAAACCTTTATCCAGATGGATTGAAGCAGCAGGAATCACCAAGCACATCACCTTCCATTGTTTTCGTCACACATACGCATGTTTACAGCTTTCAAACGGCACTGACCTTTACACCGTCAGCAAGATGTTGGGGCATACCAACATCCGCACAACACAGATATACAGCAAAGTTGAGGATGAGAAAAAAGAGAAGGCTGCTGATGCCATTAAGTTGAACCTTGATTTAGCAAAAACGGAGGAAGAAGCATGAAATACAAAGAGTACTATTCGTCAGAGGAATCCATCAAAGCAGCCGATGCTATTACAAGGGCTGCATTTGCCGTAGCCTCAAAAATGTATCAGAGCCACTGGGGAAGGGAATTCAATTTGAGATGTCTAACAAGCGACAACCTTCCAATAGTCTATGCTTTCAACTTGGCTCAGAGCCTAAAAGATTGCATATTCGAATCTGACAACCATATTGAGACCATCAAGAAAGAGGCTGGAGGACTATGGCATGTTTTCGGTAAAAAGAACAAGTATGAAGTAGAGTGGATATATCAGCGAAATACGATTCTCGGCATACTCTACTTTCTATACGCTTTTACAGATGGTATCACAGATGCAGAACTATCCTGTATAGAGGACAAGGCTACATATATGGCACATGTCAAGAACCTGACAGGGAAGATATACTTTGACGTGTTCAAGGATGCAGTTGATGATAAAAAGAAAAACACGCTCAACAATCCACCTACTGCAAAGTCGGAAGCCAGTCAAGATGTCGTCAAAGCCTATTTCGTTTTCACCAAGATATTCCGTGATGGCATAGACATGGAGAAGGTGAGTAATGGACTTGAAAGGCTGTTAGGGGAGAAAACTCCTGATGGAAGTTTCTTGTTTAGCCAACAGCGTCATTGGTACATTGTATATCTTTGGTTCTTGGAGATTGGATTTATTATGAAGAAACGAACTGCCAAAGATTTCAGGGAATGGGCTATGTCCATGTTTGGGAGAAGGGGCTATTCTACTGAGAATGATTTCAGCGAAGCTAAGAAAATCTACAAGGATGAGTTGCCTTCTCAATGGACACCCGTTGTGGATCATCATGACTACACGGATATACGTGACTGGTTAGCTAACGTGTTTTCAAAAGAGAACCGCAAAGAATACGTAATCATTGATAGATATATCGCCTGGTAGTCACCCAGGAAACGGCACACTAACCATAGGCAAACCACCACTCAATACGGATAGCCAATACGGCTAACGTAAGAAAGCAAGTCTGTAATACGGCTTGCTTATTTTTGTCTCATTATCAGTGATTTGCGTTTAAAAATAAAACCCGAATTTTGCATAAACGAAGGGCGAAAAACGCCTTGCGATTACTCGATTTTTAAATAAACAAAATAGGTAAACTTATGCAAAACGAAAGAATTTCATTTGATGCCATGCCTGAGATGTTGGCAGCTATCGCACAGAAGTTGGAGTCCATTGAGACCAAGGTTGACCATCTCGCCATTCCCTCTAATAAAGAGGAGACCGACGAGTGGTTCAACCTCAAAGGACTCTGTGATTATCTACCAAGCCATCCGGCTGAACAGACTGTTTACGGGTGGACCAGTAACCACCTCATTCCTTATCACAAGAGAGGGAAGAGTATCGCTTTTCGAAAATCTGAGATTGACAACTGGCTTTGTCAAGGAAAGAAGAAGTCACTTCACGACATCCGACAAGAGGCTGAGAGCTATGTCAACAATAGAAAAAAGAAGGGAGGACTATTATGATGATTGACAAAGACTATCTCACTAACCAGATTCGTGCTGGCTTGGAAGATGTATATGAAACAGGCATTCCACTGGATGTATTCCCTGATGCTATTCAGAAGATTGTGTATGAACTGGTGACCTATGAGAACTTCAATCTGGAGTACACCGTGTCTATTGTTCTGTCCGTCTTCGCTACTGCCATTGGAAATGCCCTTCGAGTGAACATTAAAGGTGAATGGGTATCCAGTTGTGCCCTTTATATGATATTGGTGGGAAGACCTGGACTTGGAAAGACTCCCCCACTAAAGTTCTTGTATAGTCCTATCCGTGACTTTGACCAGCAAATGCTCGACAAAGCACGTCAAGATCATGAACTATACAAGCAGCAACATCTCGGGAAGAAAGGAGAGGATTCATCAGAGCAGGCAGACAAACCTCGTTTGACTCAGACTGTCATTTCCGACTTCACCCAAGAAGCCATGCTGAGTGTTCACTACGACAACCCCCGTGGCATCGCTTTAGTCGTGGATGAAATCATAGCCCTCTTCAACTCGGTCAAACGATATAGTGCCAAAAGCAACCTGATACAAGATCTTCTGTCTGCCTATAGCGGAACGCCATTGAAGGCTGTAAGAAAAACGGAGGAATTCCCTTTGACCATCCCTGTACCCTGCATCAACATCATAGGTAGCATTCAAACTGGATTGCTCAGTGATGTAATGACAAAAGAGTATGTTGCCAACGGACTGATAGACCGTTTTCTCTTTGTGTTTCCCAAGAACAGGAAGATTCCTGAATGGCAAATAGGAATTGATGATAAGCAGCGACCAGCAACAATGAGCAAATGGATTTCTATCGTCAGAAAAGTCATTGACATTCCCTGCCCTGTCAAAGAAGATGGCTCAACTGTCGTTCCTAGAGTTCTGAAGATGTCTGAGGATGCCGCCAACTACTTCATCAACTGGAACAATAGTATCATTGGAGCCATCAATGCTATCGAGGATGACAATGAGGTTGAGAGCAGAAAGATGAAACTCAATGGCAACGCAGCTCGTCTTGCACTGATTCTTCAGGTCATGCGATGGTCTGTAGGCGAATGTCAGTTAAACTGCATAGACATTGAGTCTGTCAAAGGAGCCATACGTTTTGTTGAGTATTTCGAGGATTGCTACAATCGTGTAAAGGCATCTTGTGATATGCAGTGTCCAAATGCCAAGCAAAATGAATGGCTGGAGCTTGTTGGCAGTAGTTTCACGTCACATGAGGCAGAGATGGCTGGCGAAAGACTGGGCATTTCAAGACGCACTGTCTATAACTCTCTGAAAAGACTATCATCGTCTGACCACCCACTATTACGGCGAGTCAAACAGGGTGTCTATGAAAAGATAGTGTACGAATGCACAACTGCACAATGCACATTTGCACAACCTATGGACGGTGCCGACGAAAATAACGAAGTGCATAGTGCAGAAGTGCAAAATGCAAATAAGACAGAACTTGAAACGAACAGTGATAAGGAGGATAGCCATGAGTAACTATAGATTCCACTTGGAGAAGTACCATACTGGGAGTAAGCTTACTTGTCCTAACTGCAAGAAGCCAAGATGTTTTGTCCGCTATATCGACGAGCAGGGTGAAATACACTTTCCTAACTATGTCGGCAGATGTGATCATGAGCATAGTTGCCGTTATCACTATACGCCCAAAGACTATTTCCACGACCATCCAGAAGAAAGGCCTAAAGACTGGAAAGAAGACTTTGTACCTATATATAACAAGGTATGCGATAACAAGCCAAAGGAGTTGCCGAAGCCATTACCTCCATCAACCATTTCATACGACATGGTGAGAAAGAGCATGGCTAAATATGCCATCAATCCCCTGTTTGCTTATCTCTGTGGTGTATTTGGCGAGAAAGAAACACGTCGCTTATTCCAACTCTACCATGTGGGAACGAGCTATAAATGGGGCGGATGTGCTGTATTCTGGCAAATAGATATCAACAATCAGGTAAGGACTGGTAAGTTAATGGCTTACGACAGACGTACAGGGCATCGCATTAAAGAACAAAGCGATGTTGTTTCTTGGGCACACGCAGAGTTGAAAGTACCTGGCTATCATCTCGTCCAATGCCTGTTTGGTGAACATCTTCTTCCCTCTAAGCCCAATGCTCCTGTTGCTTTGGTGGAGAGTGAAAAGACCGCCATCATCATGACTCACTATATGCCCGATTTACTATGGCTGGCTACTGGTGGCAAAGATGGTTGTTTCAATGAAAATGCAGTTAGAGTCCTGCAAGGACGGACGGTAATTCTCATCCCCGATCTTGGTGCCTGGGAACATTGGCAGATGAAATCACAAATGCTTCTCCCTATCTGTAAGAGTATCAAATTCTCTGACGTAATTGAGAAAATAGCATCTGACGAACAACGAGAGAAAGGGTTGGACATTGCAGATTTTATGCTGATGAAGCCAACCAATCAGGAAATCCTGGCAGAGATGATTCGAAGAAATTCAGCTGTCAAGTTACTGATTGACACTTTTGATTTGGAACTATGTGAGGATGAAGGCACCAACCTTACACAGCCTCCGTGACAAAGTTTGTATTTTCTATTTTCAGGGGGTTGCAAGTGTATGTTTTGAGTACCTCAAAACGACTGCTGCAAGCAGTCCCAACATCTGGCCTCACTTGCATTCGCCAGCCTATTGCACCCCCTGAAAACCTTACAGAAAGACAGAGATTAAGAAATACTGTAATTCATAATTTTAGATTATCTACAATGGAAACAATAAAGAAGAAAGGTGGCAGACCGCCACTGGCAGACAGCCAGAAGAAAAAGATTGCTGTCAAGATAAATTTTGACAAAGGGCAATACAATCTGGTTGGATTCAAAGCGAAGAAAGCTGGGCTAAGTATCGCTGAGTATTGTCGAGAGGCTTCACTTGAAAACAAGATAAGTCCCATCCTCACACCAGAGCAACTTGACACGCTCAGGAAACTCTCAGGTATGGCGAACAACGTGAACCAGATAGCCTATCAAGCAAACATAGGTCATCTACCAGATATTAACGCTCAGGCCCAAAATATTCTGAATGAGATGCTGTCATTGATTCATCAACTGAAGAAATAACGACTATGATTGCCAAGATTAATCCTAATCGAACCTTCGCTGTGTTGACAGAATATACCAACAACGAGAAGAAGGATGCAAGAATCATTGCACATAAAGATGTGTGCATAGTGAATAATGCTGCCATTGCTGACAGTTTCGAAGCACAGGCACATGCAAACAAGAGAATCCGAAACCCATGCAAGCATATCTCCCTGAGTTTTTCGCCTCATGATGCTCCGAGGATGACCGACAACTTCATGGCACAAATCGCCAAGGAGTATATGGAGAAGATGGGTATTTGCAACACCCAGTTTATTGTTGTGCGACATAATGACAAGGAACACCCACATTGCCATATTGTCTATAACCGTGTTGATAATGACGGCAAGACCATCAGCGACAACCGGAATTATCAGCGTAGCAGAAAGATTGCCTATGATCTTACCGTCAAATACGGACTCTATATTGCTCAAAAAGAGCAAGACCAGGAAGTGAAGCGTAACCGCCTAAAGGGAAAAGACAAGACACGCTATCGCATGAAGGATAAGGTGAAGGCAGCACGTTCTTCTGCCAGAAACTGGCATGAGTTCAATAGAGAACTAAAGAAGCGAGGCATACAGATGGACATCTTCTACCACAAGAACCGCCATCTCATCAGAGGTATATCTTTTACTGACGGCATACGTCACCTGACAGGCATAAAACTCAATGCCAGCTATCCCGTGCTATGCAAGGACTTTGGTGATATAGTCCAAGACCTGGCTTATGATGCAGGACAGGTTGCAGCAGATGCCACCATGTTGGCTGCTTATGGAGTCGCAGAGGTTGTACGGCTCAGTTTTGACGCTTTTGTAGAATTGGTTCTTCAACCTCATCAGCCCTCCATCTCATCTGGTGTCGGTGGTGGCCCTACCAATAACCGAGGGTGGAACGACGAGAACAAGAAGCGTAAAGAAAATAACAGTAACACTTATAAATTTAAACGATAATGAAAGTAGATAAAGAGTATGTAGATGCTCAGATTGAGAGCATAGAGAAGAAGTTAGAAACACGTCTTAACGATGCTGTAGGACAAGTGACTAGCCAAAAGCCAGATACAGTGGGAGCACCTGTCGATTCCTCCTTCCCCGTAAGTTTCACCCGACAGAATGGCGAACCAGTGTTCTGCATGAACGACACTGCTGTTCGCACTATAGCATTGAAACTTCTCCTGACATTTTATGAGGCAAAGGAAAAACTCATAAAGAAGAAAAAGGAAGAAGAGGGCATGAAGACCCAAGAGGAATGGTATGCCGACATCTACAACAAGAACGTAGAGAACTGGAAATTGACTACCGACTATTTCAATGACTTCATTGGAAAACGCGATGATGTCAAGAACGAGGTAAGCAACCTCAAAACGGCAGTCACCAACATGAGAACCGATATTGACTCTTTGACTAAAGCAATCAATACGGTTGTCAAGAACAGCAAGCCTTCAGGAGTTTACATAGTTGGTAAACACATTTCTGGCTGGTACTTCTTTCCCCTCATGTTTTTAGTGTTCATCTTCCTGTGGCTCTTTGGTTATGAGGCATTCCACATGAGAGACCAAGCTATCCAAGCGAATGTGAAATTGCAGGTCATCCGTAACGACTTCGGTCACCATCCAGCCGTCGTGAGAACCTTTCACATGCTAGATTCGCTGTATGATAATCCTATTCCGCCTGCTAAGAACGATTAGCATCACATGATGGTGAGAGACGGCAAATAGTCGTCTCTTACCTTTCATACTACTAATAAAATCTAAAAAAGAGCATCGAAGCAATGATAATTGCATTATTTTCACTAACTTTACACCCAAACAAAAAATCTGAATGATATGCAAGATATAAATCGCTTAAAATTGGTGTTAGTAGAACAAAAGAAAACTAGCAAATGGTTATCTGAGGAATTAGGGGTTAATCCTTCCACCGTTTCAAAATGGTGTACAAACTCTTCTCAACCAGACCTTGAAACAATTGCGAAAATCGCAAAGCTCCTAAATGTCGGTGTAGAGGAATTGTTCAATAAGAAATTCATGGAGTCCGTGTGAGATTAAATTGTAACTAATAGATAGTTAAAAATAGAACAAATGGTGTAGAGTAGAAAGAGACAAAGATGACAAATATATCTGTAGGAGACATCGTTGAAGCGACAATAACCTCAATAAAGGATTTTGGTGCTTTTGCTGATTTTGGTGAAGGTTCTGGGCTTATATATTATACTCAAATTGTACCAAAAGTAGAGCATGGTAATATTTCTAGCGTTCTCTCGATTGGCGAACAGGTGAAATGTAAAGTAGAACAGATTAAACCTAATGGAAAAATCTCTTTAACGATGAAGCTCTCTGCTTCTATAGAGAAGAAGCCAACTCGTAGCCAAATCATAGAAAACGTAAAGGAGGATATTAAAGATATGTCCTCCAATGACACCTCTATTCGCGCTATATGGAAAGCCTTAACAGAGATTCAACATTACATGTTGAAATACATGCAAGGCATTATTCCTTTTAAGAAAGGAAGTGTGAGATTTGATAGAGCAGGTAATAAACTTACAGCCGAAATTGACACGAGTGTTCATTTTGACACATTCAAAAAAGAAGTAAGAAGAATCTTTGATGCTAATGTGATAAAACATGAATCGCTCAAAGATTACTGGTATTTTGACACAGATGTTGAGTTACATACGCAGTATGAAAGGGACTCATTTACTGAGAGTTCTGGACATATGTATGTTGTGGTACATTCAAATCCTGTTCTTGAAATAACAATTGTTATTACAGATAGCAATGTTAAAGCTAAGGATATTATTATTGAGAGACTGCAATCGTATTATCCCCAAATTGAAATATTATCTGATAACGCCAACAGTTTATATATTGCATTACCATATAGGAACAGAAGCGAACTTAAGGATCTTAAGCAAGAAATAGTTTATGCTATGTCTGGTATTCAGAACGGAATACAAGACGAAGAAGATAATAGTACATCAAGCGAAAATACCAAATACGATGCAGTGACTTTCAATTATAGTATAAGAGATATTAATGATTCTTGCGACCGTTTTTTGGTAACAATGAATCCTGAAGCTCTTATGGATCAGGAAGGATTAAGATTTGGCAGTTTCAGAGGTCAAAATTTTATGGTTCCTATTCATGGGAAAGAAATTCCATTAGGAGTTCTCAATAAGATAGAATATCCCAAAGCTACATTTAAATTAAAGCAAGAAAGTCAAAATACTATTCGAAAATTAGTTGAAGAAAATGCAATTACATCTGTAACACCAGATGTAGAAGATATGACAGGAGAAATTGAAAAGATAAATCGTCTTAGGGATTCTTTTGACCGAATAACAGAGCATCCGGAAGCATTACCAAATCCAAAACTTTCTTCATATCTTTTTGATGCAACAAAAGCAACACCATTAGATGAAAATATTATTAATGAACGTATTGAACTTATTAAGAAGGTACAACTCAATACCAATCTGAACCCCTCTCAGGTAAATGCTATAGCAAAAGCTGTAGAAGCAGAAGATTTGGCGTTAATTCAAGGTCCTCCTGGAACTGGCAAGTCAACCGCTATTGCAGAATTAATCTGGCAATTGGCGATTAAAGATTCAAGCACAAAAATACTTCTCACGTCAGAAGCAAACTTGGCTGTAGATAATGCACTTGACAAACTAAAGTCATCTTTACACAACATAGTTAAACCTATAAGAATTGCAGCTGGTGACAAATTTTCGTCAGAAGGTCTTGCCTATGCTATTTCTGAGATGAAAAAATGGGCAAATCTTCCACTTACAGATCTTGAAGAAGACGATAATAGTGCTATTCTTGAATCTGATGAGTATCGTTCATTTAACCCTAGAAATGTTATTCTCAGCCGATGGATGACTAACATTTATTTACGAGCGAAAGAACGTAATCTAGATTTACAATATCAAAAGCAATGGTTTGATTTATTATATAATGTTCCGACAAAATGGAGAGAATGTATATATAATGAATACCGTACTCATTGCAATGTAATAGGCGCAACATGTAGTGCTATAACAGATAAAAACTATACAGCAACTGATAAGTGGGGACAATATGTACCATCTAGATTTATAAGAAAATTCTGGTCTATCTACAAAAAAAATGATGAAGATAAGAATATCAAGTTAAAATTTGATGTGGTCGTTCAGGATGAAGCAAGTAAAGCAACTCCTGCAGAATTGTCTCTTCCATTATCTTATGGTAAGAAATCTGTAGTTATTGGCGATCATAGACAATTACCTCCAAATCTTGACAAAGAGGATATTCTGTTTAAGCTTCATATGCAAAGACTGAAAGCAACAAGTCAAGAAGAAAGAGATAAAATCTATAACCTTGAGCAATATGTCAAAAAGAATTTTGATATCTTAGAGAAGTCCCACTTTGAACGTTTATTTAAACAAATAGATGCTTCTTTAAAAGGAACTTTTGATACACAATATAGAATGCATCAAGATATAAATGATGTTATTTATCAATTCTATGTTGAAGAAAATGGTTTGAAATGTGGCGTTCCAGATTCTGCACGTCAGCATGGTATAGATATACCAGATCTTATTTCGCCAAACAATCATGTCATATGGATTGATACGAACAGTCCTGAAGTAAGAGATGCGACTTCCAGAGCCAACCGAGGCGAAACGGAAGCTATATCATGGGTACTTAAGAAATTATCAACATCTGATAGCTTTAAAGAATATCAAAGTCAATTCTCATCAGAAGAAGACCGTGAGATTGGCCTTATTACTTTTTATGGAAGTCAGATGAAAAAATTGCGTCCCATAGTTGAATCCGCAGAAAAAAATGGTTTACACATTAAAATGAGTTCTGTTGACCGTTTTCAGGGAATGGAACGTAATATTATTATTGTTTCACTAGTTAGAAGCAACACTATTGCTCAATCTTGGAATCAGAGACCTGACTTTAGAACTTATCCTCAAAAAGGATATGCCTCACAACACGAATTCGGATTCGCCAAGTCGCCTAACCGATTAAATGTTGCTTTATCTAGAGCTAAAAGATTGTTGATAATCGTAGGAAATAGTGAACATTTTTCAAGTTATACTAATTCCTCCGGCAATGCAATTTATCGTAATGTCATTGAAACAATAAAGAATAATGAAAATGGAAGGATTCTTTCATGGAATTCTATAAATCCAGTGAAAGAGGTTATTCATAAAATAAAGAAAGTACCTATGCCAAAGAATAGATCAGTAAATCTCAATACAAGAGATATTAATATTAATACAGACAAGAATCTTCGAATTACAGAAACATGGTTCACACCAGATGGGAAACCTGTGGATAATCCTCATTTTGCAGTGTTAGAACTATCAACAAAGGCAGTAAAGCTTTTATATGCATATAATGAGCAGGAAATCATGTCATCATCAACTTTCGACTTTAACAATTTTAGCCGAAATGGTAATAAGACTGAAACAGGAAAAGGCTTAGACGATCAAAATCAAATGAATATGGATTATTTCAGAAATCGTGTCCTGCCTGTCATACAAACGATGAAACGTAATATGAGAAAAGAGCATATAGATGTAGTTTATACTGTTGCAACTGCTGCATATAGAACAGCAAAAAACCGTGATGAAATTATAGAGTGTATCAGGAAGGAAGCAGGAATAAACGTCAGAATCCTTTCAAAAAAAGAAGAGTCTGTAGCAACGATGTTCGCATATGGCATTACTTCTAAATACAAATTGGAAATGCAACAGTCTCAACATACTGTTATGATAGACCAAGGCGGAGGTTCAACCGAAGTTAGTGTTTTTAACCAAGGAGATCTTATCGGCTCCTATAGTATAAACTTGGGAACAACAGCGTTGCGTAATATGCTAACCAAGGATGTCACTAATGACACCAGTATGAGAGAAGCATTGAGTAGAAGCGACCAAATGCTAAAAGAAAGAATGGTGGCTTTTATGCGCAATATGGGAGAAGCGATGCAAAGTGAAGAGAATACGTTTTGTGTTAGCGTAGGTACAGCTATAACATCTGCAACAGGGAAATCTAAAAATGCGAACCAACACGACACCATATTAACATACGATGTTATAGCTGAGAAAATTGCCAAACAAACAGAACAGATATTAGAGAGGTTCTCGAATGTTGGCGATTTAATAGAATGGGAACAATTATTATCAAGTGATTCTATGGATAGAATATTAACCATGAGAATGGGATTGCCTATGTATCTTATAATCATGGACAAATTTAATATTAAATCCATTCATGTCTGTGGAACAGGATTATGGTATGGCATTTATTTGCAGCATTTATTTAATATAGCAGATTAAGTTTATGGATATAAGTAATTCTAACAACACAACTTTGATTTATCGTTCCCAAACGAGCGATGATGCATTGCGTTCCATTCTTGTTCACACGAGACGATGCAATGTCAAATATTATATCGAGCATGAACTTTCTGCCTTTGAAGAGTTCATTTGTTCTTATTTGTCAAATATTCCAGACAACTGTATTCCTATTAAAGATTTAGGATATAATCTTGGTTTTGATATAGTTGATAATCCCGATAAAAGATCTTTTTATGATGAAGCCGAAGATCATCTATTTATAATGATGCTTGATGAACCACAAGGATGGGGGTTAATCGAAATATCTAATGAATGGGTAAAACTTACTCAATTAGGTATGATTGCTTTAAGTAAAAAGAAAAAATATGCTTTTTATTCTGCAGCTGTTGACTTGTTAGAATGGAATAAGCTAAAAGATGCTAGTGGGGAAAAGATTACATTGTATCCCTTCTGGAATGAACTTGGATTGTCTGCCCATTATTTAACGCCTCAAAAGCTATCCTACAGTGATGAATATGTTAGCTTCGTAAAGGAATTACCACAAGATGACTTTGTACAAGAGGTACAATTACAAACAGCAGAAAAATATATATTATTCGAAGCAAATTACGCTAAGATTCCATATTTTGGTGTAGCAACTACAAAATTAGATGTAGATTTATTACAGGCTTCAGATGGTGCATATTCACTTTTATTCTATCATGAAGGAAATGAATGTACAAATCTCAATCATTTATACAGTGAATCCATCAACCAAGAAGAAAAAGATCTTAAGGTTGAAATGGCATTATACACAAAATTAATGAATGATAAAAATGCCGTATTGAATTTTCAATCATTATCTCCTTTTAAGGATATTTTAGAGATAGAAAAAATAATACCTGACAATCGTGTAGATTGGAATGATTCAAAGATATTTGAGTTAATTGCGGAAAGCTGTAATGCAGATAATTGGCATTCATTATCAAGATGCTGTAATATACCTGCATTGGAGCAAAATGTTGAGAAATATAAGGAGAAACTTGATTGGAGCATCTTAACACTTAGGCTTAGTGAAGAGTTTATTATTAGTCACTATAAAGATTATTCTTGGGAAACTCAGCTCTTGTCGGCTCGCAAGCCTACCAGTCAAAGTCTTATTAAATTCATTCTGCTACACTATGAATTTGAAAATGGAAAAGATGATGGCCTGTGGGATTGGGAAGAAATAATACCTATTCTGGATTATGAATTTATTAGGGATAATATTACTACAATTCCTTTTGATTTGTCTGCTTACACAAGGGAATTGTCAGATGTTCAAAGATCTATTATTGTAGATTATCCAGATGCCTCATGGGATTGGTTATACATTACGATGGGTTTCCCTGTGGAATTCTTGCTAAACAATATAAGTCGTATAGCTAGTTATCTCAACCTAGGCAGTTTATTGGATAGATTATTTACAGATCCTGAAACCATAGAGTTAGCAATAGATTCAAAAGGCCTTTTGGATTCGATAAAATCAAATCATGACAATTTAGTTAATGTATATTCACCTAACAACAAGAAATATATATGGTCTGATAGCGTTATCGATTTCTTTGAGCAGGGATTATTGCTACAATGGAATAGCACGCAATACAGAAAAGGATTTGCACAAAATCATTCTTTAATATGGAACCAGGATTTCTTTTTAAAGCATCATAATAATGTTAGTAATCAAGATGATTGTTTCTACATTGCAGCGAATATAACAGATAATTCTGTTATTGACGCTGTTCCCACTTTTGATTGGAATTGGAATATATTATCCAGGAATAAAGTCGTTTACGATGATCCTGACTTTGTAATTGCACATTCAAGCCAGATAAATATTCCTGCTATCATTTTGAATTGTTCTTCAAGCCTAATTGAGCAGTATTTTAATCCACTTAACATCGGTAATATCATGTTGGATGATGCTGCAGTTCAAGCAAAAGTAACTGATAGTGTATCAATTGATTTTATAAAGAGCAATATTAGTTGCAACTGGGATTGGAGAAAAGTAACTCGACGCGTTTATGATAGCATTAAGATTGATGTCATCGGACGAGAACTTTGGCGTGACAAGTGGGATTGGGACTTCCTTTCCCAGAGTCTACCAATTAATGATATACTTGACTACGCAAAAGCATATTCTGAAAAATGGAATTGGAATTATATCTTATGTCGAGTTGATATTGATGCTTTAATTGTTAGTGGGAAATGGGACGAAATATTTGAAATACTCGCTGAGAAAGAACATTCAGAGACAGAGTGGAACTATTTATCAAACAATCTGCCTATTGATTACATCCTTCAGAATAGCCAATATATCTATTTTTGGAACTGGAAGCATGTCTTAAATAGATTGAATGAAGACTATCTTCTGAAAGAAAATATTATCAATAGACTGCAAAAGATTTTAGCAACGGTAGACGACGCAGACTCTCTATGGGAAATTATAACAAACAAATTTCAAACTGCCAATCTGATTGATATTATTAAGAAGTATTCAGACACGATTTATCATTGGAACTATGCAGATTTATATTCACGTTCTGATTTCGATGCTAAAAAATATTTGGATGAACAATGTGGCTATATCAAATGGGAATATTTTTCTGCATCAGAAGGTGTTAACAAATTGTTTGCGAAGGCCAAAAACAAGAAAACAAGATCCCTTTGGCTTAGAATATTCAAGGATTATTTAGAGAATGAATCATATAAATGGAACTTCTCGCTCCTATCTCATTTACCAAATATCCTTCAGGAACCACGTTTGTTCCAATTGGATAAAAATTGGGACTGGGATTATATTTCGGAACACGCAAAATGGATAAGTTTTGCAGAAGGAGACAATTATTTTGTCAACAGGTTCAAAGATTCATTGAATTTCCAACTTCTATCTCCTCGTACAGATATTAATTTATCAGAGAAAGATATTTCAAAATATGAGAAAAAAGGGTACAAGTGGGATTGGGATGCTTTGACTCAAAATACATCTATTAATTATTCATTAAAGTTCATTGCTGATCACATAGGCAAACCTTGGAATTGGAAGCTTCTATCCTCTCATCCTGCTCTTAACACGAAATTTATTGAAGACCACAAAGATAAAGAATGGGATTGGAAACTGATTACAACTAGAGAGTTCTTTGAGCCAAACGTTGATATTCTGTTATATATTTTGCAACTTGGAATTGTGCCAGCCTGGTCTGTAATATCAAGAAATTCCAATATAACTCTTGATGTTATTGCTCACTTTGCAAGCGAAATAGATTGGAGTATTTTAATCAGGGACAATAGCAATTTCTTAGAAATAGCGTCTGAACTAGTAAAGTTCATTAATAGATTTGAATCATATATTAAATGGGATGATTTGAATGATCGTATCGGTAACAATATATCTTCAGAACTGATAGATGCTTATCCGGAAAAAATAAATTGGCGTAATGCATCTCAAAGCCAACTAATCAATTTTGAAGTTGATTTTGTAAAGCATTATATCGGACAATGGTATTGGGGAGAGCTTATTAGAAACATTAAGTTCCAGCGTGATATACCTGCATATAAAGTGATTTTCAAAAACCAGGTTAAGATTAATACTTTCATTGAAAGGTTACAAACGCAAGTCAGCACCCCATACATATATCATTTCACTCATTTCTATAATGCAATAGAAGTTATTAGAACTAAGAAAATTCTAAGCAGAAATCGTGCCCAGGAACTAGGACTCCTACGTTTTGATTCCGCTGGATCTGTTGTGTTACGCTCCAGTTTAGCACATCCATATGCAAGATTCTATTTTAGACCATGTACTCCAACCCAATACTATAATGAAGCATTGGGAGCTGATTCTAAATTGGGAAAGTATGGTTCAAGACCTGTTTATGATGAATTCGGTAATAAATATTGGGTAGATGTATTTAAGAGTAAATACCCTAAGGCCTTAAACCTTGGATTACCGAAATGTCCAGTCCCCGTATTTTTCCGTTTTGATATTGAAGAAGTCCTGTCTACTATGCCTGATTCATGTTTTTATAGTGACAGAAACATGCAATCCAACAATCCCCATGTATATAAAGTAATTGAAAATGCAGAATCTTTATGCGTTGATTATCTTTATGATACGATGGAAAGAGCTAAAGCACGTGCTAAATGTGGTGGAGGTTGGGATGAAACAGAAATAAACAATTACATGAAATATTCTCAACAGGAATTTCTTGTTAAGTCGGAATTTGATTTTTCTAGTATTGAATCATTAAAAATAATATGTTACGATGATCAGTATACTAATATCCTTAGAGGGATATTTGCTGACGACCCAATTTGCCAGAAAATCTATTCTGTATATGAGTTGAACGAATACGGCTTGTTTGAGAAGGAAAACAGATCGGTATCTTTAAATACCCAAATGGATACTTCCACGATGTCTACAGATTTTATGGATGATTATTATTTCAACATAAAAAGTTCAGATTTGTCTTTTGTTAAATTTGATTTCTCATATGCTGATGTTTTGTATGAGAACCCGTCTAAGGAAATACATGTAAGAGGAAAAATCAAATGGACTAATACAACGGTACCTTTTGAAATATATTTCTATGATCCAAAAGCAAGAACAAAAGAATGGCTCATATACAATAATTCAACAAACACATCACATGATTCAGCAAAATTCAAGATGGATAAAGATGTGCAAAGTTGGGTAGATTGTTTTAAAGATTCGTTGGTAAATATACCGATTGAATTAAAAACAGGGCTATTCTACCCCAACATGGTTAATTCTTATCATGGAATAGCTCATACAGCAAGAGTTTTATTTGCAACACATCTTCTTGCTTATGCTATAAACCTAAATGATGATGAAAGAAATGCATGCTATGTTGCAGCTATAATTCACGATCTTGGTAAAAGAAGTGATAGAGAAGGAGCAGAGCATGGATATAATTCTATGATTCGGTTTAAAGAACGTATTTATGAATTAATTGAAAGTAACTCCCTTGCTAACAGAATACTTCAGTCTGTTCAATACCATTCTGTTGCTGACAAAGATTGCCCTTCAACCGTACAGAATGATATTATATGGAAAGTTCTGAAGGATGCTGATGCATTAGACAGAAGCAGATTTGTAGGTAACGGATGTGATAAGTCCTTTTTACGATTGGGAGTTTACGATACACCAATAGGCCAAAATATAATAGACTTGACAACATATTTGCCAAGTTGGACTCAGGGTTCAGACTGGAGTAATCCATACGATACTATCATAGGTCAAATTGAAAACTATACATGCTAGTGCTTATGGAAGGAATACAGACGTTATTGGAGTTATCTCCTCAATTTGTGTTAGAGTTGATTTGTCAGTTTTATCCATGGAAGGAGAAACAATTGGAACAATATGAAGGATTATTATCCTGGGAGTATATTTCAAAAAATGAAAAAATAATATGGTCAGAAGCTATAATAAATCGGCATTCTGACAAATTAGACTTTGGATATTGGGGACTACCAATGAATAATTCTATGTTCATTAATGAAAACATAATTGAAAAGTATTATGACAAATGGGATTGGATGATATTGACAGATAATCCAAATATTCCATGGTCTCTTAACCTAATTGAAAAATATAAAGAGAAATGGTCTTGGGAATCTTATGAATTCGCAGGAAACATTGGATTATCATCCAACAGATATCTGCCCTGGAGTGAAGAGTTAATAGATAAATATAAAGATAAATGGTTTTGGGGTGAGTTATCCTCAAATCCTTCTCTGCCATGGAGTATAGAATTAATAAGAAAATATGAAAAATTATGGACTTGGGACGCACATTATGGCCATTGGGGCTTATCGCTGAATCCATCGCCTCTTGTTAAAGAAATCATGAAAGTGTATTATCCAGAACGGATTGATCATGAATATTTTAACATGAAAGAAGACTTAAATGAGGATGATGCAGATGCAGATGACGATATAATTATCAGTGCAATAGTGAAAGTTTTCTCTGACAATATAAGTCATGCAGAACATATCCTCTCTACATTAAATTCAAAAGTTAATAATAAAATTAGTTAAATATGGCATACATAGAAAAAAAAGGCAATCTTTTCAATTCCAATGCAATGGCAATTGTAAATACTGTAAATTGTGTGGGAGCTATGGGTAAAGGGATAGCGTTAGATTTCAAGCTTCGTTATCCAGAAATGTTTAAGGAATATCAGAAAATATGCTTTAAGCATATCCTTAAGCCAGGTCAAATATTGCCATACACAAAATCCACACCTATTATTTTGAATTTTGCAATTAAGGATGATTGGAAAGATCCATCTCGTGTAGAATGGATAGAACAAACCTTGCAGAAGTTTGTTGATAATTATCATTCTATGGGAATAACTTCCGTCGCATTTCCATGGATGGGGGCTATGAATGGAGGACTTCCTTTTGAAACTATCCAGTCTCTTACACGCAAATATTTATCTACATTAGATGATATAGATATAGAAGTGTATGATTTTGATCCTGATGTGCCTTGTGCTCTTTATAATGCCTTAGTATACATTGTCAATGAGAACAAATTTACTCCTTCCGAGTTAGAAGAAGTGTCGAACATAAAAGCACGTTATTGGGTTAAAATAATAGATGCGGTAAAGGATACTCATACTAAGAGCATTAACAATTTATGTCACTATATTGTTAATGGAAAGCGTATAATTGGAAAGACGAACATTGAAAGATTATTTGTTTTCCTTACAAAATATAAAGACGGGAAAATTGTCGTTAACAAACAGCTGTTCTGATTAGCTGCCATGGATAGGATGATCATCATATCAATATTTCTCATAGCACTGCTGATTAAGGGATGTGCGGTGACCGTTAAGACGATGGATAACCTCAATGTATACTATTCTAATTATATGGAGGTAGGGTTGGTTTGTAGCCAGATGCCAAAGCTAGTCCAAAAGAATGTGGAGTTTTGTTGTGAGGCGGCTTTTACAGGTGAATTACTGAATGAATTTAAGCATTCGAACATTGCGGATAACCATATTTGCAATGGGGAGATGAAGTAAGGCTATCACTGTGAGGAGAATACAGGAGGCTTCGTTTGGGGGAAAGGCAAATGGAAGTTTATGAGGAAGGCAGATTATCCCACTACTGCAAATGGATGGAACATGGGGGCTTCAATTATTGATCATCAAGGATGGCGCAGTCAGAGCTATTGGTGCTAAGATGAAGAATAATAGGAACATCTATCGAGCATTAAAGAAGGATAGCAAACTATACATCATTGAGTCTAAGAAGGTGATGATATACGAGTCCTTTGTAAGGTTCTTGAGTACCAACAAGGTTACTCATACCCACTATCTGGATATTGGCAGAGGATGGAACTATGCCTAGTATCGGGATAAAGATGGTAAGGTAAAAGAGGTCTTTCCTGAAAAAATAGGCCTCAAGTTACAAGTATAGGACTAATTGGATTACCTTTTATAAATAATATATTAACAAACCAAGTATTGAAGATTATGAAAATAAACAAAACATATAGATCATTGCTGGACAAATCCATAGCAAGTATGCTAGCAGCAATTGAAATCTACAATAAGCCTCATTTTGCTTATCGCGAAGATTCTTTTGCTATATTATGCGTTAATGCATGGGAATTACTCCTCAAAGCCATATATCTGAGACAGAATCGATATAAGTTGAATTCTCTCTATGAAATGGTGTCAAAGAAGAAAAAAGACGGTACAAACTCGAAAATGAAGGAACCTGCCTTAAATAGAGCAGGCAACCCTAAAACATTATCTATGGAAAAAATTATCGAGTTACTTAAGCCATCGAAAGTAGTTGATAGTAGTTTATATGAAAACATATGTGCACTTATCGAACTACGCGATAATGCCATTCATTTTATCAATACTGAGCCAATAACTATTCAGATTCAAGAGTTAGGTTTCGCAACTATAAAAAACTATCTCACTTTTATAAAAAATAACGATGTCGACATAGATTTCTCGAAATACAACTTTTACTTAATGCCATTAGCATACATAGATTCTAAAATTGAGGTAGAAGCAGCATTGACAGAAGAAACGAAGAATTACGTAGATTTGATTAAACGTAGTATTGAAAGGAAAAATGAAGATGACGACTATGATATTGCAATATCAATAGACATCAATTTCAAGAAAGGATCCTCTTTTGATTCATTGGGCTTCAGATATGATGAAGAAGGATTCCCCATTATGATGAGAGAAGAGGACATTAAAAAGAAGTTCCCGTTATCATATAAAGATGTGTGGACGAAATGCATGACTAGATATTCTGATTTTAAGAAGAACAATAAGTTTAATGGTATAATGAAGCGTATTCAAGCTAATGAGAAACTTACGCACACTAGAAAATTGGATGTAGATAATCCCAAAAGCGTAAAGCAAATGTTCTATAGTACCAATATTTGGAAAGAGTTAGATAAGGAATATACAAAAGCGTGAAATTCAATAATTACTAAATCATTGAAAATAAAATAGAAAAAAAATTGTAATTTTGCAAACGAAATATGAGTATGGAAGAAAAAGCAATTGTATTATATAGACCTGCTGCCGATACAATTAAGACGGCAATACTACAGGGGCAGTACGAAGCAGCTAAAGGTGTGAACCGCATACAGTTGGCTGTCTATTTCGGCATCGGTAAGTATGTTTCCCTAAATACGCGCAAAGGGGTTTGGGGCACTGGAGCATTGGAGGCTATCAGCCAAATATTACGAAAAGAACTTCCTGGATTAAAAGGGTATTCTGCCACTCAGCTAAGGGAAATGCGTCTTTTTTATGAAGCATGGCAGATACTTGATCCAAATTCGTCGGTCATGACCGATGAAAGTTCTAATCAAGAGCATACGCAATCAATACCTGCAAATTCATCGGTCATGACCGATGAATTACAAGACACAGGAAACCAGATAGATATTTATCATGCCATTCAGATACCCAATCTGGCAGACTTCCCTGTGGAGGACTTTTTCAAGGTGCCATTTACCCATCACACCCTAATACGGGCAATCAAATCATCTCTTGAAGCTCGATATTATTACATTCATCGAACAGCTGAGGAACATCTTACCACAAGAACTTTGGAAAAACTGATTAAGGATGATGCCTATGGAAGCCAAGATAAAATACAAAGTAACTTCTCACTGACTATTCCCAAAGCGGAACTCGCTCGCAAAGCTGTAATGATGTTCAAAGACTCTTATTTGCTAGACTTTATCAATGTAGAACAGATTGGAGAACGTGAAGCTATTGATGTAGACGAGCGAGTGGTAGAGCAACAAATTGTGCAAAACGTCAAGCAGTTCATCATGACTTTTGGACGTGATTTTACTTTTGTTGGTAATCAGTATCATTTGGAAGTTTATGGCGTAGAGCATTTCCCAGACTTATTGTTCTTCAATCGCGAGTTGAATGCGCTGGTAGTCGTTGAGTTGAAGACTGGCGAGTTCAAGACTTCCTATCTAGGACAGTTGATGGGATACCTATCTATACTTGATGCCAAAGTAAAGAAGCCACATGAGAACCCAGCAATAGGAATCGTTCTCTGCAAAGAAGCAAATCGGGAGTTCGTAGAGTTTGTCATCCGTGACTATAATAAGCCAATGGGAGTAGCTACCTATAAAACCACTACTGATATGCCTGAAGAGTTACGCAAAACTCTGCCAGACATTGAGGAGTTGAAGAAACTGTTGTAGAGATTATTGCCCAGTTCGCTGGCGGCATCATAATAGTACCTTATTTGTACCATTGCCACGTAACTCGCTGATTTACAACAGTGGTGAATTTCGAGGAGGTGAAGTAAAGACAGATAAATAACGATAAATAAATCCACCAAAATAGCGTGTAAATCAAGCATTTACACGCTATTTATATTCTACTAAAGCGTCTAATACCAATTGTCAAAACTTCGAATGTGGGGCCTAACTCTATGACTTGGGTATATCTTTTGCTATTGATGCTTTGCTGCAAAAAAGTGCGGCATCAATGGTCGGGGTTTCAAATTTTATTCGTACCTTTGCGGCACGAAAGATTTTAAGAAAACAACAATGAACATTCTGGAATTACTAAATCGTACAGACCGATTTGCAGCGAATGCTGGCTGCAGGATTACGGAGGTGGACGATCATCATGCCGTAGCTGTGATGACGGTGACCGCTGCCCATCTGAATGGTGGGAACGTGTGCCAGGGAGGGGCCCTGTTTACACTGGCCGACTTGGCGATAGCAGCTTTGATGAACTGTCGGGGTCAGTTAACCTTCGCTATTGGCAATAGCATTATGTATGTGTCGAGTGCC
>Ga0310694_10001988_pt1 | contig 21856 bp, 12 predicted proteins | sample 174DNAGHGhighgp2_FD_203884 | JGI IMG/M metagenome (GOLD analysis project Ga0310694, IMG submission 203884) | Sheep rumen microbial communities from Palmerston North, Manawatu-Wanganui, New Zealand - 1742 DNA GHGhigh gp2 (v2) (version 2) | ecosystem: Host-associated > Mammals > Digestive system... | reverse complement strand
TCTGCCATGCTCTGCTGAATGGGATGCCCGGAAATGGGCATGAAACCCAAAGGCGTCCCCGACGGGTCGCCAGCCTTGTCATACCCTTCGGCGGCATCCTTTGCTACAAACACTGGAAAACGGCTTTTTTCAGTTATGGCACAATGCCCCTTCATGCCTCAACTGATGCCGAACACGAGTTTATGAATTGCCTCTTCTATTTTACCACAAGCGGTCTGTTCTTGGAAAACAAATCAACCTCGCGGAGACGCTGAAAGAGCGCGTAGAGCGCGGGGGTAAAGAAGATGCCCACGAACGTGGCTGCGAGCATGCCCGAGAACGTGGAGATGCCGATTGCCTTCTGCGATCCCGCGCCCGCACCCGTCGCTAACACGAGTGGCAACACGCCGCAGATGAAGCTCCACGCCGTCATCTGCACGGCGCGGAAACGGAGGTCTGCTCCCTTCAGCGCCGCGTCGGCGATGGGCAGCCCCGCCTCCTCGCGCTGCTGCTTCGAGAACTCCACCATGAGGATGGCGTTCTTCGCGGAAAGGCCGATCAGCATTACGAGGCCGAGCTGCGCGTAGATGCTCATCGGCGTGCCGGTGATCCACAAGCCCAGATACGCGCCGGCGAGCGCAAAGACAACGCTGCACATCACTGGCAGCGGAATCGTCCAGCTCTCGTACTGCGCGACGAGGAAGAGATACGCGAACAGCGCGGCGAGTCCCATCAGGAGACCGAGACGTCCCTGGTTCTCCTTCTCCTGTAGCGACATCTCGCTCCATTCGATGTGGTAGCCCTCCGGAGCGCCCGCACGCTCGATAGCGGAAATCAGCTCAAGCGGTGCGACGCCGGGCGCCACCTGTGCGTTGATGCTCGCGGACGGCATCTTGTTGAAGCGCGTGACCTCGCGCGGACCGATCTCGTATGCGACCTTGCCAATTGCCGAAAGCGGCACCATGGCGCCGTTCGCGCCCGGCACGTGGAGGTCGGCGACGTCCTCGGGCGTCGCACGAAAGTCGGCGAGCGACTGCACGAGCACCTCGTAGGCGCACCCGTCCTTGTTGAAGTCGTTCACATAGACGCTCGCAAGCTTGTTCTGGAGAGTCGAGAACACGGTGGACGGATCTACTCCGAGCGACTTGGCCTTCTGCCGGTCGAGCGTGAGACGCAGCTGCGGCGTGTCCGCACGGAATCCGCACGTCACGCGCCCGGCCTCGGGAAGCTGCTGTATTTGCCGTGCGAAAGACTGTGCTGCGGCGGCGAGCGCGGTGGCGTCCGTTCCGGCATCGGAACAGAGGTTGAAGCCAACGCCGCCAAGGCGGCCGAGTCCCCTGATGGCGGGCGTGGTGAAGCACATCACCTTTGCGGCGTAAACGTCCGCCGTGCGCTTGCGGATTTCCGCGATGATCCCCTCCACCTGCGTCTCGGGCGTCTTGCGGTCGTCCCAGTGGTCGAGCAGCAGTACGCCCATGCCACAGTGTTCGCCGCTGCCGGACATCGACCCGCTGCCGGAGATCAGCATCACGCCCTTCACGCCAGGCACGTCCTGGATGCGCTTCTGGATGTCGTCCAGCACGCGGTTCGTGCGCTCGAGCGTGGCACCTTGCGGCAGTTCCACATCCATCATGATCATTCCCTTGTCCTCGTCGGGGAGAAGCGTCTCCTTCACGCAGTCCTTGAGGAACCAGCAGCCGCCCGCCGCCGCCGCGAAGAGAATCGCCGAGATCACAACATGGCGCACAAGCAGTCGCACGACCGCGAGGTACCCCTTCCGCGCACCGTCGATCACGAAGTTGACGGGCGCGAAAAGACGCGGCGGACGCGCCTTGGGCGGACGCAGCAAGAGCGAACAGAGGACGGGCGACAGCGTGAGTGCCACGCATGTGGAGAGACAGAGCGCCACGCACATCGTGAACGCGAACTGGATGTACATCTTCCCCACCATGCCGCCGTAGAACGCAAGCGGGATGTAGCAGGCCACCGTCACGAGCGTCGTTGCGATCACGGCGCCGGTGATCTGGCGCATCGACTTCGACGCCGCCTCCTTCGCGGAAAGTCCCTCCGTGGACATCAGCGTCTGCGTATTCTCCACCACCACGATCGCGTCGTCCACAAGCGACCCGATCACGAGGATGAGTCCGAACATCGTGAGGATGTTGATCGTGAAGCCGAACGCCCAGATGAACACGAACGCCGCGAGAAGCGAAATCGGAATCGCCACGGCGGGGACAAGCGTGGCGCGGAGGTCCTGAAGGAACACCCAAGTGATCAACACCACGAGTCCGAGCGCCATGAGGAGCGTGGCGACGATTTCCTTCATGAACACGCGCGTGAACGCCGTCGCGTCGTTCGCGATCTCGCACGTCACGCCTTCGGGGAGACGCTTCATCCAGTCGTCGAGCGTCGCCTTCACGCGGTTCACCACCTCCAGGGAATTCGCCTCGGGGGTCTTGTACACGGAAAGGCCAATCGACTCGCGTCCGTTGAACGCGCTGCGTCCCGCGTAGCTCTTCGATCCGATCTCCACGCGCGCCACGTCGCCGAGCAACACCTGTCCGCCGGTTTCGGGGTCGTTGCGCACCACGATCGCGGCGAACTCCTCCGCCGTCTTCAGGCGGCCATCGACGTTTAGCTTGTAGGAGAGGTAGCGGTTTGAATATTCGCTTCCGACCGTGCCTGCGGCGGCTTGAACGTTCTGCGCCTCGATGGCGTGCGAGATGTCGGAGATAGAGATGCCGAGTCCGCTCATGCGCACGGGGTTCAGCCACACGCGCATCGCGTACGCCTGCGAGGCTGCAACTTCCGCCACGGACACGCCCTCAAGGCGCATCACGGCCTCCTTCACGTTCTGCTCCACGAAGTCGCCGAGCTGCTGGAGGGAATATTTACGGCCATCCGTCATGAACGCGTACATCGCGAGCATGTCCGAATTGCGCTTCTGCACGCTGATGCCCTGCTGCTTCACGATGGACGGCAGTTTCGCCTCCGCGCGCTTGACGGCGTTCTGGAGGTTGACGAGCGCCATGTCGGAGTCCGCGCCGCTCGCAAAGGTCACGGAGCAGGAGTAGGAGCCGGAGTTGTTGCAAGTGGATGAGTAGTAGATGACGTTCTCCACGCCGTTGATCTGGTCCTCCACGGGGATCGCGATCGTATCGGCCACCACCTGAGCGCTAGCGCCGGGGTACGTGGCGCTCACGCGGATCGTGACCGGGGCGATTTCAGGGTACTCCTCGACGGGCAGCTGCATGAGCGCGATTGCGCCGCAGAGCGAGAGCGCGATCGCAAGCACGAACGCGAAACGGGGACGGTTTATGAAAAACTGGCTAAACATGGCGGCAACATTATATCACAATTCCCGTTTCGCGGCATACTTCTAGTTCGTGCAAAATCGCCGTAATTTTGGTATTCTATGCACATGACATTTTCTGACCACACCGTATGGTTCGCGCGTTGCGCGGATTACGGCGCCGAAACCGACGCCGCCGTCGGGCGCATTCTGGACGAAAGCGGATTGCTTTGCGCGGACGCGGTGCGCGGGAAACGCGTGCTGGTGAAACCAAACCTCCTCACCGACCGCACGCCGGAACAGGCCGTGACGACGCATCCCGACATCCTTCGCGCCGTGTTACGCCGACTGAAGTCAGCTGGCGCGGAAGTGTCTGTCGGCGACAGCCCCGCCAGCACGGCCAACCTCCGCGTCGTCCTTGAAAAGAGCGGCCTCGGCGCGGTGTGTGCGGAAGAAGGCGCCCCTTTCGTCTCCTTCGAGCGTGCGGGCGTTCGGAACTTCACCGAAGCAGGGTTCTCCTTCTCCATCGCAAATCCCGTAATGGAGACGGACCTCATCGTAAACCTCCCGAAGATCAAGAGCCACTCGCTCACGAAGCTCACCGCCGCCGTCAAGAACCTCTACGGCGCGGTACCCGGCTACAGCAAGACGACGCTCCACCGCCGCTATCCAAAGCCAGGCACTTTCGGACGTCTCCTGCAAGCCATCTGGAGCGTACTGCCACCGTGCGTGAGCATTGCGGACGGCGTTGTGGGCATGGAAGGACAAGGACCCGCAAACGGCAAGCCCATACGCCTTGGATTCGTCGCGGCGTCTTCAGATCCATTTGCGCTCGACTGCGCGATATGCAACGTACTTCACATACGTCCGGCAAGCGTCCCGTACCTCAAAGGAGCTGATAAAACCCATGCGCCCAACGTGCGCGGCGACGCCATCGAGGTGGAATCGTTCGCGACGCCGACAGGTGCGCATCTACTCGCGCTCCTTCCGGCGTGGTTCGTGCGCCTTGCGACTGGATTTCTCTGGGTGCGGCCCAAGTTCGATCCTGCCCTGTGCATCTCATGCGGACAATGCGTGCGGGCGTGTCCGGCGAAGGCGCTAGTGCTTGAAGGACGGTCCATGCCGACGCTCGACAAAAAGGCGTGCATCGGATGTGCTTGCTGCCACGAGGTGTGTCCGAAAGGCGCAATACGCATGGCTCAGTCGCCGGTACTGCGCATGGCACACACGTTCAAGGGCCTAGACTAGGCCACCATTGGGATTTGTGCATTCTGCCACAACAATTCCACGAACGAGCTGGAAGCCTGTTCTACTAGGACGCGTAGTACAACGCGCTGCCAGCGCGTTGTACCCCACGTGGGCAACTGTCTCACCCTTTCGGACAATACGGATAGTAGTATATCTCATTCCCCCGCCCAAACACAAGCATGATTCTTGGGAAATTGACGTTTCGTGCTCAGATCCGCCGTTCCGCGTCCATAATATTACGGAGTGTTCTTTTCACGCTCCTTTATCCTAAAAAACGCAGTTGATCAAGCCGTTCTTATTTCTATTAGCCACAAAGAACAGGAGAAACAGGGGAATTCAACCTAAAATCCTCGGTTGAAAGTCTTACGCAGAGGTACAGAGAGGCGGAGAGCGCATAGAAAGTTCAGAAATCCGATGGGAAAGAAAACTATGATAAGATAAATCTCGGAAAGTTCTTTCACCCAATTGATGAACACAAATACAGCCCAAAGCAATAGGAATAACCTCTGCGAACTATCTCCGACGGAATGCCACGTCGTCGCCTGGTCGGAGTACTGTTGGACGCAGCGACGTTCCGACTATTAGGCCGTTATCTTCGCCTACTCCTTGCGCATCGATAAGGAAAGTCGATCCGTAAACATCACGGGCGAGTCCCACATCGGGACGTTGTTCAGAACCGTGAAGTCGTTCTCGTACTTCACGTTCCCCTCCGGGATCTCGAACACGCGGCCCGTGATCATGTCAACCCATACGGGATTCTCCACCTTCCCCGGAAAACGCACAGAGATACGGTCGAATTCAAGTAGGGACGATGGGCACGAGTCCGAGAACCAGAGGAAGCGCAGCGTCTTGCCTTGGCGTACGAACCGTACGGACGTGAGGGTGCGCTTGCGGGCGTCGCGCGGATCTGCCCTCTTCGTCACATTGAAGTTCGGCTGTATGACGATCTTGTCGGGATTCGCCTCGTCATCGAGGAGGCCAAAGATGTTCTGCATCGCGAAGTACGACGGACGGCGATAGACGAACTCCTTGAGCGTATTGGAGCGCACAAGCCCAAAGCTCTGGAGCATGAAGGTGTACTGGAGGTCGATCATCGTGAATACGCTCGACGGGATGTTCCGCGCCGCGTCGCCAATCGTACGCCGCAGAAGCCACTTCGCCTGCGCGTACTCACTCCACTCGATTTTGTTCAGCGCGTGGCCGAACTCCAGTTGCGCCGGACACCCCACTTCGCCCTGCATGATATCGAACGTGTCGCTGTACGACTTCACGAGCTTGCGCAGCTCCGGCACGCGCTTCTCGTAGGTCGTGTCGGGATTCGGATCGTACGGATGGTAGATGAAGTACGAGCCGAGGTCGAGCGCGTTCTCCTTCTTCAGCTTCTCGAGGACGCACCTGTAGTCCTTCGGAAACGTGACGGCCGTGCAGTATATCTTCGCGTTGGGCTGCACGGCACGGATGGCCTTGCCCGTGCGGTAGAACATCTCCGCATATTCGGGTCCCTGCCCGAACGGCTCGTTCCAGATCTCCCACTCGTCAACGACGTCCTTGTAGCGCTCCACGCACGCGACGCAGTACTTGATCCACGCGTCGAACGCCTCTGGGTTGTTCGTTACCTGCTTCACCTTCATGCCGAGGCGGAAGTCGCTGCCATAGACGGGGTTGCCGTAGGCTAGGCAGATCCATGGCTTCACGCCCATCGCCGCCATCTCGCGCACGTGTGGGTCGAACCACGAGAAATCGTACTTGCCCTTCTCCTGCTCGGTCTTGGCCCAGCCGGAGAAGAGACGCCCGTGCTTCACGCCGAGCGGGCCGATGAGGTGCTTGTAGGCGTTCCAGTCCGCGTAGTCGCGATCCATCGTCTCGCAGCCGACGGACCACTTAGAGGACTTCACGTCCTTCGCGTCGCGCACGGCGAGGCGTCCTATCTCCTTGAGGCCGGGGTTGAGCTCGTTGAGCCGCTTCCAAGTAACACACGGCTTCTCCCTCTTCTTTTTCGTCGTGGCGGCGGCACCCGACGCCTTTGCGTCCGGCGGTGCCTTGTCGCCCCAGGCGTCCCAACTCTTGATCTTCGCGGCGTCCTTGAACGACACGACTTCTCCGTCAAGTGCGGAGAACATTGCGACACAGAATGCCGCGCTTAAAACGAATGCTGTCTTGCTCATGCAGATATGGTATCAAAACCATTGCCACACCGTCAAGCCAAAGTCCCGCGATGCTTTTCAAGCTGACATTCCGTGACGTACGTCAATCAGGCGCAACTCAAGGTGTCTGTCGCCGCCATAATCAGAGATGAGCAGCGTGAACAGCACGTCGCGCGGCACGTCATGTGTACGAATCACATCGACGTCCATCCCGTGGTTCCACCACACCGCGCGCGGAATAGACCTGTTGACGAACGAGAAAACCGCGTGTTTCCCCTCCGCGCCAATCGGCTTCGCGTCGCCAAACCGCACCGCCCGAAGCCCGAAGACTGGCTCCTCATTGCCTTCCCCGAACGGTGCCATCACCTGCATGGCGTCGAAGAGTTCGAGGGTTAGATCCTGCGGTTCAAGCCACAAATCTGGCTCCAGCACCCTTCCCCGCTCGACTTCCTCCTTGTTCGCGGCGTATTGCGCGGCACATGCATCGGTGAAGAGCCGCTTGAACTCCTCGAACATGCCGTCTTTCAACGTGAATCCTCCGGCGGCGGCGTGTCCTCCGAAACGCTCAAGTGCCGCAGATGACGCGGCAAGCGCGTCGTGAGCGTTGTACCCGGCAGGCGCACGCACGCTGCCGTTGTCGCCCACGGCCACGGCCACCGGCACGCGGAGACGCTCCATCACGCGCGCGGCGACGATGCCGGCGACGCCGGAGTTGCCTTCTTCCCGACGTGCCACCGCCGCGGCTCGCCCCGGCGCTACCTGTGCCTGCACGGCTACGACCATCTCGCGCTCTTCCGTCTGGCGGAGACTGTTGAGCCCGTTCACGCGCACTGCGAGGTTGCGCGCCACTTCGCGGTCCTCTTCCATGATGAGGTTGTATGCGATTGCGGCGCTTTCCATTCGCCCCGTCGCGTTGATGCGAGGAGAGAGCAGGAAGCCGTAGTCGCGTGACGTGGGCGCTGACGACGCGACACGGGCTGCGGAGAGCAGAAGTTCCCTGAGCCCGACCGGCGCACACCTGTTGAAACACGCGAGCGACTGCGCCACGAGTATGCGGTTCTGTTCGCGGAGCGGCATGAGGTCCGCAACCGTTGCGAGCCCCGCAAGCACAAGCAGCGGCCCACCGAACTTGCCGCCGGAATAGATTCCCGCAGATGTTGCCGCCTGCACGAGCGCACCTGCAAGGTAGAATGCAACGCCCGCGCCGCATAGCTCTTCGCATCCGGGCAAAGCGGCAACGCGCGGATTGACCAGTGCGTCGGCGACGGGCAGATCGGGCCCTGGCAGGTGGTGGTCAGTTATGACAACCGACACGCCGCGCGACTTCAATTCGGCGACTTCGCGTGCGGCCGATATGCCGTTGTCCACCGTCACAATCAGACCGACGGACGGATGTTCGCGGAAAAGACGTTCAATGGACGCGGCGGTGAGTCCGTACCCTTCCTTGAAGCGGTCAGGAATGAACGCGTCGGTTTTCGCGCCAAGTCGGCGGAGGGTGGTCACGAGGATCGCGCTTGCGCACACGCCATCGCAGTCGTAGTCGCCGAACACGACGATTTCGCGTCCGTCGCGCACGAACGGGAGGATGACGCCCACGGCCTCGCGCACGCCCGGCAACTCGTCACAGCGCACAAGCCGCCTCAGCGACGGATCAAGGAACGCCTCGCGGGCGTCTTCCCCGATCCCCCTGAGTTCCAGCAGCCGCTCGACTATGGGATGCAAATCCACGTCCGCCCCAAGAACCTTCCTAACCGAGCATCGCCACCACGTCCGCCTTCGGCACAAAGCCGACGGACGTCTTCGCCACCTCGCCGTTGCGGAAGAGGAGCAGCACCGGGATACTCGTGATGCCATAGCGGGCGGCGAGCTCCGGCGCGTTGTCCACGTTCACCTTGCCCACCTTCACACGGCCAGCGTACTCATCCGCAATCTCGGCGACTGTCGGCGCGAGCATCTTGCACGGACCGCACCACGTGGCCCAGAAGTCAACGAGCACGGGGATTTCCGACTTCAGCACCTCCGCCTCGAAGTTGTCGTTCGTCAGTTCAATTTCCATCTTCATTCTCCTTTCGTCGCGAGCCTAGAGGCTCTTGTAGTAAAGCAGGCAGTGACAGAAGCCCTCGAACTTCGGATCCTTGATCTGATCGCGGAACTCCTGGCACATGCATTTCGTCTCGGGCGTACGCTGGAGACGGCACGGGCAATACCCGCCCGTGCGCTTGAGGCCTTCCTGAACGGTCTTCACGACCTCCGCATCTGGATTGAGCGTCACTTTCATCGTCGTTCTCCTTTAGCCGAGATACACGCCGCCCTTCTCAAGGGCACTGCGAAGCGTTGAATAAGGCAGCGCACGCGGCGTAACGCCAGTCTGCGCCGCGAGTGCGGCCGCAGTCCCAGCGGCCTGGCCGGTCACGAAGCACGGACAAATCAATCGGAACGTGTCGATCGTGTCTCCCGTTCCGAGGCAACGTCCTGCGCAGAGGATGTTCTCCACATTCTTCGGAACGAGCTGACGGTACGGCACCGGAAACGCCGCATGGCGTCCGTCCGCCCCACACCAGCCAACCACGTCGTCCGGCTTATAATCGCCGCGCAGAACGGCACGGCTCACCACGAACTCCGCATCGATGAGGCGCGACGCGCGCGGCCCGATCTGCGAGCACGTATTCGCGATGTACACCTGCTCCCATCCCGGCTCCTGACGCATCTCCGCCACATGCTCCCACCAGCGCTTGCGGAAGTCGATCTCCGCCGCCGTGAGGTCGCGCACGTCGAGTCCGTTACCCTTCGGACCCGTTCCGAAGTTGCCCCACCACGTGGATTTGTTAGCCTCGTTCGAGCGCGTGGGCCACCTGCCGGGCTTGCCCTTCGGCGGCTTCTTCGCCGTGATGCGGTCCATGTTCGCGAGGCGCACCTCGTGGCCGATGCTGTGGGTGATCTGCTTGTAGTCGCCGCCGGCCTGGAACAGGACGTCCGCGTCGCCCGTGCAGTCAACAACCTGCTTCGCGAGAATCGCCTGACGTCCCTGCTTCGACTCGAACACGATACCCAGCACCTTGTTGCCGTCCTGGATAGTATCGACGCCCCAGCAGTGGAAGAACATGTCGATCTTCTCCTCGGCCACCATCTTGTCCATGAGGTACTTCGCGCCCTCGGGGTCAACAGTCGGCTGCCAATGGCGATTCGGAAGCACGGGACCAGTACACACCCAGTCGCCGAGCGCACGGGCGCGTTTGGCAAACTCCTCGGTGAGGCCTTTCGTTACTAGGCGGAAATTCTTGCCCACGCGCGTGCTCGTGCAGAGCATGATAAGCACCATACCGTTGGTGAAGAGCCCTCCCAACGATCCATAGCGCTCCACAAGCGCCACCTTCGCGCCCGTGCGCGCGGCGGCGACTGCGGCGGCGAAGCCGGCGGGACCGCCGCCCACCACCACCACGTCCGTCGTGTGGAATATCGGGATCTCGCGCGCGGGCTGGAGAATCTTGCCATCCTTCAGCACGCAGCTCGGGCCGTCCGTCATAGTATGCTCAAGCGGGAATATGTTCTTTCCGAACCCGGCGTTGTCCGGATCGCCACAGCTTCCGGACGGCAAGGCGTTATTCGTCTTGACGGCTTGATCGCCGAGTGCGGCACCGCCCGCCAGGGCCGCGCCGCCGAGTCCCAGCCGCTTCAGAAACTCTCGTTTGGTTATCTGCATATTCCCTCCTTGAAACTGCTTCTTCACTTGGCGATTCGGTAAACGGTAAGGGATAGCGGAGGCAGCGTCTCGCCGATCTCGCCGTCCTTAACCGTGGACACGCCCTTCACCTCGTTCAGCGCGTCGCGGCGAAGCGGGTCGTTGGACGCACGCGCACCGGGTCCGGTGAAGACCGTCTTCGCGGCGCTTGCAAACGCGCCGCCCTTGACGGAAATAGTGCAAGGCTGCGGCTCCTCCGAGCAGTTCACGGCCTTCACGACCACAGAGCCGTCTGCATCGCGCACGGCCGAGAACTGGACCGCACGGCACGCCTGCCCTTGCTTGGCCTTGAACCAGCGCGACGTCTGGTCGAACGCCAGCACCTCGCGTCCGCGGTTCTCGCTGAAGAGCTTCTGCACGTTCCAGCTGGGGTTCACGAAGTTGCCGTCGGTCATGGGATAGATGAGGTTGGGCTTCCACGCCGTGTGCTTCGCGTTCGCGAAGAGCGGCGCGTAGGCGGCGAGCTTCACCACGTCCGCGTTGCGCTCGAGGGCGCACATGAACGCCGCCTCGCCGATCGCGGCCCGGAGGTCGCCCCAGCGGCCAACGTCGGCCGTCACTGCGTATTCACCCACGAACACCTCAAACTCGCCGCGCGGGTAGGAGTCGTACATCTTAGCGCCGGTCGTCATGAACCAGTCGGGGCTCCTGTAGTAGTGCTCGTCGCGGATGTGTTGCGGACGCCCCTTCACCGGACCGTGCCACACGTCGGACACGATCTTGATCTCGGGGTACTTCGCCTGGATCGCGTCGTGCATGAGGGCGTAGCGCTCGTGGTACTTCGGGCCGCCGTTCTCGTTGCCGATCTCGATGTACTGGAGGTTGAACGGCGCGGGGTGTCCGTTCGCCGCGCGCACGGCGCCCCACTTCGACGTGGCCGGGCCGTTCGCGTACTCGATGCAGTCAAGCGCGTCCTGCACGAACTCGCCCATCTTGTCCATCGGCACCGTCTCCTTGTGGCTCATGCCGCAGTTGATGCAGAAGAGCGCCTTCGCGCCGAGGTCCTCGCAGAGCTGCAGGTACTCGTGGAAGCCGACGCCGTTCGCGCTCCAGTAGCCCCAGAGGTTCCACTGCGTGCGGCGGTCCCACACGTTGCCGATCGTCTGCTTCCAGCGGTACGCCTCTGCCATCGTGTTGCCCTCCACCCAGCAGCCGCCGGGGAAGCGCACGAAGCTCGGCTTGAGCGCGGCGAGGCGCTCCATGAGGTCCTTGCGGAAAAGGCCGCTCTTCGCATACGTGTCGCAGGGGAAGAGTGAGACGCAGTCCATGTAGAACGTGCCGCCGTTCGTGGCGCGGAACACGAGCTTAGCGTCTGGGTCTGTCCCCGTCGCCGTGAGCGTGAGGTTGTAGGTCTTCCACTTCGGGCCGATGCCACCGATCGCGCCCGTGGCGAGCGTCTTGCCGAGGGACTGGAGCGCCACCTCGATCGGGCCCTTCACGTCGCCGCGCAGGGCCACGGAGAGGCGGTACTGCGCGCCGTCCTTCACGGCGATGCCGAAGTAGCCGTCGTTCGCAACGCCGCCGCCCGGCAGCGCCTCGACGCGGCCGCAGTGGCGGTTCTTCTCGGAGATGGGCTTCGACGAGTCAAGCTCGATCGTCGCGCGGCCCACCGTGCTCCAGAATCCGATCGTGCTCTGTCCGCGGAACTTGACCTGGCCGTCCTCGAAGCTGCGGTTGCGGACAAGCTCCGCATAGACTCCGCCGTCAAGCGAGAGGTCGATGTCCTCGAAGAAGATGCCCCACATGTCCTCCGCAACGGGGAAGCGCGCCTTCGACGCATCGACGACAATCTTGTTCTCGCCGCCGCCGAATGTGATCTCCGGCACGTCCACGGACGAAAACAGGCACACGCCGTCCAGCTTCATCGTGACCTTGTCGCCGACGCACGTCATCTCGAGGTCGTACCACCGTCCCGTCTCGATGGGACGGTAGGCCAGGCGCGGCTTGGCGTTCTTGTCGCGCGCGTAGCCCGGAATGTCGTTTGACTGATAGGAACCGTCCGAACGCATCGGCGTCGCGAAGTCGAAGTTGCCCCTCGTCTCGACGCCATGGGCCTTGTTGAACCAGCCGCCGTAGTTCGCGTAGATGCAGTGCTCGGGCGAACGCTCGCGCACGTGGAGTATGAAGCCCTCCTTGCCCGAGAGCTTCCGCGCCTTCGCCTTGAACGTGTAGTCGCCCCACGCGGGATCGCCGAACACGAGCGTGCCACCGGTGGTGGCTGCTTCGTTCGACTGGCGGATCACGCCGCCCTCAACGGTCCACTTGCCCTCATTACCAACCTCGCACTTGGCCGGATCTGGCAGACCGCTCCACAGCACCTTGCCGTCGGGCGCGGTGACGGAGACGTCCTTGAACTCCGCCGTGGTCATCCACGTGTGCAGCGCCACACGCCCGTTGCGCGCGGCCATCGCCGCAGTACAGGCCATCACGCCAACAATTGCCACGACGCGCGCTGTGCCTGCGAACACAAATCTGTTGCTAATTGCTTTCATTATTTTATCTCCTTATTCCAAACGGCTTTCAATTATGCCGAATCTAGACGCGAATGTCAAGCCGCAATCCCTTTTCTGCAAGAGAAATGAGATTGCGCATCCGCTCGTTCTTTACCGCTTCGAGGTCGTCGTCGAAGATGAGCAGCAACGGCAGCGACGTCGCGAAGTAGTCGATCTTGAACGGCGTCTTGAGGCCCTTCTCCGCGAACGCCTTCATGCCCTTGAAGAGCGCCTTCGCCTCTTTCTTGCGTCCAAGCGCCGCGAGGGCGAGTCCGCGCCAGTACGAAAGCTCCGAATACTCCGTGACGGCCATCGACTGGAAATCACCCGCCTCGTCGGCGGCCGCCGTGAAAGCTGCCTTCGCCTCGGCTTCGCGCCCAAGACCGCGCAACGCCATACCCTTCAGGTAGTTCACGTCCGCCTTCGCCTGCAACAGGTGATACGCCTCGCCAAGGTTCTCCGGCGTATCAAACGCCTTCTCGGCATGTTCGAGCGCAATCTGGTGGGGCGAGCCGTCCCCGGCGAGCCGCATAACCGCCGCCCACCCCAACGCCAAATGCGCGCGCGTGTACTGTGCGAGTACCTTCCCCTCGCCACCCTCCCACGGGTGAAACCGCCGCGAGGCAAGCACCTTGAGCGCGTCATCATACCGTCCTACGTCATTTAGGCACGTCACGTACTGCACCGTTGCGTCATCACGTGTCGCAACGAGCGCAGCCTTTCCTTCGAGGAACTTCAGCCGCACCGCGCTCGACACCTTGCACTTCTCGCAGAGCTGGTCGTACTCAGCGACGAGACACGCGTCCTTGGGATCCGCCTTCATCGCCTTTCTGTACGCGGACATCGCACCCTTCGCATCGCGCCGCACGTTCCAGAGCGCAACACCGAGGTTGCGCCACGCCGTCGCGAACGACGGATCGGCCTTGACAACGACCTTCCACATCGCGAGTGCCTCCTCGTGCCGCTTGCGGTCGTAGAGGAAGTTCCCGAGTCCGTACGCGACGTTGCGCGATCTTTCGCCACGCTCCCAAAGATCGCGTAATACCCGGTAATCCCACAATCTCGACGGGAAAAAACAATCAGGAAGTTCTTGCTGTTGCCCCCCTTGGTAGGGCGAGCCGTCCTCGGCGAGCCGCCCCGCGACCGCCGTCAACCACTCCAACACATACTTCACCATCAGGTCGCTTTCGCCCGCAGCGCGCGCACCGCCGCGCCCGACCTCCCTCAAATACCACTCCAACAGTTCCTTCGCACCAGCTGTCTGCCCCATGTCAATCAAATCATACGCAACGTCAAGAACCGTCTGCACATTGTTGCGCGTCCGGGCGAGGAACCCCTTCCTGTCGCCGCGCACCCAGCGTGCGAGGTGGTCAAGCGGATCGCTCTTCAGCACGGCGTCTAGCGTCTCTTCGGCAAGCTTAGCATTGACCCTGTCGCGTACCCCGAGTTTCAACGACAGCGCATTCATGACAGCGGCATGGGTGTTCATGACGTTCACGTTCCACACCTCGAGCGAATGCTCGGCGGCCGCGCTGTATCCCGCGAAACCTCCACGCCGCATGTCAATCATCGCTAAACGCGTATAGGCACTTGAACGCCACGCGCCGTCCCACGTCGCCTTGTAGTAGGAGTCGTAGGCGAGGTCATCTTTGCCGAGGAAGTCGAGAGCGAGGCCAAGATAGTAGTGCGCTTCGCCCGTATAGGGATTCGGATGCCTGAACGTAAGTCGTGCAACGGCCGCCGCGAAATGATCCCGCGCCTCTTCAAAGAGTCCGCGTGAAAGAAGCCGCTTGCCATAGAGGATGTGCGCGCGGCAGTCGCCCGGATCGCGCCGCAACAGTTCGTCGAGATAAGATTCGGGTGCGCGCGTGGGATGACGATACTGGTCGAGATGTTCGGCGGTGAGGAACAGTTCGTCGGTGCTTGCGATGTCCTTTGGCGCGGGCGGTTCCGTCGCCACGGGACGCTTGTCCTCAATTCTTTCCAGCTGCTGAGTGCGCGGCTTCGCTTCTACGGAATCCGCGCCGATGACGACACCGCCGATGCAATCGATGAGTTCGACGTGAAGGTTCTTCGCCCCCTGGACGTCCTTCGCTGAAAACGTCCTCTGCCATGGACGTTCCGGTAGAATATCGACCTTGACGGACTTCACCGTCCTGCCGTCCGCGACCAGGCGTACCGTCGCGCAACCCTGTACCGAGCTGACGACAATGCCAGCCGAAAAAGAACCGTCTTCCCCGCGAACAATCCGCACCGCCGCCTCCCTGTTCGCGTTCTGCGGCACGCCGATCTTCTGGTACGGCCACCAGTACTGCGAGAACGTCTTCGTCTCGTACGGCATCAGGTACGTGAAGTCGGGCTGGTTGTCGGTATAGACGCCCGCCATCAGCTCGATGTAGGGTCCGCTGTCGTCCGTCAGCTCGCGGTCCCAGGCGTAGCCGAACGGATGGTTGCCCCACGTCCACTGCTTCTTGCCGGGGGCGATGTGCCGGTCGGCAACGTGGACGAATCCGCCCTGCGCCGCGTGGTCGTAGCCGCCGAAGAAGTCGTACTTCGTCGCGCAGATCATGTACGAAGTCGGCACGGGGATGTTCTTGTACCAGCAGAGGTTGTTCGCGCCCTTGCGCTTGGCGTAATCGACTCCGTAGTACTTCTGGAGCGCCTCGGGGAAAGACGACATCGCGCGCACCGCGTGGTCGGCGACGTATTCGACGTCCGGCGGGAAGAAGCTCTCGTACTGGTCGTGGACGCGCGCGGCGACATTCGCCCACCAGAGGAACGTCTGCGTAAACGGCGTGCGGTTGTAGAGACGAGCCTTTAGCTCGACGAGACAGCTTCCGGGCTTCAGGCAGATGCCGTGCGTTCCCCTCATGCGCGTCAAGGGATCGTGGTCGCTCATCCACACCGTCACGCTGCCGTCCTCGCCCTTCTCGATCTCGACGTCGGTGGGCATGAACGTAGCGGGACGGTGGTGCTGCGGCCAGTTGAACTCCACGCCGCCGCTCACCCACGGGCCGGCGAGCCCAACGAGTGCGGGCTTGATCACGTCGTTGCGGTAGAAAAAGTCGTAATTCCCGTTCTTCTTATCTTGGGCGATGTATATGCGCCCGCCGAGTTCCGGCAGGAACACGAGGCGCACGTACTCGTTCTCGAGCGTCACGGCGTCGTACTTCTTCATCGACGGCGTGTCGTACACCTTGTCGATGAACGGCACGGGATACACCTTCCCGCACGATCCCTGATAGACCCGCTTCTCGAAGAACATCGGATTCTTCTCCGGCTCTCCCACCGGATAAGTCTTGATTGCAATCTTTTCTCTTTTTACATTTACGCTTTTCATACTGGCTGGTTCCAAAACTTAAAACAAAAAACTCCACCAAAAGAGGCCTTGAGCAACACTATTGTAGCATAACTCCGTTTTGATGGCCAACAACTTTTAGTACCCAAGTCAACAAATGGTGCATTTGCTGAGATAAACGTTCCAAGCGCTTGCGTTCACTCTTGCAAATGACATGCTATCAAAATTTTATTACGGAAAGCATTCACTAATGCATAATGTTATGGTACAATAACGGCATGGAAAATAAAAGACTGTTTTCGCTGGACGTCCTGCGCGGACTCGACATGCTGCTTCTCACCGTCATCGGCCCGGTTTTCTGTGCCGTAAACACGGCATGGCCCTTGCCCGAGGCCGTGCAGCTGCAATTCAAGCACGCATGGGGCGGCTTCACGTTCTGGGACATCGTCATGCCACTGTTCATTTTCGCATGTGGCGCGGCCGTGCCATACGCGCTCTCGAAGCGGCTAGACGAGGACGGCTGGGCAACCGCCGCATTCTGGAAGCACGTCTTCGCACGCTTTGCGCTGCTCTGGTTCGGAGGCCTCCTCGTGCAGGGCAACCTCGCCACGCTCGATCCGCTCAAGATAAGCCCGTTCAACAACACGCTGCAAGCCATTGCCGTTGGCTATCTTACGACAGCGCTCGTCACGTTGATTCCGTTCCGCGCACTGCGCGTCTTAATGCCACTGATTTTCGCCGGCGCATACGGCGTACTACTCCACCTGTTCGGAGACTACACGGCCGAAGGTAACCTAGCCCAGGTCGTTGAGCAAAAAATCCTCGGCGCGATCCTGCCCACGGGCAGCACGGCACTTAAGACGCATGGCTACACCTGGTTCCTTACATCGCTCATGTTCGGAGCGATGGCGATGTGCGGCGCACAATGTGCGGAGACGCTACGCGGCAAGTGGACAAAAGGACGCAAAGCGCTCACACTCTTCATCCTCGGCACTGCGTTGCTTGGTGCGGGATGGGCGCTCACGCTTGTCGTACCGTGCATAAAGCACATCTTCACCGTAAGTTTCACATGCCAAGCGATGGGCTGGTGCGTGCTCGCCCTTGCGCTTCTCTATGTAATTACCGACGTGCTTGGCGCTCGACGCGGTTGGTGGCTTCTCGTACTTTACGGACAGTGCGCGTTCACGGCTTACATGGCGACGCACTTCTTCAAGCCAACGCTCGCCGCCTGCACGAAATCAATCACGCAGGGGCTTCCCCGCTTCATCGACAACGCATACATGCCGCTCGCAAACGCAATCGTCACCGCCGTCATTCTCACACTGGTGCTACTCATCCGCCGTCGGTTGCGCGGCGTACAACCAGTCGCAGACGAAGGAAACGAAGAGAACGCACCCGGCGCATCTCCTTCGGAGGAAACACCGGCGAACGCCTCCGCGTTCAAAAGCCAGCTTATGTCCGGTGCCATAGCCGAACGTTTTCAAATTCCCGGCATGGAAAACAAGGCGCAGCAAACTGCATCAAGTGCGGAAAAGCAAAAAAACGGGGAGGCCGCTTCACAGGCCTCCCACGTCAAGACGAAACTGAAAATCCACTGACGATCAGTAGTTGTCGGCCTCGAGCTGGAAGTACGCTTTCTTGTGGAAGCAGACAGGGCACACCTCAGGAGCTTTCTCGCCCTCGACGATTGCACCGCAGTTGCGGCACTGCCAGCGGTTAGGTCCGATGCGCTCCCACACCTCGCCCGTCTCGATGTTCTTGAGCAGCTTCAAGTAACGCTCCTCGTGGTGCTTCTCGACGCCTGCAACGCCCTCGAACTGTTTTGCAATCGCCTCAAAGCCCTCGGCGCGAGCTACTTCGGCGAATTTCTTGTACATCTCAGTCCACTCCTCGTGCTCACCGGCAGCGGCAGCCGCGAGGTTCTTCATCGTGTCGCCGATGCCACCAAGGTGCTTAAACCACAGCTTGGCGTGCTCCTTTTCGTTCAGCGCCGTCTCCTGAAAGATGGCCGCGATCTGCTCGTAGCCCTCCTTCTTGGCTGCGGATGCGAAATAGTCGTACTTGTTACGCGCCTGCGATTCACCCGCAAAGGCGAACGCGAGGTTTTTCTCTGTCTGGGATCCTTTGAGTTCCATTGTTTTTTCTCCTTCTTCTTTTTCGTTCGCCGCGCCATCGTGGCGAGGCGTGAAAATCATGCAAGACCTTGCGTCAGTGGGCCTCCAGCCAATTACGCCCCGCACCTACGGACACGTCCAGCGGCACTCCAAGGTTCATTGCGCCCTCCATTTCGCGCTTCACGACGGTCTTCACGCGCTCCACTTCGTCGCATGGCGTATCGAAGAGCAGTTCGTCGTGTATCTGAAGGATCATCTTTGCCTTCAGCCCCTCGGCCTTGAGCGCGCGATCAACCTTCACCATGGCGACCTTGATGAGATCCGCCGCCGTTCCCTGTATCGGAGTGTTGATTGCGTCGCGCTCTGCGGCCTGACGCACCGTTGCGTTGCGAGACGAGATGTCACGCAGCGTGCGACGACGGCCAAGCGCAGTCACGGCATAGCCTTTATCCCGTGCACGGGCGATGGCGGTGTCCATGAACGCGCGGATCTTGGGATAAAGTCTGAAATACGTATCAATCAGGTCAGCAGCCTCGCGTCGCGATACCCGCAGCCGCTGCGCAAGGCCAAACGACGAAATGCCGTAGATGATTCCGAAGTTCACCATCTTGCACTTGCCGCGCATATCGTCCGTCACCAGTGGCGGCATCACGTCATAGACGCGCGCGGCTGTCTCGCGGTGGATGTCCGCGCCGTGCGCGAATGCGTCCAGCATCGCCTCGTCGCCGCTCATCGCGGCCATGATGCGCAGCTCTATCTGGGAATAGTCGGCCGAGACGAGAACGTGGTTCGCGTCGCGCGGGACGATTGCGGCGCGAATCATCTTGCCGCGCTCCGTGCGCACAGGGATGTTCTGCAAGTTCGGATCGGACGACGAGAGGCGTCCCGTTTCCGTGATGGCCTGTGCAAAAGTAGTGTGAACACGTCCATCCAGCGGATCGATGCACAGTGGAAGCTTGTCCACATACGTGCTTTTCAGCTTGGCACAAGCGCGGTAATCGAGTATCTGACGAACGATGGGATGCGCGTCTATGATTTTCAAGAGCGTTTTCTCGTCCGTTGAGAACTGCCCCTTCGACGTTTTCTTCGCGGCAGACGGATCAAGCTTCATCTTCTCGAAGAGAAGTGCACCGAGCTGCTTTGGGGAATCAACGTTAAGGTCGCCGTCGCCAGCAGCGGAACGTATGGCGGCGGAGAGCGACATTATCTCCTTCTCCAGCTCAAAGCCGAATGCGCGTAGTGCGGCCGTGTCGATCTTCACGCCAACACGCTCCATCTCCGCGAGAATCGGCACAAGCGGCTCCTCGCTTTCAACTAGGGCCTGCAACGCGCCGGCGGCCGTCACTCTTGGACGCAAAACCTCATCGAGTTGGAGCGTCACGTCGGCATCCTCCGCTGCATAGTCGCACACCTCAGCCGGCAACAGATCCGCCATGTTCCCCTGCTGTTCACCGCGCTTGCGTTCTCCGATGAGGCGCGTGATCGGAATGGGGTCATAGCCAAGGTATTCGCGGGCAAGATAATCCATGTTGTGGAACGCTGCGGCATCGAGTACGTAGTGCTCCAACATCGTATCACGCACCGTCGAACCAAAGCGGATACCGTAGCGTGAAAGCACGGTCATGTCGAACTTCGCGTTCTGGGCAACGAGAATCTTTGCAGGGTCGGCGAACGCAGCGGCGAACGTGGCCACGAACGCGAGCGCGACACCGTGTCCCTCGCCAATGGGTTGGGCGGCCGCAAAGAGATCCTGCGCCTCTTGCGGAGTTTCTGACGGCAGCCTGTGAGCTGGTACCGCGACATACCACGCCTTTCCCTTCGCCGTGGAAAATGACATCCCCACAAGCCTAGCGGTACGGGCGTCAGTGGAAGTAGTCTCCGTATCAAAGGCGAATTTCGGCGCGGCTTCTAGTTCGCGGGCGAGTGCGGCAGCCTCGTCCAGAGTCGTTACGAGGTGATATTCGTGCGGAACCGCATCCAAAGTCTTGTACGACACGGTCTCCGTAACGGCAACGCTTTCGCCAAGCAAACGCTTCGAGAGCCTGAAGAGCTCGAACTTTGCGCACACCGCGCGAAGCTTCTCGACATCAGGATCTTTCCGCTTGAAATCATCAAGGGACACATCCAGGGGGATGTCGGTACGAATTGTCGTGAGGAACTTGGACATCCTCGCGTCCTCCGCGCCGCCAGCGACCTTCTCCGCCACCTTGCCTTTCAACTCGGAAGCATGGGCGATAAGTTCCTCGACAGTGCCATACTGCGAAAGGAGGGCTGATGCGGTTTTTTCGCCAATTCCTTTTATCCCGGGGATGTTGTCGGAAGAGTCGCCCGCAAGCGCGAGCCAATCTATCATTTGTTTCGGGGACGAAAGACCCCAATGTTCACGAACCCTTGCTTCGTCGTAGATGTCTGGGGTATCGCCGTTGCGTCCAGGGCGGAACAGCTTGATGTTCGGCGCGACGAGCTGCGCGGCGTCCTTGTCCGGCGTTGCGAGAAACACCTCAAAGCCAGCGGCGGCGGCCTTTAATGCGAGCGTGCCCATCACGTCGTCCGCCTCATAACCCTTCATGCGCAAAATCGGGATGCGCAGCGCCTCCGCGAGCTCGAATGCGTATGGGATGGACGCGGCGAGGTCCTCCGGCATCTTCTCGCGCTGCGCCTTGTACGGCGGATACGCCTCATGGCGGAATGTCGGCCCGTCTGGATCCATCGCCAGCACAACGTGCGTAGGGCCGAAGTCCTTAAGGATAGCGACAAGGCTGTTTGCAAAACCTATCAGCGCAGACGTGTTGATACCCGTTGAGGTCATGCGCGGGTTCTTCAGGAACACGAAGTGTCCCCGGTACAGAAACGGCATCAAGTCGATGATGAACAATTTATCCATGCGCAAGAGTATATCACATCAGGGACGTTATTACGCGCTCAAAATCGGGGAACGACTCATTTAGTATCTCGGCACCCTCGACCGAAACCGGGGCGCGAAGTCCGCATACGGCCATTGACATCGCCAAGCGGTGGTCACCGTTCGCGCGTGCGACGCCGCCCTTCAGCGTACCGCCGCACACTGCAAAGCCGTCCTTGAGCTCCTCGACCTCCGCGCCGAGTGCACTCAGCTGCGCGACAATCGCGGCGATGCGGTCGGTTTCCTTGTAGCGGAGTTCCTCCGCATCACGCACAACAGTGCGCCCTTCCGCAAAGGCGGCAACAGAGGCAATAGCCGGAAACTCATCAATGGAACGCACCACGAGATCTCCTGCAATCTCCACGCCGTGAAGCGACTCAGCAACAAGGGTGACATCAGCCACTGGCTCGCCCATCTCTTCGCGATTGTTCGCAAGCGACACCTCCGCACCCATCTTGGAAAGAACATCCAGAATGCCAGTACGAGTGGGATTCACACCAACTCCAGTCACGGTAACCCTGCTGCCGGGCACGATGGCGGCGGCGGCGAAGAGGAAGGCGGCGGACGAAATATCTCCCGGAAGCGTGCCATGCAAAGGCGAAAGAGGCTTCTCGAGCGACTCCACAAAAACGTCTGGCCACGAATCCA
>Ga0310694_10001986_pt1 | contig 21866 bp, 18 predicted proteins | sample 174DNAGHGhighgp2_FD_203884 | JGI IMG/M metagenome (GOLD analysis project Ga0310694, IMG submission 203884) | Sheep rumen microbial communities from Palmerston North, Manawatu-Wanganui, New Zealand - 1742 DNA GHGhigh gp2 (v2) (version 2) | ecosystem: Host-associated > Mammals > Digestive system... | reverse complement strand
TTGTAGCATGGCAATTCCGGACGCCACCAAGTAAATAAGGCAGTTTTGACGAAAGAATCACGCCTTTCTTCATGCCCCTTATTTCCCCAACAACAGCTTCCTGCTCAATGAACGATAAGCAGGGAATCCGAAAACTGCATCACAGAGTAAGCGGTATAAAGCAAATAACAATGGAGTTAATTATTATTAAGGGAAAACCTCACCACGGCAAAACGACCACACTAGTTCTATTGCACAATAGATTTGTTCGGGAACAATCGAATGTGATTGTTGTTCAACCTCATGATAATATATTGTCTGATGGACGTGAAGCATGTGATTTTATTTCGGTACATGATTTCTTGGGAAAACGAATCGCTATAATTTCAAGGGGTGATATTGCAGAAGATTTGTATGAATCAATGGCAGAACTTATTGAAACTTTTCATCCAGATATTATGGTGGTATGTATGCACACAAAAAACTATCCAAATTCTTCAAACAGAATGTTGCATGAAGAATATGGTGCTTTAATTAAAGATGAGAATATATTTGAACCTATTTATACGGAAGATGAGTCGAAAAAGATAGACGAGAAGCTTCCTATGGTCGATGCCTTGTATCAACATATTGTTCAAACAATAAATACTTTAAAAAATGAATAAAAAAACATTTTTCTTGCTTCTTCTTGCTTCTGCTTGTTTTTCTTGTACTAGTAAAGAGGAGAAAGTAAAGGCGTTCGTTGAGAAAGAAGTAGTATCTCAAGTGGAGGATTACTATATTCAACAAGCGATAATCAAGTTTGTCCGTGAAGATCTCTATAATGCATTTGAGAAGACAATTAACTATTATGCCAGCAATCCTTATTATGATTATTCATATATGGAAAGAGATTTGGGTAGTCCTTTTATGTCTTTGGCATCCATATCAGGAGCAACTAAGGCCAGTTTCGATAAAAGATGGAACATGGCGCAAATGCTTCTCGAACAACTTTGGTATGCAGGAAATCTTGATATGCGTATGCGTATAGTAGACAGTACCCTTACTTATAAGGATATGTTAAAAGAACCCGGTGTACTTTCGCTGGAAGAAATTGCCAATATCTTTTTCAAACCAGACCACATGAAATTTACCGAGATTACACCAAGATTAGCCAAGGAAATATTTCTAAGTATATTAACGCTTGGAGCCGCAAATTACAAGTATGATGTGGTTGACGAAATAAGGGTTCGTGAAAAAGAAAAGAGCCTATGGAGTGTGGATATGGTGTATCATTCAGGTAATTGTATGGCAATAGAAGTTAGCCGAAACGATAACGGTTTCTATGTATCAAAAGCCCCTTGGCTTTCTGATACTTGGTGCTATGAAGAAGAATAACAATAAAAATCATAATAAAATGAAAAGATTAAATTGTTTATTACTAGCGCTAATCTTTACAATAGGGGTAAATGCGCAAACTATAAAAAAGTATAGTGGACAAATGTCCAAACCAGAATGGATTGCCGAGTTACTTGAGCTTGGCAGTTATGACATTAATGGGTATTATTCATACTATGAGGATGAAAGAGAAAACCGCATTATTCATGGTGAATTCTTTATAAGCTACAAAACATCTTTTGTAGATGGGATAGACAGATATGAAATCCGAGGGTCTTTTAGTCATGGAAAAAGAGATGGCAAATGGGTCATGAAAGCGAAACTTTTTAATGGAAGGTATTCCGACAAATACCTTTACAAGTTTGAATATAGCGATGGAATGTTGAATGGCCCATTTTATTTTCATGCTCCAGCAATACAAGATGTTGAAATTGTAGGTCGTTTTGTAAATGGACTAATTGTAGACAAGGTGATTATAAAACAACAATGTTTTCTTGGAAACTGTTTTACTCAGGTCGAGGGGTTCGTAAACAAAAATGGCAATCCGCATGGCATATGGACGGAGAAAGATGTGTCAGAAAAAGCAATCCCCAAAGAGATTACAAGATTATATTACGATGGTAATCTTGTGTACCGTAGAGAAAAAGATTTGTCATCTGGAAGTATAGTGTACACATATTCCGTTTTTGATGAAATACGAACTCCAGCCGACACAGCCAAAATATATGATACTATAATAGGCGGTAAGGAGTGTGTAAAAGTTGGGAAAAAAATTTGTGTTAAAGATAGGACCTCGGAACCCTACCGTATTGAAGAAAGGTTTGTTGATGATAGAGAGAACAATGATGGATGTGTATTATACGGGGTGATTGTCGAGAATTGTCCTATGATGGGGAAAATATATCCTTCGATTAGGAATTGGCGCACTTTTTTCGACAAGAAAAGTATAGACCAATTTATGCAAGAACAGAAACGTAAGATGGAAGAGGAGAAACGGAGACGGGAAGAGGAACAGCGAAGATTGGAAGAACAAGCTAGAGAAAAAAGGTTAAAAGAAGAAAGAATTTTGAAGGAAAAAGCTGCTGAAGAGGAAAGATTGCGTCGAGAAAAACAACGCGCGGCCGAACTAAAGGCAAAAGGCCTTTCGGAATGGGAGAAATATCAAGCTTATTATATTTCAATTTTTGGTGATTCTGTGAACTTCATGAACCATATTGAGTTTGGTGATTGGGAGAGCCACGCGAATGATGTTATAGATGATGAATATAATGGACTGGTGTCTGATTTGTCAAATGATATTGTTGATAGATCTGCAAAAGGATATAAAAAAGGAATGGATACTTTACAGGTATCATATGTTTTCTCTAGCCTATCTAACTATAATAATGCAAGGAAACTTGGAAGAGAAAGGGTGACAAAGGATATTATCAGTTATGCAAACAATATTGAGATGGCACAGAAAGCAGAAAGAAAAGCTATCCAAAAAGAGAAGAACAAGAAAATTTGGAAAACTGTGCGTAATATAACTATGGGAGTGGCGTTGGTGGCTGTAGTTGTTGTGTTAAAATATATGGATTCAGCCTCGGCAAATTGATATTAACGTTACCCAAACAGAGCGTATCTTATACATAAGAAGATATGCTCTTTTTTTATGCAAACAATCGAATAACAAAAGAACCCACATATAACCCACCAAGAAGGACAGAAGAGCCACCACCGTCGTGGTATGCTGTCGGCTCGGCCGACAAACATCGCCGACGGATGTTGTAATTGTCTTAACCTGAAAAAAGTTGACACTTTTGGGAACAATACCAGAAGTGAAAATGAGACAAAAGACACAGACACGCCAGGTGTACAATGAAGAACTCGGATGTTACGAGTGGAAAGAGGTCGAGACGGACAAGTATGTTTTCGACGAGACGGACAAGATAGCGATAGCGTGGGAGTATCACGAGCGGCGGTGCCCGGCATCGGATATTGTATCCAAGTACCACATCAGCAGTGCAGTAGTGCTGTACGGGTGGCTTGACAAGTACCTGAATGAAAAAGTTTGCGTATCTTTGAAGCCAGAAACGTATAGCGAGACCGACATGTCAAAAAGAAGCAAACAGCAGCTGGAAGAGGCGCTCAAGGAGATGAAGGCGGAGAACAAACGCCTCCAGGATGCACTTGAGCTTGAGAAGCTGCGCTCCAAGGCCTTTGACACGATGATAGACGTGGCGGAGGCGAACTTCAACATCCCGATTATTACTGTCCGCTAAACAATAATGTGTGGCAGATAATAGTCTGAATGTTATAATAAAGACGCTTTCGGCAATGGTGTTATTACTATTCGTTGAAATGAATATAGGTTAAGAAGCCTCGTCAGCCTCTATTCCTTGCGGTAGGCGTAGACGCCGGCTTGGCTGGGGTGGATGTATACGGGGGTGTCGCCCTCCTCGTCGCTTATCTTGCAGGCAAGCATCACGTCGCCAACCATTGACATCACCACCAGCGCGCCGGCGAAGGTCAATGCCGGCAGGTTCAATCCCAACCCAACGGCAAGCAGCACGGCGGCGAAGAGCAGATCTGGGACAATCAGTCCGCGCACGTAGTCGCGTTTGGTAATCAGCTCGTCCTCAAGGCGGGCTTGGAAAACCAGTCCGTTGCCGGCGAAGCCGAGTCGCATCTTGCTGAGGGGCACCCCTGCCATGAGGCACCACGCCACGCCGTGCAGCAGTTCGAAAAGCACCATGACGACAACGCCTGCGACGACAATGCCCACAAGGGACCAGAGCCAGAAACGCAGCGAGAGGTCGTGGCCCATAATCGCATCCTTCCACAGCAGGAAATGCGCTATCATGGCCACTATAATGATGGGGATGCCCACCACGCCGGCAACGACGTTCATGGTTACGGCATTGACAGTCCGTTCGTAAGCCACGTAGCCCTCTCTTTCGGGTATGCGTGGCTGTTGCTCTTTCTCTTCGATTATTTTCATATTTTTGAATTAAATTTTTTGTTCAAATAACTGTTTCAGGATGATTATATTGTGTGCGGGATGATTATTTCAGTATCAGCTTCCTGACGTTGTCGCCACGAAGTCGAATGTCTGAGCGCTTGCAGTGACCGCTGTTGCCAGCAGAATACTGATGAATACTATTTTTTCATAATGCTTTGAATTATTGTTGTTTTTGTACTTGGTGTTGTTGGTTTGCTGTTGTGTCGCTGCTCTGTGCTTTGGGGAACGGGGCGTCGAGCCACCGAGGGCGCCAGGTGTGAAGACCCCCTCTGCTGAAGAAAGGGTTACCGCCAGAGAGGTCGGCGCTGGCGGGGCCGATGTCGTTAAGTATGGGGTTGCCGTTAAAGTTCCACAGGCGTGGGCCGTCGGGACTGCGTATCAGTCGGTTGCCGAGGCCATGCTTTATTTCGGACACCACGGCGGGGCGAAGTGTGCGATAGAACATGGAATCGGGGATGAGTTGTATGTTTAGCATGGCGTTCTCGTTGAGCTGCAGCTCGGCGTAGTAGAGCGACTTGCCACCGGCCGTGACGCTCAGGCTGTATCCTCCTTCGGGCATCAGCCCTATCGAGAAATAGCCCTCCTCGTCGCAGAATGCGAGAGCCTTGATGTCGTTGTCTCGCAACAGCTGTACCTCGCAGGCTGCCAGCGCCCGATGGGTGTTGGCGTCGATGACGCGTCCCTCCACCCACACGCTGTCGCCTTGTGCGGCAGCGCTCAGCATGGTGAGCAGTGATATGCAGAATGTCAGTAGTCTTTTCATGACGAATGGTAAGTTATTGTTGCAGATTGAATTTCCTCTTCAGCAGTGTGAGGGGGATGCTGTCGATGGCGATGTAGTTGTAGCGTCCCCAAAAGTCGGCGCTGAGGTCGCTGCTTCCGAAGGCTCCTGCCAGCGTGCGTGGGGTCACCGACAAGGGCTGTTCTGCCACGCTGTCTGGCTCGAGGCTGAAGTCGGTAAGCACCCACTCGTGGCACTGTTGCCAGTGTTGTTCGTCGCCGTCGTGCCCATGGCCGTGCGACTTCAGGCGGTAGTCCTTGGCGTTGTAGTAGCGCGTCAGGGTGTAGCGTCCCTCCCTGACCTCGTAGCTCCACATCGACGTGTCGCTGTCGATGTGCATCTGGTTGTAGTACGGATTGACCCACACGGCGTTGGGTGCCCGTCTGTGGCTGGGCAACTGCGACGAGGTGAGGCGCACCAGCGCAAGGTCGCTTTTGCGGATGGTGTATTCGTAACGCACCTTCACCTTTGGCTGCCGGCAAGGGCCTGTAGAGCGGACAAGGTAGTATGCCTCGCCGTCGTAGGTGAACTCTTTGAGGGCCTCGAAGGTGTGCTCCCTCAGCATACGTTCCGCCAGGGCGTAGCTGGCTTGTGGGGTGGCTATGGGGTCGAAGAAGTCCTCGTCGTCGGCGTATGCCATCATCTGGTCGCATCCGCGCGGATTGACGATCTTCTCTTCGAGCAGGGCATGGTCGTACACCAGCAGGCGGTGGCGCAGCATGGTCTTGAGGTTGCTCTCCATCTCGCGTTGCATGGGGTCAAGCTGGTATCCGCGCTTTGTGGCATACTGCGAGTAGGGGCAGCGGCGCACCTTCATGACCGCCTCGTCGAAGAGGTAGAGCGTGTCGTCGACGGTGCGCCAGTCGCGGTAGAAGAACGTCGACCACGAGTCGCACTGACAGTAGTTGGAACGTATGCGCTTCACCACATCGCCCAGCAGGTGGCGGGCGCTATGGTAACTGCTCACATTGACGGTTTTCAGCTCCAGAGGTTGCTTCTCAAGGTGCAGGTTGCCATTCTTCAGCACTTTGCGCACAGCCACACTGCGGCTGACGAAGCCTATGGAGCGAATGACGATGCTGTCCTCCTCACGCAGTGCGGGCAGGCGCAGCTCGTATTCGCCGGCGTCGTTGCATGAGGTGCCTATGTTGCTGCCCTTCATCTGGAGGGTGGCGTATGGCACACCGCGCCCTTCGGACGTCACACGTCCGCTGATCAGAATGGTTTCCTGCGCCTGTGGGGTGAGGGGCAGCAGGCAGAGGATGACGAGCAGGTGTTTCAGTTGCGGTTTCATGGCGTGGTGCGTCAGATGGTGATGGTCACGCTGTGAGGCTCTGGGGCTGTGTTCCAGCTGTGGAAGACCAGGGTGTAGCTCCCGTGCTCCAGACCGTGGATGTCGAATTCGTTGTCCACCTCGCAGATGCAGTTAGCCTGGGCATTGTTCTCGTTCTCAGTCTCGTAGATGTCGATGGTCGTCTCGTTGCTGCGTATTACGGCCACGTCGATGATGCCTTCCTCCGCTGCCGTGCCGCAGTTCACCGTCATGCCGTGGTGAATCACGTGCAGAACGCCGTCGGCGTAACTGTATTCTACTGTTTCGTCCTGTTCCAAGACTTTCGTTGCGTGGATGAGGCAGCCGGTGTGGTGGGCGTTGTACGAGTTGATGGGTTCATGATTTTCGTTTTCGCATTGGAAGGCGGTCATCAGCGCCGCACTCATGGCGACAATGGCAAGGGGTTTTAGGATGTGTTTCATGGTATCTGTTGTTTTGTGTTATTTGATGAATTGCAATCGTTTAATATGTAGTCTATCACGGCACCCTTGTTGCGGTCTATGCCTTCTTCTCTGATTTCTATAATGGAGGAAAAGACTGCGTTGCGTGTTTGTTGCATTGTCTCGGTCTCAAATATGGTGACGCAGCGGAGCAGTGGCACAATGTACACCATCAGGTCGTCGGGGCGGATTGTGCCGGGGGCTATCTTTCGGTTTGGTGTCTCGCGGTGCGCCATGAAATATTGTACGCTGGGATTATTGATGAAGGTCTGCTTCACCTGGTCTGAGATAGTGGTGTCGTCAAGGAATTTGCGGTTGGCCTCCGTGTAGCCGAAGAGGCTGTCGAGGAGCTGCCAGCCACGGTCGCTCCCGGCTTGCAGCAGGGTGACGGGCAACCGTGTGCTGTCGTTCACCTGCTTGTCGCGGACGTAGGTGACGCTGACGTCCTGGAGTTCCATGTCGGCAAAGTGGCGGTAGACGTCGCTGCACTCCTCGTCTTTAAGTGTGCGTGGCATGAACTTCCATGCCGCCACGGCGGCGACGATGAACAGGACGGCGATGATGATTGTTAGTGTAGTACGTTTTGTCATAGGCGCGATTGTAAGGTCAGGTCGATGCTGTGTAGCACCTCGGCGCGGAGGTGCGTGTCGCTCATGTATAGTCCCTCGGGCGTGGGCAACGCGAGAATGGTCACCACGGCGACGGCGGCCACAAGGCAGGCCACGGCGCTGACAGCCGTCAACCGGCGCCGTTTGCGCCGGTCGACCCATTGGTCGAAGCCCTCGGTCATGGCTTTGAGCTGTTCTTTTATATCATTTGTTTCCATATTTCTTTCTTAGTTTTGCTATTATTCGGTTCATGCGTTGGTACACGGCATTGCGTTCTATGCCCAGCGCGTCGGCTATCTCGTTGCCGTCATAGCCATCCAGACGCATCTGCAGCAGCCTCCGCTCCTCATCGGGCAGCGCGTCGAGCAGTGCCTCTATGCGTTCCGCCATGTTGGCGCTGCTGTCGTCCATCCTCTCTGTCGGCATCCCGGCAAGGGCTTTCGTCTCTATCCTACTGCTGCGGTAGATGTCTATCAACAGGTTACGTGCAGTGGTGCGCACCCATGCCTTCTGGTGGCGTTCGTCGTTCACATCATTCGCCATGTCAAATCTCAGCCACAACGCTAGCCACACCTCCTGCACCATGTCCTTGGCGCGCTCCATGTCGCCTCGTGCAAAGCGCATACAGAGCCCCCACACCGTCTCGCGGTGCTTCAACATGAAGTCGTTGTATTCTTTATGGCGCATTCTTTTCTCGCTCTGGCGTGTGATTCCCTGTCAACAATTAGACCATTTACAATCAACAATCCAACATTCAACAGTTAAACAAATAAACATTTCAACACTTAAACTCTTCAATATATAATACGTATTTTCAAGGTCAAATCTTACATGTTTCTGTTTTTTTTTTAAAAAAAGGCGTCACCCCACAACAGTATGACGCCTTTTCATCAAATGCTTGTCTCTTTTTTTAGTCAAGCACCAGGCTGGGGGCATTGTATGTGCGCGCAGCCAGCTCCTGATTGAGCATATACAGGCTCTTGGGGTCGCTGCCGAAGAGCTCCATTTTGGTAATCATGTCGCGAGCGTTGGTCTCCTCCTCGCCCTGCTCCTTGACGAACCAGTCGAGGAACTGCATCGTGCGGAAGTCCTTCACTTTGTAGGCTGCGTCGTAGATTGTGTGGATTGATGCTGTGACGTATTCCTCATGCTCCAATCCGGCCTTCAGCACATCCATGTCGCTCTTGAACTTCTTGTCGGGCTCTGCTATGGCACCCAGTTTGATGGGGCAGTCGTTGTTCTGCATGTACTTGTATATCAGCATGGCGTGGTCACGCTCCTCTTGCGCCTGGATCATATACCAGTTGGCGAAGCCGTTCAGGCCTCGTTTGTCGAAGTAGTTGTTCATGTCGAGGTACAGGTAGGCGCTGTACAGCTCTTTATTGATTTGCTCGTTGAGCAAATCTGATACTTTCTTGTTAAGCATTGTCTTATGTCTTTTAATTGATTTTATGGTTTATAGGATTATTGTTTCTCGAAGTGGCTCTTGTCCACCGAGCAGAGCGGACACACCCAGTCGGCTGGCAGGTCTTCAAATTTCGTACCGGGGGCTATGCCGTTGTCGGGGTCGCCCTTTGCGGGGTCGTACTCGTACCCGCATACATTGCAGACGTATTTTTCCATATTGCTGATTGTTTATTAGTTATTATAAATTATTATAGTTTTCGAATGCAAAAGTACAAACTATTTCTGATATGGCAAAAAATATTTTGCCGTCGTGTCTGAAGACACCGTCTCTATAGCCGCCTTGCTCCCGGACCTATCGCCACGGGTATCGCTTGACAGTCAATGCCGAAGCGTTGGCGGTATCTCTCTTGTATCTCGCTTACGAAACTGTCGTACAGCTCGTTCCCTACCAGATTGATGGTGCATCCGCCGAAGCCGCCACCCATCAGGCGCGAGCCGCTGACGCCCATCCTCCGCGCCTCCGCCACCAGGAAGTCCAGCTCGTCGCAGCTCACCTCATAGTCGTGGCTCAGCCCCTCGTGGGTCTCGTACATCTTCCGCCCCACCGTCTCGTAGTCGTTGTCTTCCAGCGCCTTGCACACGGCCAACACTCTGTCGTACTCGCCCAGCACATAGCGCGCGCGGCGCATGTCCTCGGCGGATAGGGTAGGGCGCACCCGCTCCAGCATCTCCCACGTGCAGTCGCGCAGGCTCTCCACTCCGGCGGCGGCAGCCACGCGCTCGCACGAAGCACGACGCTCGTTGTAGGGCGACCCCACCAGCTCGTGACGTACACAGCTGTTGATAAGCAGCAACTTGTGGCTGCCAGGATTCCACGGATAATACTCATACTCGCCACTGCGACAGTCCAGCCGTATCAGAGACCCTTCTCGTCCGTGCATGGAGGCAAACTGATCCATGATGCCGCATTTCACGCCCAGATACTTGTGCTCCGTCGCCTGCCCTATGCGGGCAAGCGTCATGCTGTCCAGCGACCCGCCGAAAAGGCTGTTCAGCCCGTAGGCGAAACAGCATTCCAGCGCCGCCGACGAGCTCATGCCGGCTCCCAGCGGCACGTCGCCGCCATACACGGCGTCGAAGCCACCCAGTGCCACGCCGGCCGCCATCAGTTCACGCACCACGCCGTACACGTAGCGGAAGTTGTTGTCCGACGGGCCTTCGCTGTCGCTTGTCGCAAACGTGCATTCCTCTTTCAGGTCGCTGGCGTAGAGGCGCACCCTGTCGCTCCCGTTGGGGCGTATGATGGCGCTGATGCCACGGTCTATGGCGGCGGGGAAGACGAAGCCTCCGTTGTAGTCGGTGTGCTCGCCTATCAGGTTGATGCGCCCGGGGGCGGCGAATGCGGTGCCCCTGTCGCCGTAGCGGCTGCCGAATTGCTGGCGTAGTAGGTTGATGTCTGTCATAGTCTGCTGAATTTGAATATTGTTGTGCTTGTGTATGGTTTGTCCGGTTCGAGGCGCCCTGTCGACTCTGCCCAGTTGTGGTTCGGCGAGTCGGGGTACATCTGCGTCTCCAGGCACACGGCGCTGCGCACCGAGTAGCGCTTGCCGCCCTTGCCCGCCACGCCGTCCAGAAAGTTGCCCGTGTATAGCTGAACGCCCGGCGCCGTGGTCTCTATGTCAAGCGCTATGCCACTCGTGGGGCAGCGCAGGCTTATCGAGTCGTGCCCCAGCACGGGGTGGTTCAGCACATAGTTGTGGTCGTAGCCACGCCCTATCTTCAGTTGCCGGTGGTCGCTTTCGATGTCGCGTCCTATGGGCTTCGCCTGTCGGAAGTCGAATGGCGTGCCTTCCACCGCCGCATGCTCGCCGAGGGGTATGGAGGTCTCGTCGATGGGGGTGTAGCGGTCTGCGTCGATGCGCAGCAGGTGGTCGTGCACCGTCGTCTCGGGGTTGCCGCTGAGGTTGAAGTAGCTGTGGTTCGTCATGTTGATAACCGTCGGCGCGTCGCTCTCGGCGCGGTAGTCTATGCGCAGCCTCTCGCCGCCCAGAAGGCTGTAGCGCACCGTGGCGCGCACCGTGCCGGGAAATCCGTTGTCGCCGTCAGGGCTCGTCAGCGTGAGCTCAACGCTCTCGTCTGTGGCCTCCGCCACGTCGAACAGCGCATATTGCCAGCCATGTGGGCCACCATGCAGACAGTTGGGCCCGTTGTTGCACGGCAGGCTGTAGACTCGCCCCGCCACCACTATGCGTCCGCCGGCCAGGCGGTTGGCGTAGCGCCCTATGATGGCGCCGAAGTCGCTCAGGTGCCTCTCGGGCAGGTAGTCCTCGGCCTCGTCGAAGCCGTGCACCACGTCAACGCCGTCAACCACAAGGCGCATGATGCGGCCGCCCAGATTGGTGATGTCGGCTTGCAGACGGCCCTCGCCACCAAGATGAAATGTCTCTATCATGATGTCTCTGTTGTTGGTTCCTGAATTATTCCCTCCTACACATCTCTCGTGCAACTGTTTAGCGCCACAAAACGCTGAAGGCGCCACCGATGATTTCGAGCTCATGACTATGGAGGAGATGCTCTCCTCTATGAGTCAGCTGACGAGCATCCTCACCATACTCCTCTCCATTGTCGCCGGCATAGCCGTCTTCTTCGGCTGGTATCCCACCAAAAAAGCCACCAACCTTGACCCCATCCAAGCTCTCCGCTATGAATGACAATAACGTATTAATTAAACAGCTATTATACAATCAACTTAAAGTCGGCAGCGCCATGCTTGCACCACGGGCAAATGAAGTCCGCCGGTAGCTCGTCGCCCTCATACACGTAGCCGCAAACCTCGCACACCCACTTCTTCTTGCCACCCTCCGTCGGCGCTTGCGGACTTTTCGGCTTGATGTACTCCTGATAGTACGCGTATGTTATGCTTGGGCTCCCACTCAGCACTTTCGACTCCATCACTCTGGCAATGAACATCGTGTGTGTACCCATGTCTATGCTCTTCGTCACCACGCAGCTGATGACAGCGTTGATGAACTTTGGAAGGTAGAGCAGGCCGTTCTCCGTCCGCAGCTCCTGCTGGCAGTCGGCGAATTTGTTGATGTCGCGTCCGCTTTGGAAGCCGAAGTGCTGGAAGGGCTTCATCGTCGCCTCCTCGCTCAGCGGACACAGGTTGAACTTCAGCGTGCGCAGCACCATGTCGTGTGTCAGGTTTGTTTTGTTCACGCATATCATCAGCTGCAGTGGCTCGCTTGTTATCTGCTGTGCCACATTTATTATGCAGGCGTTGTCCTTCTCGCCCTGTCGCGCCACAAGCACATATAGCCCGTAACTGATATTCATGATGGCTCTGTTGTCGATCATTTTCTTCTATGTGAATTAAAGTGTTTCCGTTATGCTGTCCGCCAATGCCGCCAGCTGTTCTTCCTGTGCCGCTTGCGCAGCGCTCTTCAGTGATACGGTCTCGCCGAGGATGTTGATCTCCTTCATCTGTTCCAGCTCCGCGCGCATCAGCTTGCCACTCTGCGGTGCCCACGAGCCGTTCTCAATTAGCGCCACGTTGCGCCGTTGCCATGTGTGTGCCTTCAGGTCTGCCAGCAGGTTCTCCATCGGCGTGAAGATGCCGTTGTTGTAGGTGCTCGATGCCAGCACTATATGGCTCGCGCGGAAGCATTCGGCAACCAGTTTACTCACGTGCGTCCGGCTTGCGTCGTAGGCCTTGATGCCTTTCACGCCGCGTTCGGCCAGCAGAGTGCCCAGACGCAACGCCGCGCTCTCCGTGTGCCCGTAGATGCTGCCGTATATTATCACCACGCCCTTCTCCTCGGGCTCATAGCGGCTCCACACGTCATGCTTCTCGATAAACCACCCCAGATTCTCGCGCCACACTGGTCCGTGCAGCGGGCATATCATCTTGATGTCCAGTGCCGCAGCTTTCTTCAGCACATTCTGCACCTGTATGCCGTATTTGCCCACGATGTTGATGTAGTAGCGGCGGGCCTCGTTGAGCCATTCGTCTTCGAAGTTCACCTCGTCGGCGTAGATGTTGCCGCTCAGCGCACCGAAGGTGCCGAAGGCGTCGGCGCTGAACAGCACCTTGTCTGTCGTGTCGTAGGTCATCATCACTTCGGGCCAGTGTACCATCGGCGCCATGGTGAAGACCAGCTCGTGACGGCCCAGCGACAGCTTGTCGCCCTCCTTGACGGCCATCATGTTCGTCGGCTTCGTGCCGAAGAACTGCTCCATCATCTGCGCCGCCTTGGCGGTGGTGACGACGGTGGCATGCGGATGGCGCAGCAACAGCGACTCAATCAGCGCCGCGTGGTCAGGCTCCATGTGGTTCACTATCAGGTAGTCCAGCTGGCGCCCCTCGAGGGCGCCCTCCACGTTCTCGAAGAATTGCTCGCCAACCGTCGCATCGGCGGTGTCCAGCAGGGCGCACTTCTCGTCACGTAGCACATAGCTGTTGTACGACACCCCGCGGGGGATAGGATGTACGTTTTCGAACAGGGCTGTGCGACGGTCGCTCACGCCCACATAATAAAGGTCGGATGTGATTTTTATGATGTTTTGCATAGGGTTGAATTAACATTAGTTCGTTTTGCAAAGATACACAAAATAATGGATAGCGTAGTTTTTTTTGTCTGAGGAACGTTTTTTTAATATTGTCTGTGCGGTTTTTTTAAAGCAAAATTCATAGTTCAAATTCCAAAATAGTTTTATATGCTATTCAAAATACTATCGTGACACTCAAAAAAATCATTTTTTTATTCTATTTTTTTTATGCAAAAACCTATCTTCTAATTATCTGTTCAAAAAAAACTTTTCCAGATATTCCCGTTTTCCGCGAGAAATCACGTAATATTTTTTCCACTTTTTATGCCTAATGTATAATCTAAAAAATGTTAAATAATGAGCAAATATTGTTTCCCTCCAATTTTTTTCCTATTTTTGAAACCCTTATACGTTTTAATGTCGACTTATTTAATGAGCTTATTATAAGCAGATAACTTTTGGATAATTTTATATTAAAATCTTTATATTATGCGTAATTTTACAAAAACTTTGCTCTTCTTGGCACTCCTTGCAGTGCCTTGGCTGGCGGGTGCGCAGTCGCACACCGTCACATTCGGCAACTGGAGCGGCACATTGACCACGACCTACACAGGTCCGGGGTTCTCCGCCCGCTTCTCGTGGACTCAAATCCTCTACACCAGCGACGACATGGGCCCCGACTCTGGTTGGGTGCGCTCCATCGTCCTCGACAACCGTTCGACGGCCTCCGGCGCCTTCGACTCACTCAAGGTCTGGATGGGCTACACCACCCTCACCACTCTTTCTCCCGCATCAAGCTCCAACTGGGTGCCTATGGCCGACCTTACGCAGGTCTTCGCAGCCTATCGCGACACCATACCTGCTATCGTTGGCCCCCTGCAGATCGACCTGCAGCAACCCTTCTTCTATAACGGCACCGGCAACATTGTCGTCGTCGTCTCCAAGTCGGCACCAGCTGCCTCCACCAACACCAAGTTCGGCTACACCAGCGTCACCGGCGCCGCCAAATACTATAACGGCACTACCGCCACATATTGCAACCTCCCTGCCACCGCAGCAGGTACCGCAAGCACCAGCAAGCTCAACATCAAGTTCCTCATGACCGAGGACACCACCGACATCTTCTGCCCCGATATTGAAAACTTCCACGTCAGCAACATAACTCCCAACAGCGTCACGCTGGCATGGGACTCCTGCGACGTCAACGACTTCCAGATTGGCTATGCCGTCAAGAACTCTACCAACCCCGACCCCTCGGTCGATGACATCATCCCCCTCACCATCACTACCAACACTCACATTTTCACAGGCCTCAACGAAGGCACTGCCTACCGTTTCTTCATCCGCCACACCTGCGGCAGCGGTACGACAAATTGGCAATCTATCGACCAAAGCACTCCCGCACTGCCGGGCACTGTGCCCTTCTCCGCCGACTTCGATGATGTCGACAACGATGGCGTATGGACTGCCGTCAACGGCCTCAACGGCTGGTACATCGACTCGCTCGACGGCAACCGCAAGCTCTTCGTCAGCAACGACAACGGCAACACCAACAGCTACACCATCACACAGTACAACCTTTCGTGGATCTATCGCGACCTCACCCTCCCTGCCGGCGGCTACAGCATCTCCTTCGACTGGCAGGCACAGGGCGAGAGCACATGGGACTATATGCGCCTCATGTTGATACCCGACAGCGTGACCCTCACCAACGACCATACCGACTTTTTCACCTCATCGTCGACTTTCAGCAATACCATCCCCGACGGATGGATCAATTGCGCCGACAGCACTCCCACACGACACTTCCTCAACCTCAGCAACGGTCTGCGCCACCACGAAAGTGAGTTCATCCTGCCTACCTCTGGCACCTACCACTTCGCCATTTTATGGGCCAACGACGGCAGTGGCGGAACGCAGCCACCAGCATCAATCGACAACATCAATATTGAGGCTAGCGACTGCTACGGTCCCTCCTTTGTGACTGTCGACACAACCTCCATAACCTCCACGTCGGCCTCCATCAGCGTCACCCACGCCGGTGGTGCCTCCAGTTTCCTGGTGGCTTACCACAGGGTCGGCAGCAGCCACTTCGACACCGTACAGATAGGTACCACCTACTCTTTCTCAGACCTCGAACCCGGCAGCACCTACGAGCTGTTCGTCAGCACTCTCTGCTCCGACGACACCAGCCGCAGTCAGGCCATCATGACCTTCGCCACCGCTTGCGGCACCCTCTCGCTGCCACACATCTTCGACGCCGAATATGCATGGGAAGGTACTACCTCCGCCCCGCAGCTCCACTGCTGGCAGTTACACAACTACGGCACCTCCTCCTACAACTGGCGCTACTCCACCACCTCCACAGGCATCCACTCCGGCGACTATGCCTTCTATTACTATGGTATAGCCAGCTCCGCAGCCACCTACACATGGAGCGACTGGATGATCACACCCGTCCTTGACCTCAATGGTGGCGACGAGCTCACTTTCTTTATGAAGACAAGCAGTTCCACTGCCACCGCACTCTATCACGGCCGCTTCTCCATCTACGCCACCGACGACGATGAGGAGACATCGACCGACACAGCAGACTTCCACCGCCTCACCCTCTCTGGCGACGTTGTCGACAACCGAGTCGACATCACCGGCAACACATGGCAGCAACTCACCATCAAGCTTCCGGACGACCTCGACGGTCTGCACCGTCTTGCCTTCGTCATCGACACACAGAGCTACAGCTTCTACCTCGACGACATCATGCTGCAACCTCACAACAGCTGCACAGCCCCATACGACATCGTCATCAACGCCGTCACCAGCGAGCAGGTCTCTCTCTCCTGGAGCGACAGCAACGCCTCCAATAGCGGCTACATAGTCAACGTATGGCCCGAAGGCGCCGGCGCCAGCGACACCATCACCGAGAACACAACCGACACTACCGCTACCGTCTACAATCTCAACGCCAACACCGCCTACTATGTCAGCGTCCAGACCGACTGTGGCTCCAACACCAGCAACATTTCCTTCCCCGTTGAGTTCCGCACGGCATGCATCCCCATCGTCGAGGACAGCCTGCCCTACGTCGAAGACTTCGAGAACTACGGCACAGGCTCTGCCGAGCAGATAAGCCCCTGCTGGTCTAAATACTACAGCAACGGTACCACCTACCCCTATCCCTATGCCACCAACGCCATCAGCGGCACACGCAGCCTCTACTTCTACGGCTACCGCAGCAGCGCCACTCTGGGCTACTACAGCTACGCCGTCATGCCCTACTTCGAGAACGACCTCAACGAACTCATACTCGAGTTCGACGTCCGTCGCTACTCCACCACCACTTCCACCTACCACAGCATTCTCATGGTCGGCATCATGTCCGTCGCCGATGATATATCCTCTTTCGACACTCTCGCCGTCTACGACCTCACCAACGAACCCTCGCTCACCATACAGCACAAGCGTCTCTCGCTTGAAAGCTACGAAGGCACTGGCCGCATCGCTTTCCTATGTCCGACGCCCGAAACCAGCTCGCACTACAACTACTTCTACCTCGACAACGTCACCGTCGACCTGCTTCCCAGCTGCGTATGGCCCGAGAACGTCACCGTCGACAGCATCCACAGCGACGAAATCTTCCTCTCGTGGACAGGCTCCGCCACCTCCTATGAGGTTCAGGCAAGCACCGACCCAACATTCCCAGACAGCACCACCACAAGCAACATAGTCTACGGCAACGACGGCTCGATCGACAACCTCGTCCAGTATACTCAATACTACCTCCGCCTGCGCGCACTCTGTGGCTCCGAGCAGAGCTACTGGAGTGAGACTGTCGACGCTCGCACGCTCATCGACTGCGGCGAGAACAACGTCAACATTCTCGACACTATCGGCGACGGCACCTCGGCTTCGGCCTACTATGCTTTCGCCATCTACAGCACCACTTCTCCCTACGGCTATTCCTATGCCATCTTCACCGCTCAGGAACTCAACGACATGGGACTGCAGACCAACAACCGCATCAATGCCATCTCGCTGCAAGCTGGCAGCACCGCAGGTACCATTAGGAATGGCAAAGTCTATATGAAAGAAGTTGATCAGGACATCTTCGGTTCGACGACCGACACCATCCCGCGCGACTCCATGACACTCGTCTATAGTGGCGACATCACAACCACGGCCAACCAGTGGTGCGACATCGTCCTCGACAGCGCCTTCCAATATAGTGGCAACAGCAACATCGCCATCCTTTTCTACCGCGACACCACCGCCACCGCGTCTGTCAACTTCCGCTACACCACTCAGGGTACCAACAACTATCGCACCCTCTATCGCTACAAGTCTTCTGCCACCGCCACCGAGTCTGGCAGCAGGGCCACCAACCGCCTCAACATGGCGTTCAACATCTGCACCGAAGTGCCCACCTGCCCACGTCCTACGGATGTCACTCTGACCAGCGTCAGCGACACCGCCGTCACGCTCACCTGGAATGGCGAAGCAACGCAGTATGAAGTCCTGGTGACCACCAGTTCTATAGATCCTGAGACTTCCAGCCTCACGGGCATCACCTTCTATCAGGACAGCGTCACCGTCGACACCCTGCAACCCAACACTACCTATTATTACTATGTACGTGCCAACTGCGGCGGCATCGGCAACAGCCCCTGGACTGTCGAGGGCACCTTCCGCACCGCCTGCGCTCCTATGGCTCTTCCTTATTCCGAGGACTTCGAAAGCTACTCCACCGGCTCCACGGCTTCTATCAGCCCCTGCTGGCGCAAGGGTACCAGTAGCACAACCGCCTATCCCTACCCCAGCAGCACTTCCACCTACCTCATTCAGGGCAACCGCTATCTCTATATGTACGCCTACCGCTCTTCTACCACCGGCTATTACAGCTATGCAGCCCTGCCTCTCATGCAGGATAGCGTTCAGGCTCTGCAACTCAGCTTCTCCATGCGCCGCTATGCTACCTTGCCCAGCACTACCTACAACTATACCTCACGCGTCGTCGTCGGTGTCATGACCGATCCTGACGACATCGCCACCTTCTCTCCGGTCGACACCATCGACATGGTCAACGAAGCAGCATACGCTCTCGGCAACTATGAGGTGCTCTTCAACAACTACCACGGCGACGGGCAGTACATCGCCATCTACGACGAGGTGCCACCTCTTGGCAACGCCTCCACTAGTGCCTACAGCTATGTCTACCTCGACAATGTCGTCGTCGACTACATACCCACCTGCCCGCGCGTCACTGGCGTAACCATCGACAGCGTCTTCACCACCGAAGCCTACATCCACTGGAATGCCGCCTCCAACAACCTCTACGACATCGAGTACGGCCCCACTGGCTTCACCCAAGGCACAGGCACCGTGATGAGCACCACCAACAACTACGCCACCATCACCGGCCTGCAGCCTAGCACCACATACGATATCTATGTACGCAACATCTGCTCCGCTACCGACACTGGCATCTGGTCATTCGTCACCACCTTCGCCACCGACTGCGGCAAGTACTCACTGCCCATCTTCCTCGACCCAGAGGACTACACCACCGGATCCTCGGCTCCTCTGCCTCTCTGCTGGACGCGTACCAACGACGCTACGGGTACTTACAACTACTACCCCTACGTCACTACATCCTCTACCAACACTCACACCGGCACCAAGGTCTTCTACTGGTACATGTACAACACCTCTTCCTACGCCGATGTCGCTTCACTGGCATCGCCTGAGATTGACACCGCCAACTTCCCAATGAACCAGGTCGAAGTCATTTTCTTCGCCAAGTATGGCACCAACGCCAACAGCGTCATCGTCGGTGTGATGACCAACCCGGCTGACGCCTCCACTTTCCAGCCGGTCGATACAGTCCATCTCACCTCTGTTGTCACCGAATACAACGTGCCACTCTCCAACTTCAACGGCAACGGCGCTCACATCGCTCTGCGTGTCACCAAGCAAACCAGCTACAGCTACGTCTATGTCGACGACATCACCATCCGCAAGATTGCTCCATGCCCACGCAGCTACGACCTCTCTACCACTGCCGCCACTCAGAACAGCGCAACACTCGAATGGACCGACACCATCGGCTCCTCCTCGTGGGCTGTACGCTACGCTCTCTATGGCGACACCAACTGGACTGTCGTAACCGCCAACAACAACCCCTACACGCTCACAGGTCTCACGCCCAGCACTCGCTACCAGTATCAGGTGGCACCCTACTGCACCTCCGGCGTCCTCAGCGAATGGAGTGACGAGACCGCTGTCTTCCGCACCACACAGGTGCCAGCCAGCATCCCCTACAACTACAACTTCGAGGATGCCACCGAGTGGAACAACTGGCAGACGCTCAGCAACGACGCTGTCAACTACTATCGCGGCATCGTCGCCAATGGCAACACAACCAACACTCTCTACATCAGTGCCGACAATGGCGCCACCAACTCCAATGGCAGCATGGCTTACCACAACGTCGTCGCCTTCCGCGACATTGACTTCGGCACCGACACCGCCGGCTACGAACTCAACTTCGACGCACGCTTCTACGGCGCCACCGCAGGTTTCTACAACGGCCTCGTCGTCTTCGCTGTCAACCCGAGCCTCGACTATGAAGCCTCATCAGCGTCTATCCAGACTCCGTGGGGCAGCATCAACGACATGGATTGGATCGGCTACGTCCGCACCGACAGCGTATGGAACCACAACACCATGGCTCTCGATGGCATGACCGGCGTTCAGCGTCTCGTCTTCTACTATTTCAATAGCAGCACCACAGAAGCCAACCAGCCCATCACGCCTCTCGCCATCGACAACATCACCATCGCTCCGCAGGCCTGCGAGCGTCCCTACAACCTCACTGTCGACACCACCACCGAGAACAGCGCCACCGTACACTGGACTGGCGACCCAACAGCCAACTACCAGCTCACCTACCGTGTGCAGGGCACAAGCTACACTACCAACGTCTTCCACGACGTACAGGGCAACAGCTTCACAATACCCAACCTCCCGTCGTCAACCGACTTCTACTGGTGGGTACGCAAAATCTGTACTCTCACTACCACCGACACCAACATCAGCGACTGGTCTCTCAACGGTGCCTTCTCCACCAAGTGCGGCGCCTTCAATGTGGTCGACACGCTCCGCGAGGACTTCGAGAATATCACCGGCGTGGCATACAGCTCTACCGCCGGCACTGTGCCTAACTGCTGGACTGCCTTCCAGACAGGTACCAACGGCGTGGCTCCTCATGTCACCAACGGCTCCACCTACAGCTACTGCATCAACGGCACCAACGCTCTCTCATTCCACGCTACTGGCGCCACCAGCACCACCTACGGCGAGCAGTATGTGGCTCTGCCCTACATCATGCAACCTACCAACTCTCTGACTCTCGCCTACTGGTTCTGCACCGAGAGCTCATCCAGTGGCACGCTCTATGTGGGCTATCTCACCGGCGACGACTTCGTGAACGACTTTGTCGCTCTCAAGGATGTCCCAGCAAGCTCGCAAACATATCATAGCGGCAACGGCCTGCAGTCCACTCAGGGTATACGCGACACGGTATACTTCGACACCGTGCCTTCCGGCAACTACCGTATCGCCTTCAAGTGGGTCTCCCCAACATCCACATTGTGGTCTGCTTCCATCGACGACATAGCCGTATGGAGCAACGCTCCCTTCTGCGCTGAACCTACTGCCTCCGTCTCCGACATCGACTACAACCAGGCTACTCTCAACTTCAGCTCTACAGCTACCGAATACGAGGTGAACATCAAGCTGGCCACCGAGGCCAACTTCGACGACAACAACGATGTCCTCGTTTCGGGCAACAGCTACACTTTCACCAACCTCCAGCCTTCCACTGTCTACCAGTATCGTGTCCGCGCTCTCTGTGACATCGCCAGCGACCTCGTCTCTACCTGGACCACCGGCAACTTCACCACCGACAGCCTGCCCTGCATGATACCCTCTGACTTCCACACCACCACCGTCGGCTACACCACCGCCACCTTCGAATGGACTGCCAACGGCATCGAGAACCAGTGGGCTATCCACGTGTGGGACAACAACGGCAGCAACGAGGTTGAGGTATCCTCCAACCCCGCCACCGTCACCGGCCTCCTCGCCAACCACACCTACAACGCAGCCGTCAAGGCCGTCTGCGGCAACGGCGCTGCTGAGAGCGAATACAGCGACACCATCCAGTTCACCACCTCCGCCTGCGCACAGGTCACTGGCGTGACTGCTACCAACGTCACAGCCACCAGCGCAACGCTCAGCTGGAACCCCACCGGTGCCGCCAACTACCGCATCGAGTATGGTGAAATCGGCTTCAGCCAGGGCGACGGCATCTCCGTCGACGTCACCGGCACCA
>Ga0310694_10001985_pt1 | contig 21883 bp, 20 predicted proteins | sample 174DNAGHGhighgp2_FD_203884 | JGI IMG/M metagenome (GOLD analysis project Ga0310694, IMG submission 203884) | Sheep rumen microbial communities from Palmerston North, Manawatu-Wanganui, New Zealand - 1742 DNA GHGhigh gp2 (v2) (version 2) | ecosystem: Host-associated > Mammals > Digestive system... | reverse complement strand
CAATCGTTTCGCCGTCGAAGCTGTCAGGACGGTCGGTGCGGTAGACCACCTGAGGCAGGGTGTGGAGGCTGGAGAGTGGCTCGCCCTTACAGAGCAGACGAGCAATTTTGAGAGTTGTTTTCTCGCCCATGCCGTAGTTGAGCAGGTCGGCAGGAATGTCGGCCATGATGCTGGGTTTGAGAGTGTCGCTCCAGTAGTCGTAGTGAGCAAGCCGTCGCATCGAGGCCTCAATGCCGGCGGCGATGACAGGTGTGTCAGGGTATAACTGTTTGAGCAGACGAGAGTATACGTAGCTGGCGTAGTCGGGACGGAACCCCGCCGCACCACCTGGAGTGTAGGCGTCGTCGTGGCGCAGGCGCCGTGCCGCGGTGTAGTGGTTCACCATGCTGTCCATGGCTCCTGCCGTGACGCCGAAGAAGAGTCGTGGAGCGCCGAACTTGCGGAAGTCGCGCAGGTCGTCGCGCCAGTTGGGCTGAGGGATGACGGCTACGCGGTAGCCTGCCGCCTCGAGGGTGCGCCCAATGACGGCGGTGCCGAAGGCAGGGTGGTCGATGTAGGCGTCGCCGGTGACGAGGACGACATCGATGTAATCCCAGCCGAGGCGTTTCACCTCATCGAGAGTTATGGGCAGAAAGTGAGACATGGATTGATGGGGCTGGTGTTTTAAAAGGCAAGGGGGCTATGGTGGCACAAAGCCTCCATAGACCCCTTTATGCTAATGATGACAATATCAGTCCTTGATGGCCTTGATGCCTGGCAGTTCTTTGCCTTCGAGGTATTCGAGCATGGCGCCACCGCCAGTGCTGACGTAGCTCATCTTGTCGGCCAGTTGCATCTGCTTGACGGCTGCGACGGAGTCGCCGCCGCCCACAGCAGCGAAGGCGCCGTTGGCGCAAGCCTCGGCGACGTAGGTGGCTATCTCCTTGGTGCCTTTGGCGAAGGCGGGAATCTCGAAGACGCCGGCAGGTCCGTTCCAGAGAATGGTCTTGCTCTGCATGATGACGTCGCGCAGCATCTTGCAGCTGTCGGGGCCGATGTCCATGCTCTCCCACTCGTCGGGGACGTTGTTGGAGGCAACAATCTTGGTGTTGGCGTCGTTGCTGAAGTCGTCGGCGATGAGGCTGTCAGTGGGAAGGAAGTATTTCACGCCCTTCTCGTCCATGCGTCGCATGAGTTCGAGTGCAAGCTCCATCTTGTCGTCTTCGCAGATGGACTTGCCTATTTTGCCGCCCATGGCTTTTGTGAAGGTGTAGCGCATGCCGCCGATGATGACCATGTTGTCCACCTTGTCGAGGAGGTTCTCGAGGATGCCGATCTTGCTGCTGACCTTGCTGCCGCCGATGATGGCAGTGAAGGGGCGCGGAGGATTCTGCATCAGTTTCTCAAGGTTGCGTACCTCGTTCTCCATGAGGAAACCGAAGTATTTGTCGTTGGGGAAGAAACGAGCGATGACGGCTGTGGAGCTGTGTTCGCGGTGTGCGGCGCCGAAAGCGTCGTTGATGTAGCAGTCGCCGAGTTTGGAGAGCTGTTCGGCGAGGGCCACGTCGCCTTTAGTCTCGCCCGGGTAGAAGCGGATGTTCTCGAGCAGGAGTATTTCGCCCTCTTTGAGAGCTGCCGCCATGGCTTCGGGTTCGCCGCTGCCGAGGAGAGCCTGGGTGAATTTGACGGTGCGTCCGGTGAGTTTCTCGAGATGCTTAGCGACAGGCTGAAGAGTCAGTTCGGGTTCGAATCCACCTTTCTTGGGGCGGCCGAAGTGAGCCATGATGATGATGCTGGCACCGTCGTTGAGTAGTTTCTCGATGGTGGGCATCGACTCGCGCATGCGGGTGTCGTCGGTGATGTTCTTATTTTCGTCCACGGGGACGTTGAAGTCGACGCGGAGGAGGACTTTGCGTCCTTTGAAATTGGTATCTTTTATTGATTTCATAGTTAGTATATTGGGGTTAAAGGGTTTACGTTTTTGTGCTATTCCTCTTCTGGGGTCTCGACGGCCATGTTGATGTAGAGGGCCGAGAGCATGGTGAAGACGAAGGCCTGGATGTATGCGACCAGACATTCGAGCAGGTTGATGAAGACGGCGAAGATGACGGAGACAACGGAGACGGCGCCGCCGACGGCCGTGCCGAGCGTGTTGGAGAGGATGAAGATGATGGTGATGAATCCGAGGATGACGATGTGTCCTGCCGTCATGTTGGCAAAGAGTCGGATCATCAGGACGATAGGCTTAGTGAAGACGCCGACCAGCTCGACAATAGGCATGAGAGGAATGGCTTTGAGCCACCATGGTACGCCGGGAGTGTTGAAGATGTCTTTCCAGTAGTGTTTGTTGCCGTTGATGTTGGTGATGAAGAAGGTGATGAGTGCGAGGATGGCAGTGACGGCGATATTGCCGGTGATGTTGGCACCAGCTGGGAAGAAGGGTATGAGTCCCAGAATGTTGCAGAAGATGATGAAGAAGAAAAGGGTGAGCAGGTAGGGCAGGAAACGGTCGGTGTTCTTGCCCAGGATGGGAGCGACAATGTCGTCGCGGACGTGCAAGACGAGGAGTTCGACTAGCGACTGCATGCCGTGAGGCGCTTTTCCTTCGCGCACTTTGTATTTCTTTGCCGAGACCAGAATGATGACAATCAAGAGAGTGACGGCGATAAAAATGGCTGTGGCGGTCTTGGTGAGAGAGATGTCGATGGGTTTAAGCATCTTGCCGTCGGCATCGAGGATGGCGGCATAGTTGGTTCCGTCGTGAGAGAGAAGGATGTCGGCATTGTCGGCTGTGGTGGGTTCGACGCAAACGATTTCTTCTTTTTCCAGACCTCCGCCTATGAGGGCGTAGGTGTGAGTCTTGCCCTCGTAGACGGCATGTCCGTGGTGGAAGTGCTTGGAGGAGAAGACTTGCAGATGGCCTTCGTCGATAATGATGATGGGAAGGTTGATGGCGACGCTGTGCTCCTCACCGTCTTTGCTGTAGTAGTCGCAGATGTGCCATGTGTGCGAATCGGTGACGTGTCCGATGATGATGGCGCCTGATTCTATTTCTTTTGACGGCGTGTTGTTGCTGGAACAGCCTGTCAGCATTAGCGAGAAAAGGATAGGAAGAAAAGAAAGAAATTTGAGGTATTTCATTGGTTGAATTGTTTTTCTGTTAGGAGTGTGCTTGGGGGTTACACTTAATTGTTGTTTGTTGAGTCCAGCTGGTTGAAGATGTCGATTTGCGGGAAGTCGAAGAGGCCGAGCTGATTTTTAGGTTGTTGCTGTTTCTTTTCGACGGAAAGGGCGGAGAGGTAGGCGTGCAACATCCGCTTGGCGTCAAGAGAAGGGCGCGTTTTATTGGCCTTAGCGTGAGAAGAAAGCTTTTCGTAGTCGCGCATGGACAAGTTAATAATCAGTTTCTTTGACTTTTGCTTAGCCTTTTTTTTCTTCATTGGCGGTCAGAATATTTTTGCAAATTTACACATTTTTATTTGTATACATATAATTAAGTGAAAAAAAATTGTTTGGGATATAAAAAAACAGCGACCCTGCGAGGTCGCTGTTTTTGAATGGTGTGGTGAATGTGCTGTTTTTTAGCGCATTGCTTCCATGAGAGGGATTATCTCGTTCTGGTAGGTGCTGCTGTTCGCAAAATCGTCGATAGCTTTGAGGCGTTCGGCGTTGGCGGTGCTGGATTTTGCGAATTCGGCTTCACCTTCGTCGGTAAGCGGGATTTCAGCCCTGCCGGTCACGGGGTTGCGTATCAGCATGGTGTGCTGACGTGTTGCGATGACCTGATGTAGGAAGTAGTAGGCATCGGTGAGCATTCTGCTGACGCCCTGTTGCTTGTCGGCCGGGAAGCTCTTGGCATAGTCGGCCTGCTGCTTGTAGTAGTCGAATATGTCGCAGAGTGTCTCGTAGGCTTTCGCCTGGTCGCCGATATGGCTGTAGGTGTAGACCATCATGAAAGCGAAGCGGTCGTTGGGGAAGTTGCTGACGGGGAAGGCCTCGCGGCATTTCTCCATGAGTTGTTTGGCTTCGTCCAGACGACCCTCGGAGACGAGCTGTTCGGCGAGGAGGATGAATGTCTGCCGCTGCACGTCGCCCATGTTCTTGCTGACGGGGTCTATGTAGATGTTCTTGTTGAGGTTGCCCCACTGTAGCGGTTCGTAGCTGCCGTCCTCGTTCTGAATGCCTTTAATGAAGTAGTTTACAGAGCGTTCGGAGTAGAGTTTTTGATTTTCGACAGGGTAGGGTACGATGCGAGTGAGCATGCCGTCGTCGATGCTGTAGTTGTTGATGACCGGGAATACTTCGGCGATGTAGCTTGGGTTCATGATGCTTACGGAGCGTTCGAAGCGGTTGGTGCCGAGGAAGTCGAGCATCATCATCTCGTTGCGGATGAGATAGCCGCGGCGAGGGATGTTCACGTCGAAGATTATGGCGTCGGGAATAGAGTCGGCCTGAGAGGCAGTGATGGTGCCGTTTGCAACAAGTTTCGGTTTGTCGAGAGTGATTTTGAACTTGTTGGTAGGCAGGTAGGTGATACTGTCGCCACGGTCGGCGCGGACATACTGCTTGCGGTTTTGAGCCACGAGTTGCAGTGCATCGGTAACCTCCATGCGTGGGCCGTCGGGGTTGTAGGCAAATACTTCATGTCCAAGGCCGTACATGTCGCGAGGGAGTGTGAAAGGCAGAGGGTCGGACTGGTAGAGCTTGTTGTATAGCTGGTCGACGTACCAGTGCATGCCCGAGAGCGTGTAGTTGAGGATGCGAACGTCGGTGCGCCATTCTTCGACCTCCTGGATGTACCAGAGGGGGAAGGTGTCGTTGTCGCCGAAGGTGATGACGACGCCGTTCTTGTCGGTAAGACCGAGGTAGTTCTTGGCGAAATCGCGTGCGGCGGTCTTCTGTGAGCGGTCGTGGTCGTCCCAGTTCTCGGCTGCAAGGATGACGGGAACGCTCATAGAGAGGAGGAAGGCGATGGGCAGTGCGACGACCTTTGGCAGTCGCACGAAGCATAGAATCAGCATGACGATGCCGACCATAGTGAGGATAAACCACGCGCCGCCGAGCAGGAGGCCGAGGAGGATGGCAACAGCCGAGGCAATGGCGTAGTAGTTGCGTTCTTGTTTTTCGAAGGCGTTGCTCAGCCAGTCGTAGAGGGCGTAGACGCCCAGACCGATCCAGACAGAGAAGAAATAGAAGGAGCCCACGAAGGCGTAGTCACGTTCGCGCGGTTGTTGTGGCGGCATGTTGAGGTAGATGGCGATGGCGAGACCCGTCATGAAGAACATGATGAAGGTGACGAAGGCATCTTTGCGGTTTTTGACGCAATGGTAGATGAGACCAATCATGCCGAGTAGCAGAGGCAGCATGTAGTAGCGGTTGCGTGCCTTGTTGTTGGCGAGGTTGTCGGGCAGGTTGTCCTGAGGGCCGAGACGTTTCTCGTCGACGAAGTTGATGCCCGAAATCCAGTTGCCGTTGGTGTAGTTTATTGTGGAATAATGAACACCTTGAGGTCCGTTGTTGTCGTCGAAGTGGTGGCCCTGAATGTCGTTCTGTCGACCCGAGAAGTTCCACATGAAATAGCGCCAGTACATCCATCCCATCTGGTAGCGATGGAAGAATGTCAGGTTCTGTGCGAACGAAGGCTTCTCGCCAGGCATGGGGTCGCCGGCCCAGTAGCGGTAGTACTGCGGATGATGTCGGCTGTTGTCGTTGCTGTACATGCGTGGGAAGACGCCAGTATGATCCTCGTTGTAGACGTAGGTCTGAGCATGCGAAGCCACTTTGTAGAAGTCGCGTCCTTCGTTATCCTTAGTGCGAATGTATTTTGCGTAGTCGTCCTCGCTGCCGATTGGGTTGCCGGCAGTGTAGTAGGGGCCTGTGAAGAGAGGTGTCTGTCCGTACTGTTCGCGGCCGAGATAGGCTCTCATGGCGACGGCGTCCTTGGGAGCATTCTCGTTGAGCGGCGTATTGGTGTTGGCGCGAATGACGAGGATGAAGAAGGTGGAGTAGCCGACGACGAGGAGCAGAAGGCTCATGAGGGCTGCGTTGGTGACAGGCCGTTTGTTGCCTTTGATGATGAAATAGCAGGCGGCGGCGAGTAGCAGCAAGATGACAAGGAAGCCGAAGGAGAAGGTGCCTGAGCCGACCTTAGCGGCGAAGAGCAAGACGAACATCACCGCGAGGAAGACGATATTGACGGTCTTGCCCGGGCGTTGCAGTCGCGAGTTGTTCCATAAGCCCCAGAGGATGAAGAGGGCTACGAGAAGGAAGAATACGACAGTGCCGGAGTTGAAGCCCATGTGGAGCTTGTTGACGAAGAAGACGTCGAAATCGCTTGAGAGGTTGACGATGCCAGGGATGATGCCCCATAGCACTATGGCGAGGAGAATCAGAGAGATGACACCGCTTGCGATGAAGCCTTTGACGGTTGTCTTTGGGTACTTTTTGAAATAGACCACATAGACGATGGCAGGAATGGTCAGCAAGTTGAGGAGGTGAACGCCGATGGCGATGCCTACGAGGAACGAGATGAGAATGAGCCACCGTAGCGAGTTGCGGTCGTCGGACTGCTCTTCCCATTTGAGGATAGCCCAGAAGACGACAGCGGTGAAGAACGAGGACATGGCGTAGACCTCGCCTTCGACGGCAGAGAACCAGTAGGTGTCGGTGAAGGTGTAGGCGAGAGCGCCGACTATTCCGGAGGCGAAGACGGCCCATACCTTGGTGTTGTTGAGAGCCAGTTCTTCGGGTTTGAGCAGTTTTTTACCGAGCAGAGTGATAGTCCAGTAGAGGAACATGATTCCCAGGCCGCTGGCCATGGCCGACATGACGTTGACGGCGAAGGCTGCGTGATAGGGGTCGGTGAAAAGAGAGAATAGTCGACCGATGATTTGGAAAGTTGGTGCTCCAGGGGGGTGACCCACCTGCACCTTGAAGGCGGTGGCGATGTACTCGCCGCAGTCCCACCAGGAGGCGGTGGCTTCGGCGGTCATGATGTAGACAACACAGGCGATGATGCCAATCATCCAGCCTAAGATGTTGTTCATCAGATGATACTGTTTCAGTGTTTTGTCCATAGAGGTTATTTTTATTTGTTAATTTCGAGTGTGAAAGCTTATTCAGAAAGCTTCGTCGCGGTTGATGGGCATCGTCATGCAACGTGCGCCGCCGCCTGCGCGTGGCAGTTCGCTTGCCGCGAATGTCACGACGCACTGCTTGTAGTCGTCGATGCTGACGCGTCCTTCGGCGATGTCCTCGGCGTTGAGGACTGCGAAGCCTGCGTGGTCGAGAGCGTCGATGGTGTGGTTGTTGCGCCGGTAGCCTATCACCTTTCCTGGGGCGAGTGCGAAGAAGTTGGCGCCGCTGTGCCACTGTTCGCGTTGCTGGTTCCAGAGGTCGTCGCCGCCGCAGAAGACAGGTTCCATGTCGAGGCCTACGTGATTGAGAGCCTCGAGCATGTTGGTGCAGTTGTGGTAGCGGATGTTGCCGTTGTCGATCTCGATCCATGTTGTATCCTTGCCAGCGAACTCGTTGGTTTTGCGGAGCATAGGTTCGTACATCATGCATTGGTTGCGGTTGAGGAAGGTGTAAACCATGTCTAGGTGTATGAACGACTCGGGGTGTTTTGGCAGTTGCTGTACGATGATGTTGAATTTAGGTCGGTCCTTGAAAGTCTCGGCGAGGAACTGAATGCCTTTGGCGTCGGTGCGTATGCCTTCGCCGATGCAGAGCAGGTCGTGTCGTCCAATTTGAACGTCGCCACCTTCGGTGTGAGCGTTCTTGTTCCATTCCTGCGCGTTGATGACTTCGCAGCCGAAGAAGTGCTTGAAGATGGCCTTGTAGATGAGTATTTCGCGTCGTCGGACGTCGAAAGACATGGAGTTGATAAGCACGCGGTCGAAGATGGACGATGAGGCGTCGCGTGTGAAGAAGAGGTTGTAGAGAGGTCTCAGTACATAGCGTCGATTGGCGAAGCGTTCTGGGTCTTTGCCCTGCCGATAGGGGAAGCCCTCGATGAGGAGAGTGGCTATTTGTTTGACAGGCAATAGCATCAGTTCGTCGATGAGGTAATCGCAGCCTTCCATCTTGCAGCTTTGCGAGACGAGAGAGTTGCAGAGGTCGTCGTCGTCGAGTATTTTCTGTAGTATGTCTGTGACGTAGAAGACGTTTGTGACTTTTTCGAACACGCCACAAAAATAGCGATATTCGTCGTCCACTATGTGTTTGTTGAGGATATCGCTGTAGAGGGCTTCGTTGGCGTTCTGCGGGGTCATACGTTCTATTTCTATGCCTGGTCGGTGAAGCAGAACGGCGTTGAGTCGGCCTATCTCGGATGTGACATTCACTTTTATCATTTGAATACTATATAAATGTTTGGTCGCGCTTTCACGGGGTGATAAACGCGTTATTGTGTTAATAATCTAATTGTTCCGCTACTCAAGTGTTGAGCGACGGAAAGTGCAAAGATACAAAAAAAATGATAATAAAGAATTTGGAACCCCTAATAATTGTTTTAAACGGCGAATTGGTCGAATTAAACGAATTAATTTGATGTTAATCATAAATTGTTTTGCAAGCAAAACACAAATTGAACGAATTATTAGAGGTGACCTATTATTTTCCGAAAAGCTCGTTGGCTTTGTCCATTTGGGTTGGTATGTCAACGCCGAAAGGGCAGCGAGACATGCAGGCGCCGCAGTGAGTGCATTCGCCGGCGTGGTGGGGGAGAGCGTCGTAGGCCTGCTGTAGTTCAGGGGTCAAGCCGTCGGTCTGTGCCTTGTCGAGGAGTTCGTTGACTTTGGCGATGGGGATGCCGACGGAGCAGGGTGAGCAGTGGTTGCAGTAGGTGCATTGACCGTCGCCTTGTGCCTGTTGTTGGTTGCCTACGGCGGAGTAGTCCTTCTCGTCGTCGGAGGCGTGTAGCCAGTGGAGGTCGGCTTTAAGCTCGTCGATGTTGTCGATGCCGAGGATGCAGGTGGAGATGCATGGCTTGGCGAGGCAGTAAGCGATGCACTGCTCGGGGGTGTATGCCACGCCGAGTGGCGAAGACTTTTCGTCGAGGAGACGTCCGCCGCCGCCGAAGGTCTTCATGACTGTCACAGCGATGTTGTGAGAGGCGCAGTAGTCATAGAACTCGACGCGAATGGGGTCGATGCCAGCCTGTAGGTTTTCCATGGCGCCTTTGTCCCATGGGATGGCGCCGCCGCGGAGACGGTCGAATGCGGGGTTGAGGCTGAACATGATAACCTCGACCCAGCCGCTCTTGGCGGCCATGAGAGCCACTTCGGCGTTGTGGCTGCTGAGTCCTATGTGTTTGATTTTGCCCTCTTTCTTGAGTTGGAAGACGTAGTCGAGGAAAGGAGAGTTCTGTATTTCCTCCCAGTCTTCGCGGCTGTCGGTGATGTGAATCATACCCACCTCAATGTGGTCGGTGTTGAGTCGAGCGAGTAGGTCTTCGAAACCAGTCTTGCACTCTTCGACGTCGCGAGTGCGAGTGTGCTGACCGTTCTTGTAGATTGTGCCGATATGTCCTTGTATGATCATTTCGTCGCGTCGTCCCTGAAGGGCATAGCCTATGTTGGAGCGTGTCTTAGGGGAGGCGTCGTAGATGTCAATGTAGTTCATGCCGCTGTCGAGCGCCATGGTCATCAGTTCGAGTGATGCCGCGCTGTCGAGTTTTTCGAAGCCACCACAGCCGATGCTTATCTCGCTGACCATGAGGCCGGTGCTGCCCAGTGGGCGGTATTTCATGTCCTTGTTGAGTTCGGGTTGCTGCTTGCAGCTTATAGCCACCAGACAGATGGCGGCCATCAAGAGAGAGTATAATTTCTTCATAAGACTGATTTTTTAAAATTTAAAACGCAAGGTTTAGGCTTTTATTGTGTGGTGTTTATCCGCAGACAGAATTTTTTTTTTTTGAAAAAAACTGTAAGATTTGGCTGTGCTGTCCGTTTTATAGTCAGAACACAGTGATACGAACAAACGAGAATGGAACATAAAGAGTTCAAAGAGATACTGATACCTATGCAGCCCGCGATGCAGATGCTTGCGGAGCGGATGCTGGGCGATGCCGACGAAGCCGCCGATGCGGTGCAGGCAGTGTACGTGTCGCTGTGGGAGAAGCGCCGCCGTCTGGATGGTATAGAGAACCTGAAGGGCTACTGCATGCAGAGTGTTCGAGGCCGGTGTATTGACGTACTGAGGCAACGGAAGTTCCATTTGGCGATGCCAGAAGGTGTTGAAGAGATAGACGACAGCGAGGTGGAGGAGGAGGTCGCCGCCAACGAACGGCGCAGTGCCAGACTGAGCGAGGCGCTGAGCACCCTGCCGGAGAAGCAGCGCAGAGCGGTGGAGATGAAATACTTTGAGAAATGCACGACAGAGCAGATGCAGCAACGGCTGGGAATGAGCAGCGGGAACGTATACACAACCTTGTCGCGGGCGTTGCAAACACTGAAAGATAAATTGAAAAATATATGACAATGAACGATATAGATAAAGAACTGGAACAGATGTTTGCGGCTGGGGCACGCCACCGTGACGACCAGCGTCGCCAAAAGGAGCTGACCGACATGATAGACCGGATGGCGGAGGCGGATGTGTCACACCGCACGAAACGCGTTGCGCTGTGGCGTGCCGTGGCTGTGGCGGCGAGCATAGCCATGGTGGTAGGCTCGGGCTACTATATGATGCATCATTCTGACAATCAGACTGGAGATGCCATACTGACCGCTTCGAACGATACGCAAGGAGGTGGCACCACATACGTCGCACAGACGGAGAAAGACAGCGAAGCGGAGGAACAGGCTGTGCCGACGGTGGAGAGAGGCAAACAGCGCAGGACGGCATTCTCCAAAACTAAGGAGGAACAGATGATGACGTCAGAGATGCCGGCGAGCGCGGAGATGGTGGCAGAGACGAAGGTGTTGACAGAAGAGACAGAACATAAGGAGGAAAGAGAAGAGGAAGAGGTCGTTGCAGAACCCACACAGCCACATGTGTATGAGCGCACGTCGATTATGCTGGTATGCGACAAGAACTGCAGGCCGGCGCGGAGCAGAGCGGTGTTGAATGACGACGCTCCGCAGTTGGCGCTGGTCAATGGGGGAACGCAGACAACATTTGAATTAGGACAGATCAATTTTTAGTTGCAGAACCGTTGCGTAAACGATTGCAAAGGAGAGGGATTGAAAATTGATTCAGAATTAATATTTAAGAAAACAATCATAGAAAAATTTTAGAGATGAAAAAAACGATTTTTTTTGTTGCATTCATATTATTTGCATGTACAGTTTTGCAGGCACAGAACGAGTATCGTATTAAGCAGGAATTGCCTAAAGATATAGACAGCATAAGTGTTGAAGCGGGATGGCAGGTGAAACTGAGTCAGGGCGAGCAGTCGTCGCTCACGGTTGTCACTATATGTCAGGCGTTCTTTGATGATGATGTGGAGCCTCAGATATGCACGGTGGAGGGCAAGCAGCTGAATCTGCTGGAGAACAGCTCGATGCCGAAAAGCACAGTGGTGGAGATTGTTGTGTCGAAGCCGTTGAAGTATATCTCAGTGGAAGATAATGCGCATCTTGAGACAGGAAGGCTTGTTTTTGCTGGGGCAGTCCAGTCGGTAGATGTGCATGATGGTGCCACGGTGCGGGGCACGACATGGCAAGGAGAAAAGAATATGCACGTGGGTGTCTTTCCCGACGGCAGCCTTGAACTGGACAGTCTGATAGCAGGGAGGAGCATTACAGTGTCGCAGTTTGACGGGTCGCGCATGGTGTGTCCTGTGGTTGAGAGTCCAGACACGAAGATACGCAGAGGTCCCAGAGTGGAGGACTTCAAGTTCAGCAGCGACACGTCGCGGCATATCACGGTGAAGCAGAGCCGAATCCTTACGAGGCAGCGTCATGCGCTGGTGCTGAACGGCGGGATAACAGCACCTATACCGCTCTATATGAACAATAAAAGTGGGTCGGCATACAATCGTGGAGAGAACTACAGAATAGACTTGAGAATGAAAATAGACCCGGGTCTGTCGTTGGCCAAGAATTTGAATTTCAACCTGTCGTGGCTGATGGAGGTAGAATGGAGCCGCCTGCTGAACAGCGTCAAGACCGAGGGCAATAGTCTGGTGCTTGACAACAGCTACGGTGCCCTCAATCCGCAACAGCATCTTTTAGGTCAGAGATTTGGTTTTGACTTCAACTTCGACTATCATTTCGGCAAGAGCAACAGTAAAACAGGTATGAGACCGTACCGTCTGAGCTTCGGCGTGGCGGCAATGATGAACGGCAGTGGCCGCCTCGTGACACGCACCATGGGGAGCGACAACCGTTGGCACAGAGAACGCGAGAAGGTCGATGTGTTCAACCCGTGGATGTTGAGGGCGCACCTGGGTATCGGCGGAGGGCCGCTGACCAGAGCCACAGTGTCGCTCACCTACGACTTGCTGCCGACCTTCCGCAGCGGAGTGGGTGCTGACAAGACCCACACCTTCGGCGTCAGCATCAGCTTCTGACGTCAGCGACAGAGGAACTGCAGCAGAGGGTGAAGCACTTCGACATGAAAGCGTTTGTTGATGACGAAGATGGGATGGCCGAGAAAGAGGCGCAGCTCTGCATCACGGCGGTTGAGAGACGGCATCTTGTAGCGACTGAGCTGGTCGGCGAGAGAAGGGTTGAGGTCGTCGTTGAAGGAGGGGATGCTGAGTATGGCTTCACGAAAGAGAGAAACAGAGCCGCCGGAGATGACGAGCTGTGGCAGAGGGCTTTCGAAAAACAGGTCGGCGCCGATGTCGAAGGCGATGCTGAAAAGAGCGTCGAAACGGAATTGCTGTTGAAAGTTTTTGCCTTCGAGGAAGAGACTGTTCAGGCTGTCGACGAGCCGTTCGGTGCCAGAGAGAAGATTGGACACCAATTTGTTGAAGTCGGCACGGCATTCGGCATAGAGTCGGTCGGAATGGTAAGCCATGATGATTGAGAGAGAATAGGCAGAAGGTGACATGATGTTGCTTTCTTTTGTGGAGAGATAAGGTGAAGAGGAAGAAAAGAATGGCGACCCGAGGTGAGGGTCGCCATTCGTTGTGTTGTTAGGGATGTAGCCCTGATGGAGTTGTCAGATGGTGAAGATGCCGAGGTGAGCGGACTTGCTGGTGTCGCCAGTGGTTGGTCGCTGCATGGCGAGGTAGACAGCCACCTGGTCGCCGCTCCATGCTGCGGGAGCCGAAATGGTGGCGGTGCGAGAAGCGCGTTCAGCGACGGCGAGAGAGTAGACGGACTGTCGTTTGGCGTGGTTGTAGAGGAGCAGCATGACCTTGTCGGTAGCTTCGGCGTTGCCGAGACCAGAGTTGTCAGACCAGGAGGCCGTGATGTCCTCGCCGTCAGCGTTTGCCGTCGGGCTGAAAGGGAGGTCGATGGTTCCGTAGGCGACGATGGCGTCCTTGAGCGATAGCTCGTAGTTGGGCCAGTCGCCGCTGATGGCGTTGGAGAGGTTGATGCGCATGGCGGCGTTCTGCGTAGTGATGTTGTCGGCCATGGTGTTGAATCCCAGACGGATGAAGCCATTGATGTCGGAGATGAAACGCGAGATGATTGAGAAGTGGGCGCGTTGCTGCTGCTGAGGCAGAGAGTTGGCGTCGTTGTAGCTGAGCGGAGCTGACTTGATGTAGGCTTTGCCTTTCCAAGAAGAGCCGATGACGGGTCCCACTTTGCCGGAGAAACCTCCGAGAATACCTTGCTTGATTTTTCCCATGATGAAATAAGAATTAAATGGTTAGAAAAAGAGTTGATAGCGGTGCCTTCGAGGGAAACAGGGACGTGGCGTGAGGGGGCGGAGTTGCTGTAGGACCGTGAGGGCGTTGTCGTCGGGTCGCGCGCATCCTTCGGACTAAGCGTCGATGTTGTCATTATTTCTATGTCCCGCTCGTCGGCTTTACCTCTCAAGCCCCGGACCTGTTTTCCTTTGAAAGACGATGCAAAAGTATAGCAAAAGGGAAGTGGGGCGCGAGAAAAGAAGTGATATAGAATATGTTGACAGCGAAAGAGAGATAGTGACACACAGTGAGACAGAGGGAAAAGAGTGCGAAAAGGGGGTGCAGAAGGCGTGAAAAACGGAAAATTGGCGTCAGTCGGAGCAGGGGGAGTCCTGTTGAGAATCGATGAAAGCCGTCCGGTCGAGTCGTCCGGAGGGTGCGATGGGGTTCATGGAGAGGAACTGGTCGATTTCGTCGTTATTGAAATAGATGTTGCGCGAATTGTGGAGCCTGTAGGCTTTGATGATGCCGTTCTGAATCCAGCGGTAGACGGTGCTGCGAGAGATTTTCAGTTTGCGTTCCAGCTGGTCGACGGTGATCCATTGGCATTGAGCGGAGTTGTCGTTCTGTATCATAATATCAGTTGTTTGAAAAATTATGATGCAAAAGTAGTGAGCAGAAACGTTGGGAGGGAAAATAGTAGCGTTGCGGTTGAGAGGGTTGCAATTGTTGGTTTAGAGCGCTGGATGATAGAAAGTTGAAAGGCGTTTTGCAACATAATTGCGCAACAGTCCGGCAAGAGGATGCAATAGAAAAGCGCAAGAGCGGCGCAATGCCCCGTGGGAGGCATGGGCGAGTCGGAAAAAGAAAGAAGAGGTGTGGATGTGGTGCTGTTGCGAAAAAAAATAGTGTTGGCAACAGGCTGTCAGTCGATGAGTGCGGACTTGGAGAGGAAGGGAGCGTTCTCAGCGCGTCCGAAAATGCGGTTGATGGTGGGGTATTTTTTCTCGTCGCGATAGGAGGATCGGCAGAGGTTGCTCTGTAGGTGTTGTTTCTTCCAGTGGCGTTCGAAGAAAGACCAATGAATGTTTGGGTCGACCACCGTCTGGAAGCAGCAGGCGATGCGAGCGGCGACGGTGATGCCGGTCTGCGGTGCGAGACGAAGCCGTTGGTCGACAAACCCCTCGTTGCAAAGCAGTTGCCAGTAGTGGAGAGCCTTGTCGCAGACTACTGGGTAGTGCTTGGAGTCGTTGAGGAGTCGGTCGATGGTCTCTTTGTCGAGAGGTTTGTATTTTTTGAGGTTGTTGAGACGTTGTGGAATCTCGTTGGCATCGTTGGATGTGTTGGTGGGCCTTGAGAATGGTGTTTTGCTGAGCGAGATGTTTTTTGCGCGTTCCATCTCGAGGGCAGTGTTCAGTTGAGTCACGCGTTGGAGTGCCTCGTCCAGATTGCGTTGCAGGAGTTCTATTTGAGCGTCGCGGCGGTTGATGTCGGATAGGAGAGCGCTATTTTCGTGTTGTAGAGCGTCGTAGCGTGTTTGCAGGTTTCTCAGCATGTCGAGATACATGATAGCAGGATTGTCGGACTGAGATGGCTGATAACGCAGTCCGAAATCTTTGAGCGGTGATATGTTGTTTTTTTCGACCATGCTATAAAAATCTCAACTGTTCCGCTATAAGAAACGACATGAGGCATTATGACTCCAATTTTGTGGAAAGGAGCGTAATGTGCTGATTGAATTATGATTTAGCCTTGTTTGTCAGGGGGTGCTTATTTGTTATTTGTGATGCAAAGATACAAAAAAAAACTGATTAGTGAGGAGATGTTTGGGAGATAAAAAATAGGGAACCACTAATAATTGTTTTTAAACGGCGAATTTCTCGAATTTAGCGAATTTAGAATTTTCGATAATTTTTTGAACACAAATTAAACGAATAACACGAATAAACGGCTAATTATTCGAATTTAGCGAATTTAGAATTTAGAATGCAGAATTTAGAGTTTTCGATAATTGTTTTGAACACAAATTGAACGAATAACACGAATAAACGGCGAATTACTCGAATTTAGCGAATTTTGTTTTGTTAATCATAAATTGTTTTGCAAGCAAAACACGAATTGAACGAATATTAGAGGTAATCAATAAAAAAAAACCGCCCTTTTTAGGCGGTTGTGGTGATCTGCACAAGATTTGAACTTGTGACCTCTTGCCTGTCAAGCAAGCGCTCTAAACCAACTGAGCTAGCAGATCATTTTCTTTCGAAATCGTTTGCAAAAGTACGAAGAAAATTGATACTGGCAAGAAGTTTTTTTTATTTTGTTGGAGGAATAATTTTAAGGGGTTGATAATTATGTGGTTTGGAATGTGAATTTTTTTTGGTGGGAACCTCTAATAATTGTTTTTAAACGGCGAATTTTTCGAATTAAACGAATAAATTTGTTCCTTTTCTAGGTGTCGTTTTCTCGCCATGCCAAAGTGAGCAAGCTCCATTTTGGTCATTTGGCTTAGCGAAAACGTTGTTAATCACAAATTGTTTTGCAAGCAAAACACGAATTGAACGAATATTTAGGATTGAGCTTTATTTTTTTTGATTGCAAAAAATGGTAGGGATGAAATATTTGGAGCGGTTTTGCGTTTTTTGATGAGATGTTGCTTAGTGACTAATTAATAAAAAATCAAGTTTCGCATGTATGCGAAATTCTTGATATTAAGTCGCCTATGGCGAGAAATCTTACAAATCTACTCAAATCAAACAGATAAATATTGAAAGATTTGAAAGGATTTGCGAGATTTCTGTCGCGAAGTGACACTAATTATCATCAATATAGAACTTGCGAAAGTTGAGTAAAAAAGCAGACAAGATATGATTGATCAGATTGTAGAATATAACAAGGAATTTGTTGATAACAGGGGGTATGAGCAGTACCTGACGGACAAATATCCGGACAAGAAGCTGGCTGTGCTGTCGTGCATGGACACGCGCCTGACGGAGTTGTTGCCTGCGGCGCTGGGGCTGAAGAACGGTGACGCAAAGATAATAAAGAACGCTGGCGGGCTGGTGATTTCGTCATTCGACTCGGCGATGCGAAGCCTTGTGGTGGCTATCTATGAGCTTGGAGTGGAGGAGGTTATGGTGGTGGCACACTCGCATTGTGGGGCATGCCACATGAGCTATGACCATTTCCACGAGGAGATGTTGTCGCGAGGCATCAGCGAAGAGACGCTTGATACTATCGGGAAATGTGGCATAGACCTGCACCATTGGCTGGAGGGATTCAAGGACACGCCGACGTCGGTGCGTAGGACTGTGGAGACGATACGGACGCACCCGTTGGTGCCTAAGGACATCACGGTGAGGGGATTCATCATCGATTCGGAGACAGGCCTGCTGGAGGAGGTTGAAGAATAGATGGATAAACTGACTGCGGAGCAACGGCATGTCTGCATGTCGAGGATACGGAGCTCGGGGACGAAGCCAGAGCTTGCGGTGCGGCGTTGGCTGTGGTCGCACGGCTACCGCTACAGGCTCAATGTGCGGAGTGTGCCCGGGTCGCCAGACATTGTGTTGCGTCGCTACAGGACGGCGATATTCGTCAACGGCTGTTTCTGGCATGGCCATGAGGGGTGTTCGAGATTCCGTATACCGCAGAGCAACACGGCGTTTTGGGAGAAGAAGATTGCGCGCAACCGTAGCCGTGACGAGCGGAACTATGCCGAGTTGAGGCAGAACGGCTGGCAGGTTGTGGTGGTGTGGGAATGCCAGTTGCAGGCGTCGGTGATGGAGCATACGATGCGAGAGGTGGAGGTGCTGCTAAACGAGAATCTGCTGGCACACTACCGCCGTCATGAGGCGGTGCAATACGCGGTAGGGGAGGAGGAGATGCCGAGAGCGGCGGAGGAGAGTTTTTTTTGAATTTAGAATTTGTTTTGCAAGCAAAACGCGAATTGGTCGAAAAGGAAACCTCTAATAATTATTTTTGAACGGCGAATTGGTCGAATTAAACGAATTTTATTTTGAACACGAATTTCACGAATAACACGAATGTTTTTTTTAACGGCGAATTAAACGAATTAAACGAATATTTAGAATTTAGAGGTGAAATAATAATTGTTTTGAACGGCGAATTGCTCAAATTTAACGAATTTGATTTTGAACACGAATTTCACGAATAACACGAATGTTTTTTTTAACGGCGAATTAAACGAATTAAACGAATTATTTTTTTTAATCAATTGTTTTGCAAGCTAAAAAACGAATTGAACGAATATTTAGAGGAGTTCACCTGACAACGGCGGCCGAGGGGAGTCTGCAAGGATTCTACAACCGGTACGGCTTCAGGGAATAGGAGATGGTTACGGTGATGGGGCTGGAGATAGAGCGTTGAAAGCAGAGAGCTGACGGCGTGACGATGAGAGGCAATAATAAGAGTTGAGAGGCGTTAATGTAGTCGAAAAAAAAGAATACAGTATGCTGAGTGTAGTACATATTTTGGGTATAGTGCTGACTGTTGGCGTGTTGCTTGCAGTGAGTGTTTTTTCGGGTCGGAGGGTGAAAGATGCCGCATCGTTCACCACCGGTGGCAAGTCGGGCTCGTGGATGGTCTGCGGAGCGATATTGGGTACGCTGGTGGGTGGTCAGTCGACCATCGGTACCGCGCAACTGGCTTTCTCGTTTGGCCTTTCGGCCTGGTGGTTCACCATTGGCGCCGCGCTGGGAGCCTTGGTGCTGGGAGTGGTCTATGCTGGTCCGTTGCGCCGTAGTGGATGCACGACGCTTATGGAGGTGGTGCGCAACGAATATGGCCGCAAGGCCGAGACGGTGGGCAGCATCTTCTTCCTTGCAGGCATCTTTATCAGCATCACGTCGCAGTTGCTGTCGTCGTCGGCCATGATCACCAGTCTTTTCGGTGCGTCGACGTCGTTGGCGCTTGTTGTTGGTGCTGTGCTTATTGCCGCCTTGGTGATATTTGGCGGAATCAGGAGTGCCGGCAGTGGCGGGATTGTCAAGCTGGTGCTGCTGTATGTGAGTTCGCTGACCGCCGGCATAGTCGTGTGGCGAATAGGGCATGGCCTGAGCGGGATACGCGAGAGCATAGAGACGATGTATAGCAATGCGCATCTGGCGTCGATGAACGACATAGCCACTGCTGAGGACATACATCGCCGTTACGGCACGTTGCTGGCGCGCGGGCCACTCAAGGACTTGGGCGGCTGCCTGTCGCTGACCCTCGGGGTGGTGTGCACACAGACGTATGCGCAGGCGGTGTGGTCGGCGTCGAGCACACGCAAGGCGCGTCGTGGCGCTGTGTATTGTGCGGCACTGATACCGCTGATAGGAGCAGCATGCACGTTGGTGGGCATGTATATGCGAGGCCATTACGTGACGGTGTCGGAACTGGCTGAATTGCAGAAGGCAGGCGAATCGCTTCCGGCTGGCGTAGGAGTGTTGGAGAACTCGTTGCAGGCGTTTCCGACGTTCATCCTCGCCCACCTGCCGGCATGGCTGGGTGGCATAGCGCTGGGGACGCTGTTGATCAATATCTTGGGGTGTGGGAGCGGTTTGGTACTCGGTGCCGCAACCATCTTGACGCGCGATGTTTATGGCAACCTGTTCGCGCTCCTCGGTCGTAAGCCGAGGGTGGGTCAGCTGGCGCAGACGCGGTTGTCGATAGCGTTGCTGTTGCTGCTGGGCATCGTAGCGTCGCACTTTGTGCAGGGGTCGTTTATCAACGACTTAGGGTTCCTGTCGCTGGGTCTGCGTGCCGCGGCGTTGCTGTTGCCACTGAGTTTTGCATTGTGGTTACCTGGACGTTTCAAAGCACGCTATATCATTGTCAGCATGGTGGTTGGCACCGTGGTCATGCTGTTGGCCGCCCTGCTGCACCTGCCGGCAGATCCGATGTACTATGGTCTGGCAGCATCGGCTGTGGTGATGATGGCCGGGAAGAGGTGATGGCCAGTTTTTTTTTGATGAAGGAATGTAATCGTATGTTTGATAAATAGTTATAAAAGATGGAAAAGTTTGAATCGTCGATACATGATGACCTGCATCAGTATCTGGCAGGAATAGGGGAAGTGGACGAGCGTTTGCCGGAATGTCCTGACGTGACGGAGCGCTGGGAGCGTATAGGCAGTTCGTATATTCCCGATGGAGCGCGCGAGTACGGCGCCTATCCCGTGGCCAGCCTGGGCTGGATGATGTACATAGGCATGGCTGTTGCCAAGCTGTGGGACGACGAGTGGGAGGTATATTCGCAGATAGACGACCTGTACCTCTATATGCGCGACAAGCGAGGCTACGACGCCATGGACGAGTACATTAGCGAGGACGTGCTGATGGTGCGTGGTGAGGAGGACGAGAGGCTGTCGCGGACGGTCAGCGAGTGCGCCACGCGTGTGCACTACGCCCTGATGCGCGAGCAGGTGGAGCCCGGCACCCGTGAGGCTTTCGAGGCCTATGTGGCATGCCTGCGGCAACTGTACTACTTCGGCATGGCGGTGCAGTTGAGACGGATGGGCTATCATATGGAAAGGGTGAAGTAGATGGCTGATTGTGGGAATGTTGGCATGCTTGGCGGAATAGAAGGGTAGGAGTATTGTTTTAGGGTGTTTTTTTCGGAATCGCTTTCAGGACATTGGTTTAGGGAATATATTTAGAATGTTGATTTTGGTGGGGAAAGATAGACTTTTCGTTTGTAATTCAGATGGTTTTAGTATTTTTGCATTTTGGGACGATAATAGGTTTCGCCCCTTAGTTGTTAATTTGCAAACGAAAAAACGAAAAAGATATGCCCGCAAACAAGAACGCGGTAACGCGATATTATATTCTGGACAAGCTGTTGGCCAACCGTTATCATCATTACTCGACCGAAGACCTGCTTCAGAAGGTCAATGAGGAATTGGAGGAGCGCAAACAGGGGACTGTGAGTCTGCGCACCATACAGATGGATATTAACTATCTGGAAAATGAGGGGCCTTTTCTGGCTGAGATAGAGCATTATCAGATTGATGAGGTGAGCAAGAAGAATACGCGGAAGACCGTCAAGAAGAACTGTCTTCGCTATGCCGACCCATCATTCTCAATCTTCAAGAAGAAGATGACAGAGGATGAGATGCATCTGCTTTCTGGTGCGTTGTCGCTGCTGGGTCAGTTCGACGGTTTGCCCAATCTGGACGGCTTGGAAGCCCTGCGGAAGAGTCTGGAAGTGAAGAGCGACCGACAAATAATCTCCTTCACTAAGAACCCGCTGGAGAACTCGAATCTGCTTGGCGAACTCTTTACAGCCATTTCGCAAAGAGTGGTTTTGGAGGTTCACTTTCATACGTTTGTGTCGCCTGAGGAGGAGCGTGTTGTAGTGATTCATCCATATCTGCTGAAGGAGTACAACCGCCGGTGGTTCTTGATAGCGGCGACCGACGACACCGGCAACCTGCTCACGCTGGCGCTGGACCGCATGGACCGAGTGGTGCAGTTGCCTGCGCGTCGCTATGTGGATTATGATGGCGACATAAATGAGCGTTTTGAGGACATCGTTGGCGTGACGCTCTACACCGGGCGACCGCTGCTGAACATTGTCTTCTGGGTCAGCGACCACTCGAAGGACTATATCGCCACCAAGCCCATCCACGATTCGCAGAAGCACTATCGAAATGAAAAAGAAGCCGAACTGCGTAGGCAGTATCCCACATTGGAAGGGGGCGCTTTCTTCTCCATCGACTGCATTGAGAACTATGAGCTTATCCGGGAGCTCACATCCTATGGTGCCGACCTCCTTGTTCTCACGCCCGACGACACCCGCCAGAAGGTTTTTGAGCGCGTAGCCGGGCATCTGCAGGCCTACCGCGAGCTTGATGGCAATGTAAAATAGTGCAGTCTACAGGGGTCAATTTTTGTAAAATATTGCAGTCTGGATATACCAAAACTTGTAAAATATTGCAGTCAGAAATGAGATTTTTTGTAAAATATTGCAGTTTGTGAAAAAAATTGTGTATTTTTGCAGCGAAAATCTGACAGAATATGATTGACAAACGGACACTGGAAACCATACTCTCCGACCAACAGGAGGAACTTGCGTCGCGCGCACAGGAGACATTGTGTCACCGGCACGAAGAGTCGCAGATTGATATGAATAGCAGTCAAGCACAGGTGGTGA
>Ga0310694_10001983_pt1 | contig 21910 bp, 14 predicted proteins | sample 174DNAGHGhighgp2_FD_203884 | JGI IMG/M metagenome (GOLD analysis project Ga0310694, IMG submission 203884) | Sheep rumen microbial communities from Palmerston North, Manawatu-Wanganui, New Zealand - 1742 DNA GHGhigh gp2 (v2) (version 2) | ecosystem: Host-associated > Mammals > Digestive system... | reverse complement strand
CGGTCAGCGTGCGCGATGCCTGGACCTACGCCCAGGAGCCTGAAAGCACGCTCGACAAGACCACCACGAAGAGCAACCTCAACACCTTCGGGTGGTTCAACATCGCTAACGGCACATGGCTCAACGCCGGCTACTCTGCCGACCCCGCTGCCAACGGCGGCGCCCAGGGTGCCAAGGTGCAGCTGCGCATCGACAACACCGGCCAGGCAGGCGTGCCCCAGCTGCATCCCGAGATTGCCGAGAAGGGCATAGGAACAACGAAGGTCATCGACGACGACCCAGCCAAGCCCTGGCAGTGGAACGACGCCAACCCCAAGGGCGCCACCACAGTGGCCAAGCCCCTCTACGCCAACGACGACGCCGACGGCATCATGCTCATACCGGGCACCAGCCCCCAGTCGCTCTACATCACCGTCGACTACTTCGTGCGCACCGCCGACCCACAGCTGGCCAAGGGCTACAGCGAGGTGGAGCAGATTATCACCAACCGCGTAGACCTGCAAGGCCTCGAGGCCAACAAGTACTACACCCTCGTCATCCACCTGGGCCTGACCAGCGTCAAGTTCGAGGCAGTAGTAGCCGACTGGGCCACCAACGGCGGCGACACCTACGACGAGGACGGACAGACCATAGAGGACCCCACAACCCCCGAGAACAAACCCGTCTGGCTGCCCGCAAACGTAGTAACTATAACCACAATATAAACAAGAAAGGAGGCAAGAGAATATGGCTAAACCGATAAAGGAAACCCCAATCCTCTATGGCGATGACGCTCTTCGCTTTGAGGCCAGAATGAAAGAAGCAAGACAAGTGTCTGAAGAAGAAAAAAACGACATCATTCAAGCCTACACTATAGGCATGGCAATGATGGAAAGAGGTAAGAAAAGAAATGCAGCAACAGCTTAGAATAAACGAAAATGCTTTCATAATTACCAAACTCGAGGAAAACGAGACGGTGAAGGCTTTTGATTGTGGAGACGAAGATCTTAATGACTTTGTCCTCAACCAGTGCTTTTATTATCGCTCTGAGAAACCTGTATTTTGACTTAAACGATATCAAATGATTTATACAACAACAAGATAAACAAACAATTTTTTTAGTATTAACTTTTAAATAAAACGATTATGAAAAAGAACAGATTCTTTTGGGCATCGGCAGCCATCGCTGCACTGACGCTCACGGCCTGCGCAGACCAGGATGAGTTCAACCAGAACGACGTACAAACCGCCGCTGTGGAGAACGCTCCGGGCGCAATCCAATTCGGCACGTATCTCGGAGAAAATGGTACCACTCGTGCGTGGGGAACAACTAGTTCGGACTACCAAAAAGGTATTATTACCACAACGGGTACTAACGAGACAGAGTCTCTGCACAAAGCAGAATTCGGTGTATTCGCTTATCAAAGTACTACAAATTGGAGTGCCAATTCTTTAGCTGCAGAATTTATGTACAACCAGAAGATTTCATGGGGTAAGAATGCTTCTAATGTTGACATGTGGGTATATGACCCCGTAAAATTTTGGCCCAATGGTCTTGATGCTGCTAATGGTGACAACGACCCTTCAAATTCAGCCATTCAAGACAACACTTATGCAAAGATGCTGAATTTCTTCGCTTACGCTCCTTACACTGCCAACACAACTACGGCCTACACTGCTGCCAATTATGGAGCTTATCCTGTAGGATTAGCAAATACTGATGTATTCCAGACTGCCGCTCATGCCACAGCTACGAGTAAAGGTGGTATCGTTGGTATGACAGACTGGGATTCAACAAAAGACCCGTGGGTAAACTACTATTTACATAATCCTCTCACTACAGAAGCCGTAGACCTGTTGTGGGGACTCCGTGGCCAATATACATACGATGAAACAGACAATGTAGACAATATGCAGGTAGAGAAGCTTGGCAATAGCTACAATGTCAATCTTACAAAACAGTCGGTCGATGAGAAGGTGCGTTTCCTCTTCAAACATGCTCTTGCTAAGCTCGCAGGTTCTACCAAAAATGAGAGCGAAAGTGATGTGACGAAGCCTGCACAGAGTGGCCTGAAGATCGTGCTTGATGTAGATGCAAATACCACCGATCCTGGTTTGGGTGCTGATAATCAAGGTTCTTACTTCCCTGCCGGATTTGATGCTACAAAGACACTCGTGACTGTGAATTCAATAAAAATTCAAGATGCGAATACTTTCTATAAAGAAAATACGTCTCTCTTTACTGAAGCACAAGAAAGTAACGTTAATACGTATGGTTGGTTTAACATCTCTACTGGACAATGGGAAAACGGCAGCCACCCGTCGGGAACCCCCGAAACTGGTGATGGAACTAAAGTCAATCTTGTGATTAGCGATGGTGCTGACCCTCATGCCGAATTGAATGCAATTATTAAGGAGATAGGTGTCTATACTTCTACGGAAACACCCGCTACACCTGATGATAGTAAGAAATCTTTGGTATATGCAGACAAAAAAACATGGGATCAGACAAAAAATCCTACTGGAGTAAAAACTGGCACTCCAATACCTGTATATAGTAATGAAAATCAGGCAGGTATTGTCCTGATACCAGGTGATGCTCCTCAGACATTCTATATTACGGTTGATTACTTTGTTCGTACTGCTGACACCCAACTAAAGAATGGCTGGTCACAGGTACAGCAGATCATCACTAACAAGGTGGATCTGACAAATCTTGAGCCTAATAAGTATTATACGCTGATTATTCACCTTGGTTTGACTTCAGTGAAGTTTGAGGCTGTAGTGGTTGACTGGACTCAGAATCCTGATGATACATACGATGAAGATGGCAACGTTAATGAGAATCCAACAACAGCGGATAAGGATATTATCTGGCTACCCTCTAATGTTGTGAATACTACAAGCATCACCGCCGATGCAAACACCAAACATAAGGCTGTGACTGTAGCTGCAGATAAGACATCATACACCATCCACTTGACAGGTCTGACAGACGGCAATAAGCTGAGTTGGGATGCTGTAAGTCCAAATGTCGCAGCTTCTGCATCTCCTGTGACTATTACTGGAACGGAAGCAGACGTTGTGCTAACGCTTACTCCGAATAACACGGCACAAGCTGTTGAGCATACTGTTGTTATTAATGAGAAGAATAGCAGTGATGTAATTGTCTCGTCTACCACCGTTAAGTTGACTCAGGCTGCAGGTAAACTCACGTTGACACGTAGCACTGATGATCTTATTCCTGAAACTGGCCAGGCCGGCGTGACTGTAACTGCAACAAATGGAACTGCTAATGTTGCTCTTACACCTAGCCCTGCTGAAGTTACTATCACAGAGAACGATCCATATAGTTACATTACGAGTCCTACAGCAAGCGTAACAACTAATGTTGCTACCTTTGATATTCCCAAAAACACATCACCTTATAAGGTGACTTATACGGTTAGTGCAACAAATGGAGTGACAAGTCCTCTTACAGCTACTACCACCTTCGTTCAGGCAGCAGGAACTCAGGTGCCCACAATTATTCGTGGTGGTACAGAAACTACAATATCAAGTGATGACACTGAGGATGATGTTTTGACATACAACGCATACTCAACAGGCACCACTGAATTGACATCTGCTGCTCCCACTTACAAGGTGACCATCAATGGTACAGATAGGATTGCTGACTACAAATTCTCAACAGCGTCAACGTGGCTGACAGTAGATCACAATTCGGGTGCGCTGACGTTTACTTCGAACCCGTCTAGGGTTGAGCGTACTGCCACCATCGTCCTGACACATACCGGCGGTGCCAAGACCTACGTAACGGTTAAGCAGAAGGGTAAGTAAGTGTAATTGGTAATGATAATCTGAAAAGGGAAAGGCTGCGCTGGCAGCCTCCCCTTACAGGTATAGCAACAAAAATGTGATTTAGACGAATGCAAGCAAAATTCTTTTCGGGCGGATTAATAATCCGACAGAAAAGAGTATAAACATTTGAAATGCGATAAAGCATAACAAATAACCTCTCGACAAAAGGGAGCCGCCTGAAAATGGCGGCTCCCTTGAATACTGAAAAGAAGAAAACATGCTCACAGGCGTCAGACACTTTGTGAGCAAATAGAAGGAATTGACAATAGGAAGTTTCCTGGTACAATAGAAAAAAGAACGATGGAAGAAAAGGAGAAACTCTTATCGGCTTTAGATAAGCTGATGAATGTCACCTATCAGCAGACGCTGCTGTTGATGGCATTCTTTGGAGTGGTATTCTTTGGCGACAACATTGAGAATGCCGTAAAAGCCATAAACATTACAACGAACAAGACAGGACTGTCTTTTGCCTTTGCGGTGTTCTTTGCGGTTTTTTCAATGTTCGCCATTTTTATCGCATACTGGCTCTACTATTCCTTCGAATGTATTTGGCTGTTTGTGAAGAACATAGAGCTTAGAAAAGATAAAGAAGTGAGATATAAGAGTGTTTATTATTTTTTCTTGGTTCTGGTTTATATGACAGCCGTTTGGAGTTTACTCGCCGTGTTCTTTAGGGCACTGAAAGCAGTAGATGTTTCGACGGGCGATTTTTATAGTGCCATGGCATATTTAGCCTTTATCATAGTATTCTTTATTATGTTTGTGGCTTATTTTGTTGTATTACTGATAAGCGACAAAAAATACTATTTGTTATTCGCTTCTGCTGTTGTCGCTATAGCTGTTGTGGGTTGTCTTTATAATTGTTACGGTCTAGAACCCGAACAGAAGAAGGCAGACACTGCGAGTAGTGCCTGTGCAAACAGTAACTCCAACAAAGAAGCCCTGACGCATCCGTCCGTTACTGAGACATCAGACGAAAAGATATGCGATACCGTCGTTCTACAGCTATACCTACGCCCCGGCAACCGGGAATATAAGATTTGTCAATCCCCTATTCAACAACAAAACAAATGAGAATTATGAAAACAAACAAAATTTTTGTCGCAGCAACCTTGGCCCTAACCATGTCATCCTGCTCCGATCAGGCCGACTTCACCCAGGCTGACGTCATTAATGCGGCGGTGGAGAATGCCGACGTACCCGTGCAGTTCGACACCTATATGGGCAGCGCACGCAACAATACGCGATCCTATCTTGGTAGTTATGAAGGCGGTACCATAGGCAACAACACCGATAACGGCAAGACACAATTGAAGACTGTCGGTTTCGGCGTGTTTGCTTACTTCTCAGGTACGACAAACTTCACCACTTGGTCGGGTTGGAATCTGGGTGCAGACCCGTACACTCAGGTTAGCTCAAAAACCCCAAACTTCATGTATAATGAAAGACTGACGTGGAGCGCAAGCAACCCAACAAACCAGTGGGTGTACAGTCCTGTGAAATACTGGCCGAACGGTGTTGATGCAGCTAACGCTGCCAATGACCCGTCGAATACGGCAAAGGAGAATGATGCCCAGCAAAAGCTCAGTTTCTTCGCTTATGCGCCGTATGTTACCGCCTCAGCCACACAATATCCTACCACCGAGGGAGAGTCTCTTCCTGCGGGCGTCAGTTCCGGAGCATCAGGCAATGTGGTTACCACGGATGAGACAAAAGGTATTGTCGCCATGTCAAAGAATTCTGCCCAGAATGATATGTGGGTGAAGTATGTGCTGGGGACAGAAGCCAAGGAGTCGAGTGTGATTGACCTGCTTTGGGGCTTGCGTGGCCAGAAGAGTTACCAGGAAACAGACGGCAGTAATAACACCGTTACCGACCTTGGACTTGTTTATAACACAGACCTGACTAAGCAGACTGTTCAGGAGAAAGTACGTTTCCTCTTCAAACACGCTCTGGCTAAGGTGGGCGGTGCCACACAGACTTCTACTGGCTCTGAATCAGATCCTGCACAGTGCGGCTTGAAGGTGGTACTCGACGTGGATGCCAACAGCACCAACCCGCTGACTGGCAGCGATGACCAGAAGACGTTCTTCCCTGAAAGCTATGACCCCACGAAAACCATCGTGCTGATAAAAGATGTCAATATCCGGGATAAGTACACTTATACGCATACTGAAGATACAGGTGAGGCGATTGACGATGAAGCCAGCGACCTGGCTACTTTTGGTTGGTTCGACATCATGGCAGGCAAGTGGAGCAATATAGGCACATCTGCCACTTTGCCGGGCACTCCTGGCCCGACGTACAGCGTTGTTGCCGACAAGACAGCTTCTGATTCTCCCAAGAAATACAATCTCAATACTGCTATCAAGGATGTAACCATCGCTGCAGGCAATGTTGAGACAAATACGGAAGCGGCAAAATACGGTCAGTGGAAAAGTCTTCCTGAAGGCGTTGAGGGTGTTCTCCCCACCAAACTTCAGAATGTGTATGCCAACGAAGATGTTCCTGCGCTGCTTTTGATTCCCGGCTCGGGTACGAATGTTAATAACACGCTCTACGTGACAGTTGAATATGTGGTAAGAACAGCAGACCCGAAACTGGATGGAAAGTTCACCGAAGTAACACAGACTATCACCAATGCCGTGCAACTGGGCAACTCGATGGAGGCCAACAAGTATTACACCTTGGTGATGCATCTGGGCCTGACCAGTGTGAAGTTCGAGGCTATCGTGGCCGACTGGTCGAACGATGACGGTACTAAGTACGATGAAGACGGCAACCCAATACCAGGCAGTAACGAGAATGCTACGAACAGCGTCTGGCTACCGTCTAATGTCATCACTGCCTCTACTTCCACTTCTGTGTCTTCAGGCAACTCAACAGGCGTTATAGCTGCAGCAGATGCAACCACCTACACCATTAACATGGTGAAGGCCAATGGTTCAAGCACGCTTACAGCTGGCATATTTACCAACGAGGCATGCACTGAAGCAGCCATTTCTCCGTATGCGACTGCTGTTAGCGATGGTACTGTTACCGTCACACTTGCTCCCAATACTACAATTGAGAAGAAGAAAGTGTATGTGAAGGTGACTGACAATAACGGTACTGCCGGTGACGCTTCTGACGATAAGGTCAGTGTCATCACCATCACCCAGCAGGCTGCTGCACTGACACTTGGGGCCACGGGAACCGTAAACAGTACAGCAGATACTGATTTGACCACTGCAAGCAATAAGTTGGATGCAAATCAAACAACATTCAAATTGATTGTTAAAGATGGTGGAGGTACAGCCATAGATTTGACAGCCAATGCTCCAACTATAACAGTTGAATCCACAGGAGGAGATGCTGCTACTTGCACTCCGGGTAGCGGCGATGCAAGCGGAAATGTAACGATAACCTTATCTGCAGCCAATACCTCTACCACGGAAGACCGCACTATAACCATCAAGGTTAAAGTGAAAGATGCTCCTGAGACGACGCTTACTATTACTCAAAAAAAGGCTTCGTGATAGAAACCTCCCTTAATCTCCAGCCCTGCAAAGTCATGGCTGGAGATTTTCATATTATAGTGCTTTTCCTAACATTTTCACCTTATCATGGATGATATAATCAATACTGAACAGCAACAGAAATATCTTGAAGCGCAAGAAGTATTAATAAGTAAACTAACACAATGCTGCCTTTGGGGATTTGCTATGGTTGGTGCTCTGACAATTCTTGCAAATAATAGTCACCCGATGCCATTCGCCTTTCTTGTAGCGTTGTTCTTTTGGTCTATTACCATTGCCCTAAATGTCTATCACTATTTGCATAAATCAGACCTGTTTTACAATTTGTACTGTAACCCAAAAATAACGAATCAAAACAAATTGATGTTAGAAAAGAATGGTTACATTGAGGAAATCAGAAAACGCACGATTATAAGCCTCTTTTCAGCAGCGATAGGCTATTTTTTGTTTTTCCTCAGTTTTTTTCAAGACGGATGGGTTAAAGTTGTGGAAGAACAAAAGACGCCGGTTGACTATGTGGCGGTTTTTGCATTAGTTGTTGCTTGTGTCTTTGCTCTTCGCTATATCTACAAGAGTATGCCTGTTTACATTCTTTCTATGGTCTCATCATTCCTATTCGTCATGACGGTTGTTACGAGTATGGCTGTTTGCAACACCTTGTCAAAAGAAGCTTTCAAAGATGAAAAGTGGCTTTGGCTAATACCGGCAGCGTTCCTCATTTGTACGATATCATGTTTAGTAAAAATCATTTGCAAAGTAGTATGCAAGAAATGACTTCATCGTCACAAATACACAACGCGGAATCACAGGGACAGGTTTTTGATTCCTTCCGAGAACAGAGGGAAAGATACTGTCTCACCCAACCACTCCCGCCGCAGCCCAAACGCCTGCGGCGGGAGCTTTTCTCCCGGCAAAATTTGGAGGTTTCAGAAAAAGTCGCTATCTTTGCAGGCGAGATGACAGTGAAACGTGACAAACTGAAACACAACCGTTCACAACTCTACCGACAGAATGAAGAGCTTGAGGAGGAGAAGAGAAGACTGGAAGATGCGGGAAAGCTTCTTCTTTGGAAAAGTCGGCTTATAACCAATATTGGAAATCTGGTTTTTGCCGGTGTGGTTATCGGAGGCGTGTTTGAGGAGGTCTCAGAGCCTTTCATTCTCTTTGGAGGCGGAGTCCTTATCGCCGTCTTTTGCTATTTTTTAGGTTATAATCTTTATAAGAGAGGTATCAGACTATGGAGGCAGTAGTATTATTTATGGCGGCAGTAGTCGCGCTGATTACTTTATTTTTCATTTGGACTGGCTACAGGGAGAAAAGGGAATTTGGCTTGTAAGACGAATAATCAGGGTTCTGAATACACAACGATACCGCCCCTGTTGTGAACAGGGACAGGTTATTGATTCCTTCCGAGAACAGAGGTAAAGATCCTGTCTCACCCACCACTCCCGGCAAAATTTGGAAGTTCCAGTTTTTTGTCTTATCTTTGCACCGAGACGAGCAAAAGACGCGAGAAGAACAAGCCGCAACAGCCGCAGATGAACAGGCAACTGGAGCAGCATACAGAGGGAAATGAAAAACCAGACCACAGCATTGCCTTTGAAGCAGGCAAGTTCTGTCTGGATATCGCAAAACTTGTATTCGGTGGTGTAATACTTGCTGGTATTATGCAACAGGGTATTGAGTTCAATTCCTTGTTCTTGACTGGGTTGGCAGTTGTACTTCTTTTCGTCGTATTTGGCTTTTACCTAATTAAGAAATCAAAAAACAAAACATAGGAGATTTGGTATGACATTAACAACATTCTTTATGGTAGTCGGCCTTATCGGCATAGTTGCTTTCATCGGAACCGTGATTTTCTATCACCGCCAAGAGGCAGGAATCTAAAAAGCGAAGAACACTGGGGACAGACCCCCTGTGCACTTCCAACCACTCCCGCCGCAGCCCACGCGCCAGCGGCGGGAGCTTTTCTCCCGGCAAAATTTGGAAGTTTCAACTTTTTGTCTTATCTTTGTACCGAAGCACAGGGGGTCTGTCCCCCTGTGCTTGCAGAGCCGCTTATGACGCGTGTGAATTAATCACACTTGACCGTTTGGGAAGAACACAGGGACAGGTACCCGTCTCACCCCATCCACTCCCGCCGCAGCCAATGCGTCAGCGGCGGGAGCTTTTCTTCCCGCAAAATTTGGAGGTTTCAACTTTTTGTCTTATCTTTGCAGCGGAATGAAGAAAGAATTCGGAAAGTGGCTGATGGCATAGCCAAGTATATGGTTACGGCACTGCTTCTGGCTACCATCTTTGCTGACATGGAGGATCCCATCATCGTCTATGTCGTGGTGATACTTGCCATCATTGTTCTCGCCTTTGGCTTGTACTGGGTAAACGAGGGAGAAAAAGACGAAAAGAAACTTAAATCCAAGAAAAAATGAATACGATAATTGTATCAGTCTCAATTTTGCTGATAGCTGTCTTGGGTACTTTTTTTCTGAAGTATCTGGATAGGCATCTTGCCGAATAGAAAGAACACAGGGACAGGTACCTGTCTCACCTCAAATTTTGTGCGAAGAAAAGCTCCCGCCGCAGACGCGTGGACTGCGGCGGGAGTGATTGTGTGCGACAGGTGTCTGTTCCAGTGTTCTTCCGATGTCACTGACCTGTCCCTCTGCCATCCTCTGCCATCTGATCTCGCAGAAGTCCTGGATAAAAACTATCCGGAATACTATTGACAAAGTTCAGATAATAGTTCCAAAATTGTTTATTATCATAGTCAGTTACATCTTCACGGAATTCTTTTATCCTATGAAATATGCCAGCATAATATCCAGTTAACTCAATGGTATCATCCGCATTTACAACTTTGCGTTCTACAAGCAGCTGTATCTCCTCAAAAAAGTGCATAAACATCTCTTTTTGGTTGACAGATGGACTCTCCACTTGCTTTTCATTGTCAAAGCCAGTTATGTTTCCTTTTTCGTCAGTTTTTGACTTAGCAATAATGTAAGCTGTTACAGCCTTTATGTTTTCATCTTTAGTAAACCTTTCTAAATATTTTGTCAGCATTGCTGTCCTATTAATATCCAAGTGGAGTTTGTATTCTTTGTAGGCATAACAAATTGCAATACATGAAACAAGAAAAGTTCCTAAAGCAGCAAATGCCTGAGTAATTTCAGTCCAATGTACGTGTGGTTCTGTTGCCCTTTGGCAGTTTGGATAAAAGCCAACAATAGCAAATAATCCAACAAAAATCAGGGTAATTGTTAAGCAGCAGAAAAATAATTTCAAATAGCTGGTAGAATTCTTTGGAGTATGATTGCGTTCAATAGATGTCTTGAAAAATGTACTAGTCCTTAGAGACCAGTCACCACAAGGATCAAGGTTTAATCTAACGCCAACAAACATAACACATACAGAGGCTAAAACGAGAATGAAAAAGATAGTCCATATAAACGATGCATATTTAACATCATTTACACACTGTGCATTGTAGATAAATAACAAATTAAATGCAATAGCAGCAACAAATATTATCATTGCATAAATTGAAGCATTTTTAATACCCTTCTTTCTCTTTTCTGCTGTCTTGCGAAATTCCGGATTCCTTAGGGACATTTGATCAATAGCTCCCCAAGCAAACACTGCCCCTGTCAAAATGATCATCAACAGAGCAGCAAGAACTTGTGGCGTAGTGCTGAATAGCCAATAAAGTGTTTCGACATCATTAGATGCATTCTGGCTCTGTATTTGGTTATCTATACTTGTTAGTTTGGTTGCAATAGTTTCTTGCAACTCATATAGCCTATCAAGCAGTAAGGAATCTCTATCCATTTTTGGTTTTTCTTATGAATATCCTGCCGCTGCTTTTAAGCAGCGGCAGGAATATAATGAACAGGCCGTTGCCCTATTAATGAACTTGGCCTATAGTCGTTGTGTACGTGTAGGTCTTAGAGTCGCTACCACTGATTGTCAAAGTTACAGTATGTTGTATGTCTTCAGAACCACTATTGGCAGCTGACGCTGTGACTGTGACAGAGGGAACATGGCTGTCAACTGGAGAAGCAGGTATTACAGTTATCCCAGTTCCAGAACCTGTAACGGATGAGGCTTTTACTGGGCTGTCGCCAGCCTTTGTTGCAATTGTTATCACACCACCAGTGGCACCATCTTTAGAGATGTTCGCAGGACTACCTGCTGCAAGCGTAAAGGTATCATCCGCTGCCTGATTAATGGTGATGGTTGTTGTCTTACCGTCGTTGGTAATTGTCAGAGTCTTCACTACTGGCTGATTGGTCAGATTAGCTCCAATATTCAAAGTGAACTCCTTGCCCGAAGAAGCCTCTCCCGCCGAGACAGTTCCGTTGGCCAGATAGGTGGTATTAGAGCTCGTGAAATCTCCTTCTGTCAAGCCCGTAATCCGAACCTTAGCCGATGCGGTATTTGATGCTACATCGACAGTTAGGCTTGATCCGGCAGCCACAGAGGGACTTGCAGCGGCCACCACGTTAGAGGGCAGCCATACGGAGGTGGGAGTCTCGTCGCCAGGAGTCGTCTCGCCACCAGATTCTGAGTATTCGTCGGTTGACGTTGCCCAGTCAGCCACAACAGCCTCAAACTTCACGCTGGTCATGCCAAGGTGCATGACAAGAGTATAGAATTTGTTAGGTTCCAAGATACTACCATCCAGCACCACCTTATTGGTAATCTCCTGCTCAACCTCAGTATACGCCTTCACTTCGGAAGCAGTGGCAGTTCCTGTTGGATTCAGTTTTGAGTCGGCAGTTCTTACGACGTAGTCTACGGTAATATAGAGCGTGTTGTTTCCATCAGCAGGTATAAGCACGAGTCCTGGAACATCTTCGTCAGCAACGAATACGTTCTTTGCTGGTGACACTTCCACTCCCTCATGAGTGCTTCGGTTTGACTCCGACCAGTCTGCACCCGTTGAGTTTGTAATGTCAGTTGCCACCTCTTTAATTTTATCATTCAAGGTGTAGTCTGTGCCCTCACCAGTAGGTGTTACCGTAATGCTGTATGTCAGACCATTGGCGTGAGTCGTGCTGTTAGATTCGCCTTTAGTCCACTCGCCGCGCATAATATCAAACCATCCTTCGGTCAGGAAATCGCTTCGTGTTTCTGCCATATCATTCGTCGTTTCCTGCGAATAAGTGTGCATATCACGAATCTTGATTTTCTTGATGGTTACCAGTGTCTTTTCTTTGCTGAAGTCTGGTTCAAAATAAGTCTGCTGGGCACTTTGTCCTACACCGGCTTCAGAGCTATTCTTATCGACATCAACAACAACCTTCAGGCCGCAAATCTGACTTCCAGAAGCTGATGTTGTAGTACTGGTGTTACCGCCAACACGAGCCAAGGCATGCTTGAAGAGGAATTTCACCTTCTCGTTGACTATCTGCTTGGTCAAGTCTACGTTATATTCCGAGCCGAGGGTGGTTATACTGTTGTTGTCGGCATCAGTTTCCTGATAAGTCTTTTGTCCGCGCAGTCCCCACAACATATCAACGGCAGCATCTTCCTGTGCGCTTGTACCAAACTTGTACTTCAGTTGCATATCGTGCATATCGCTATTGGCAGACATAGCTACGATGCCACTAGCCTCTGTGGTATTTTTTGCACTAGTAACTGCGGGGCTTGTAGGTAAAGCACCACTCGTTCCAGGAACATAAGCATCGTCTATTTCCACATAAGGTGCATAGGCAAAGAAATTCAGCTTCAGTTGTTTCAAAGCGGGGTCAGCAGCGCCTGTATTGTCCTCTGTAGCAGTGTTCGAGGGGTCGTCAGCAGCATTCGCAGCGTCCACGCCATTCGGCCAATATTTTACAGGCGCATATTTCCAGTTGCTTAGTGTGGCATCCCATGTCATGTGCTCGTTATACATGAAGTTGGGAGCCTTTGTGGCTTCTACTTTTGGATTAGCAGTAAGGTCCCAACCAGACCAAGCTTTAAATGTTTGGTTACCAGAATAGTAGCCAAACACGCCAAAGCCAACCGTCTTCAGTTTGTGAGTACCATCATTAGTGATGGAGCCGCCGGCATAACCGCCGGCATAGGATCGCGTGTTACTGCGTGCTTCGCCCAGATAAGTACTAAACTGTACAGGGGCATCGGCGCTTTCCACAGCGGCATTCACCACATCTGCCTGAGTGAAGTCGGCCTGCTCGGAGCAGGCGGCGAGACTTAGGGCCAGTGTAGCGGCGGCGATGTAAATTTTGTTTGTTTTCATCATTCTCATTGGATTAGAGATTTTAGATTTCTTCTTTTCAGTATTCAAGGGAGCCGCCATTTTCAGGCGGCTCCCTCTTGTCGAGAGGTTATTTGTTATGCTTTATCGCATTTCAAATGCTTATACTCTGTTCTGTCGGATTACAAATCCGACTGAGCGGGTTTTCAATTACCATTAAGGTGCTGCCTGAGTAACAGTAACACCACCATCAACGGTAAGGGTTCCGTAATTAACCGTTGCAGTAGCAGTTCTTGTACTCGTTCCTGGGTTCGCTTCAGTAACTTCGATAGTATGAGTATCCTTGTTGTACTTCAACCATGTCTCAATAAATGTAACGTCCACGTCGTTGTATTGAGCAGCAGTAAGTTCTGTTCCATTTAGAGATACGGTCAGAGTAACCTTTGAACCAACAGCTGCTCCAATTTGTGCTGGAGAATAAGATGCTGTCAGGTGGTTCGCATCCTGTTTAACGGTAACAGTACCTGTGCACTTACCATAGGTGGCATCATCTGCCTTGGTTACTGTCACAGTCCAAGACCTTTCGGCGTCACCCGTTGCGTTGGTAGTTGCAGTAAGTATACCTGATGCGTAGGACAGCCCAGCGTCTGCTGTTACGATTGTAACGTCACCAGCAGCAACAGTACTTGTAATGTCTGTACCCTTCAACTTGACAGTCAGAGCGCGTGTTTCACCGCCAACCTTGAAGTTGCCATCCTTACCTGTACCAGGAGCAGCTGTTACGTTAAGAGCTACAGCACCATACTGAGTAACATTGATCTTCTGCTTCAAAGTTGTCTCGGTTCCAGGAGTTCCAGTCGTTGTGTACTTGTAAACAGCAGTAATTGTTGCGGTACGGTCAGTTCCAGCGTAGTTGTCACCGCCATCATCATTCAAAGTTGTTAATGTATGAGAAGCTGCATCGTAAGTCAGCCAAGCAGGCAGATCTTCAAATGTAAAGTTAGCTGTGTAGTCCGTAATTTCGGTATCACTGCCGTTTGCTTTGACGGTAACCACAGTTGACTTGTTCTTCAGGTTCGGGAAGTAGTTGTTGTTGGCAAGAGAAACAACGATGTTGTTGGTCACTACGTTAGAGGGCAGCCAGACTTCCTCGACGTTGTCGTCGCCAGCCTCAACTACGTCACCGTCTTCTTCAAATGAAGAGCCATCTTTCTTGGCCCAGTCGGTGACAACAGCCTCGAACTTCACACTGGTCATGCCAAGGTGCATGATAATGGTGTAATACTTATTAGGATCAAGATTTTTTCCGTCAAGTATTACCTCGTTTGTGATAATCTGCTCTACTTCAGAGTAGCCTTTGTTCAGGTTCGGGTCGGCAGTACGAACAACATAGTCTACTGTTACATATATATGCTGTTTGGTCGAACCATCGCTCTCACCTGTAGGTATAAACAGCAAGCCAGGAACATTCTCATTGGCAAAGACGGGCTTTGGAGTACCAGTATTTACGCCAGAAGGTTTCCCTTCTGTTCCGTCGCCAGTCCATTCGTCTTTGCTTGTGTCCTTTAACAGGCCAGCAACAGTAGCTGCATCTGCCGGTTCTCTAATATCCTTATTAATTAAATATTCTGTATCATTCAAATCCGTATTGGTGCTTGTAGCAACAACACTGTATGTAGCACCAGCAGGATCACAACCAAACGTATTCTGTTTCTCGCACCACTTACCTGTCTCAATGTCAAACCAACCAAAAGTCAGGAGGTCGCTTACAGTCAAAGTTGTAAGGGCTGTGTTAGTGTCATCGTAGGCCGACTTGCCGTCTTGAATCCTTACAGATTTCAAGGTGATAAGAGTTTTTTTGTTGTTGAAGTCTTCGGGGAAGTACTTTGCGCCCTGGTCGCTCTGACCGTCAACCTTTGGAGTAGAGCTGTTCTTGTCAACATCAGCAACAACCTTTAAGCCGCACTGCAGCGGATCGTCGCCAGTGGTCTCATCGCCATTAGCCCTGGCACCTCCCATTTTGGCCAGCGCGTGTTTAAAGATGAACTTTACACGCTCAGGGACAATCTGCTTGGTCAGGTTTTCGTTGTAGTCACTACCAATGACTTTAGCAGGACTTACAGCGTCAGCTTCCTTGTAGGCATCCTTGCCAGCAAGGCCCCACAACAGGTCTACTGCGTCTGTTGTGCTTGCACTTGGCATCACATATTTCACCCATACATCTGAGTTTGATGCATTGGTGGACATACCAACAACACCATTGTTGACTGGAGTACCGATAGTAATTGTTTTTGGAGTAGCAACGTCAGCAGCAGTAACACCATCAGGAATCTTAGTGGCATCCGTGCCTACAATCGTTGTAGCCAGAGGATTACTGATTGCCATATAGGGTGCAAATGCAAAGAAGCTTAACATTCCTTCTTGCTTTTGAAGTGCAGTGTTTGATGGAGTATTGTCCACATTAGGTTGTGTGTCGTCATTTGCTTTGTCAATACCGTTAGGCCAATACTTCACAGGGTCGTATACCCAAGCATTCTTACCCGTGATATCATCGAACATGAGTTGCTGATTGTAGAAGAAGTTCGGATATTTGTTCGTTTCCGTAGCCTTCCAAGTTGAGCCACTAGCCCATGTGTAATCTGCCTCGCGGTAGTCCTTTGCTCCTGTAAAATAGCCGAACACACCAAAGCGTGCCAGTTTGAGGTCTGTCAGCCCCTGGACAGCATCAGTCTTGTTGCCGATAGTGCCTTTGTCATAATTTGCATCAATAATGGTACGGGTAGTACCTTCCTTACCCATGTACGTGCCGTACTGAGGAACGGGGTGGGGGATTGTTGATATTTTTTCCGTATGGTGATAAGTTCCTAATTCAAGTGCTGTTGTTCAGACCTCCCCTGGCCCCTCCTCGCTCGACCGTAGGTCGCTTGCAAGGCAAGAACTTAGGAGGGGAATTGTGGGGTGGGGGATGGGCATTTCAAATGCCTATATTCGAGGCAGCCGGATTTTTAAATCCGGCTGAACTTGTGCAACGGCTGAACTTGTTGGGCATTTCAAATGCCTATATTCGGGGCAGCCGGATTTTTAAATCCGGCTGAACTTGTGCAACGGCTGAACTTGTTTGGCATTTCAAATGCCTATATTCGGGGCAGCCGGATTTTAAAATCCGGCTGAACTTGTTGAACTTGTGCAACTTGTTGAACTTGTGCAACCGGCTGAGCGTAAGCCTGGATTTTGTGAGAGGATTGGGTTTGTTTTGGGTTGTTACAACTATAAGCAGGTCATGGTTGTTCAGCGGATGGCGGCTGGGCGTCTTGTTGTGTGGATGGTGGGGCGGGCGTAGTGGCGAAAGCGTGTCGCAGGGCCTGTTGCACCTGCTCGTAGACGGTTTCGGCGTAGTGGCGCTCGGTGGTTGCCTGTCGCTGGTGGCCCAGGATATACTGTATCTCCTGCATCCGCAGTCCGCGCTGGTTCAGCAGGGTGGCGCAGGTGTGGCGTGCCAGGTGCCAGTGCAGGTGCTTGCCGATGGCGGCGAGCTGTGCCACCTGCCGCAAGTCTTTGTTGGCCTGTTTGTTGTCGCCGACGGTGGCCAGCCGTTCCAGTGTCAGGTAGCGTTCCAGCAGGCGTGCGGGCTTGCCTCCGAAGAGGGTGTCGAGGGGTATGCGCAGGTCATGGCCGGTCTTCCGCTGGCTGATGACGAGCAGGTGACCGCTGAGGTTCTTCGTGCTGAGGCTGCGGAAGTCGCCCCACCGCAGTCCGGTGTAGCAGCAGAAGAGGAAGGCGTCCCGTACGTGGCTCAGGTGCGTGTCGGCGATGGCCATGTGTTCCAGCTGTTCCAGCTCCTGTTCGCTGAGGTGTTCTCGCCGTGCCTTCATCTCCGGTATGCGTATGCGTCGGAAGGGGTCGCTGTCATAGCCTATGATGTCGCGTTTGACGGCCTCGCTGACCAGGCACCGCAGTGTTTTCATGCGTATGATGATGGTGTTCTCGGCCAGTTTCTGCTGCGTGCGCATCCAGTTCTGCCAGCGCTGCAGCAGGTCGTAGTTGATGTCGCGCAGCCTCAGTCCCGGTGCAAAGGTCTCGATGTTGGTGGCCAGTGTGTTATAGAGGCCCTTGGTCGACTCCTTGCGTGCCGAGGGCGTGATGACTGAGGCCACCCACTCGCTGATGGTTGCCGACGGTGTCAGGTTGTGTCTGAAAGCCTCGATGAGACGGTCGGGCGTAGGCTGCTGTCCGGCGTCGGTCATCTCGTCTTCCAGTTCCATGAGCCGTCGGAGTGTGCGTCGTAGCCGTCGGTTCAGCAGGTCGTGGTCGGGGTTGGTGGGCTGCACGCGTCCGGCGTGGAAGTCCTGCGGGCTAACGTGCAGGTGGGTGTTCAGTGTGCGTCGCTGTCCGTCCTGTCTGAGTTCGATGACCAGCTGTCGCTGTCCCTGTCGGTTGCTGTAGCCGTTGCGGCACAGCGTGATGTTGTAGTTGATGGCGGTAAGCATTTGAGTTAGGAGTTAGGAGTTAGGGGTTAGGAGTTAGGGGTTAGGAGTTAGGAGTTAGGAGTTAGGGGTTAGGAGTTAGGGGTTAGGAGTTAGGAGTTATGTGCCCTTATTGTGCCTGTGTTGGCACAATCTGGGCACAAAGATATGCAATTTTGTTGGGTTTCTGTAGATTTTTGTTTTTCAAGCGTGGTGGTGCTAACGTTAAAAACCTAAAAAAGTTGGTTTGTTTCAGGGAAAATTCTTACTTTTGCAGGGTAATATGTCTATAGTGGAGAAGATGCGTGTTAGAACAGCTATATATCAATGGTTTTTCGCCGTGGCGGGCCTGTTGCTGACGGCGGGCTGCACGGAAGAGGCGACGGTGACGCGGTCGGCAGAAATGCCGGCGGCTGTTGGCTTTGCGCCCTACATGCAGCAGAGCCGTGAGGGCAACACCACGCGGGGCGACCGCCGTGAGCAGCGCGAGGCCCTGGCCGCTACCCGTGCCGACGATGCCGCCCTGGCCGAACTGAAGAAAACGGGCTTCACGGTCTTTGCCTGTCACCACGGTGCTGACGACTACGATACGGGAGGCACGACCGGCACGCAGGCGTTTAACTTTATGTATAACGAGCGCCTGCAGTGGAACAGCACCGACAGCCGCTGGGAGTACAGTCCCGTGAAATACTGGCCCAACGGCACCGACGAGCAGAATGCCGCCGGCTCACCGTCGAACACTGCCACGGAGTCGGGCACGCAGAAAGTGAGCTTCTTTGCTATAGCCCCCTATTTTGAGTACAAGTCGACTTCGGAGGAGAAGAAAGCTACCTATCCCACATGTATCACCGACCTGACGGCCAGCAGCGTGGCCTCGGCCTCGAGCTATGTGGAGTACACCTCGCCCATGAAGCCCGGCGTGGGCACTGACCTGCTGTGGGCCGACAACGTGAACCTCTATAAGCAGAAAGCCAGTGGCGAGGGCCTGGTAGACGGTCGTGTGCAGATGCCCTTCGTGCATGCCCTGACGCAGCTCGGCGTGACCGTTCAGGCCCGCGTTGACGAGAGCGACGGCTATAACTCCGATGCCTACTCCGACGACGTGGACAGCCGTACCCGCATACTGATTGACGAGGTGACCATCTCGGGCCTGACCAACAAGGCCAAGCTGATGCTGACCAGCAATACGGCCGAGCCGCGCTGGACTGAGGCGACAACATCCGATGTGACCATCGACAGTGTTGGTTTCGCCACCAGCCAGAGCACCGTGGCCGCCGCCCTGAGCAACAGCTACCTGGAGTCGACGACGCTGAAGAAGTGGGCCGGTAGCGAGGGCCCCGGCTACTACCTTTATAACAGCAGCGGCACCTACGCCACTACCGATGCCGCCGAGGCAGCCTTCAACGCCCTGCCCGAGGGTGTCACCTCTACGGAGCAGGCGCTGTGCAGCGAGAGCGGTAACTTTATCTGTCCGCCGTCTACGCTGTCGGGTGTCAGTATCACCTACTATGTGGTGACCTTCGACGAGCACCTGGAGCTGAACGCGCCGCAGTACTTCTCCATCGTGAAGAACGTGGTGAGCTACACGCCGTCGGTGGCCCTGGAGTATAACAAGAAGTACCGCCTGCGCCTGCTGCTGGGTCTGACCAGCGTGAAGTTCGAACTGCTCGAGCTTGACGAGTGGGGCGAGACGGTCATCCTCTCGGCTATTGTCAAGGACTGGGACGTGGAGACGCAGGAGTATGATGTGGAGTGAGGGTGCTTCGCTAATGAATAATGAATAATGAATAATGAGTAATTAGTAATGAGGGCGCTTTCGTTGTTGCGGATTTCAAATCCGCAACTCATGAGTCGGGGATTTCAAATCCCCTCCAACAGATAATTGTGAATTGTGAATTGTGAATTGAAAATTGTGAATTGTGAATTGTGAATTGTGAATTGAACATGAGATATTTGTCGGCTTTTCTGTTGATGGCGCTGCTGCTGGCTGGGTGCTCTGGCGAGGAGGACCTGGCAGGGGGCGTGGCTGTCGGTGGCGACGGTCAGAACTTGCTGGCCCTGCGGGTCGGCGAGGCGGGGTGGTCGGAGACGCCGACTACCATCACCCGAGCCGGTGAGACGCTGAACGGACTGCGAGCCACCACGGGCGACCTGCCCACCGGCTATGGCTACGGCTTCGGTCTGTATGTCTATGCTGGCGCTACGGCGATGATGGAAAACCGTCAGGTGACGTGGAACGGCACCAATGCCCGCTGGAACTACGGTACCGATGCCTATTGGCCTAAAACCTCCACGGGCGAGACGCTGAAGGCATTTGCCTACGCGCCGTATAAGGGTACCTCACCGTGGTCTGTGACCACCGATGGTGTGCTCAGCTTTGAGACGGCTTTGAATAGACTGTCAGCTGTTGACCTGCTCTATGCTAACGATGCGGACATTGACCGTTCCACCGGTAAGACAGATCTGGACTTCCGGCATGCTCTGGCCAAGGTGTCGTTAGGTGCTGTAGCCAATGCGAGCAGCACTCGCGACATGCTTGTGTCTGGCATTACTGTCACTGGCAACTTCTATACTGCAGGCGATATTAATCTGACTACAGGCGAGTGGTCAAACAAGACACCGGAGACCCCTTCAAGCCAGACTGTCACCATTATCGACGAGAGTGCGGGGCAGTACATCTATGTGCCTGCCGGTGGTCAGACAATGGTCAGGACAACAACATCGGTCATTGACTATACCTTAGGCCGAGTCAGTCTTGTTGTTCAGGATGCTCCCAGCCCTATGATTATCCCCGGCCCGACGGTCTCTGTAACCTACAACTATTACGAGCAGCCCGACCTGGTCAGTCCTGCTGATGGCTGGTTCTACCGGTGGACGGGGCCTGGCGGTAGTGCTACTAAGACAGATGTGGCCGTGCCTGATTATGCCAATAACGTGGGCAGAGAGGTAGGCGGCTCTGCCACCATCATGGGCTCTGCCAATGTTCATTATCTGGACTATGCCGACCTGAGCGATTACGACAAGCTGATTGTCCAAGGCACATCGGGTATGGGTATGCGTGTGCTGATGAACCGAATGTCCTCCCTCGTTCTTGTTGCCGGTGTAGAGCCGTCGCCTTCGTCGGCTACCACCACCTCTGCAGCGCAAGTTTTCCCCATTCCCATTTCCGGGCTGAAGGCTAATAGCACGCCGACGGTCGTAATTTCTCCAGTAGTTACTGTCGTGGTTGATCAGACGACGGAAGATAAAGCTGCAGGGAAAGCTACAATTAAGGTCACTCTGCCCGAAAACGCCAGCACAACGGATCCCGAATACACCGTTACTATTAATGGAACGACAAGTGCCGATGCTGCCTTTTCGCATGCCGTGACCATCACTCAGGCCCGTAAAGATGCTATCGACCATTACACCGTTTCCAATGACGGCAATGGTGGTGCGTTTGTCGAGGCCTGGGCAAACATCGGCGTTGACGGCTATGCCGTGCTCGACCTGACGCAGTATAGAACGGCCGACGGGTATGTACACCTGAATGCCATCAAGTCGCATTACAGTTCTACTACCGGCACCGTGAATAAACTGCTTTTGCTGAAAAAGACGGAGAATCGCACGGAGAAGACCGTCACCCTCGACAATGTCCTGACGCCGGAACAGGGCAAGGACAAGGTACTGAACCTGCGGTTTGGTAAGAATTATGAAGTGGTCATTGGCGGCGCGGGCGGCGCTTCGCGCCTAATGAACAATGAATAATGAACAATGAATAATGAATAAAGAATAGTTAAAGGTGAAGAACTTTAATATTTATACATTATTGTTTAGCATCTGCGCCCTGTGGGGTTGCTCGGCTGACGGCGACGGTGTTGCTGACATCGGCGACGGCGACTATATCCGGTTCG
>Ga0310694_10001982_pt1 | contig 21918 bp, 17 predicted proteins | sample 174DNAGHGhighgp2_FD_203884 | JGI IMG/M metagenome (GOLD analysis project Ga0310694, IMG submission 203884) | Sheep rumen microbial communities from Palmerston North, Manawatu-Wanganui, New Zealand - 1742 DNA GHGhigh gp2 (v2) (version 2) | ecosystem: Host-associated > Mammals > Digestive system... | reverse complement strand
TTGGAAATGCGGGAGAACAGTCCCTTTTTGTTGCGCTTTTCCTCTTCTTGTCTGCGGAGGTCTTCCTCTTCCTTGCGGCGACGCTCTTCCTCTTCCTTGCGGCGGTTGGCCTCTTCCATCTTCTTCTTCTCGGCCTCGGTCATCACCACTCCGGGAGCCATCGTGCCAGGTGTGCGGGGCTGGCGGTGGATGTCGGTCGTCGTCGTCGTGGTGGAGCTGTTGGGATTGGGGCCGAAAAGGTCGGCGCTGGGATTGATGGCGGAGCCGGCGCAGTTCATGTCGCCGCGTGCGAGAAGGCCGATGACGGTGTTCATCATGCCGTTGCGGGCGTTGACATCCTTGTCGGTAGAGGTGACATTCTGGATGACGGTGTTGGCGATGCGCACTTTCTGGATGTTGGTGAAGTTGGTGAAAGCCTTCTTGATGTTCTTCATGTTGGAGCCTCCACCGGTGAGGATGATTCCGCCAAGAAGCTTGTCGTTGTACTCCAGCGGCACTTGGTTCCAAGCGTTTTGGATGATTTCATTGACGCGGGCCTCAACGATGTCGACGAAGGTTTGGATGTCGACGCTGCGCTCCTTGTCGATGTCGATGGTCTTGCCCTCCTCTATTTCGCTGTCGTCGGTGAATGCGGATGCGTACTTGAGCTTCATCTCTTCTGCCTCGCTCTCCTCCATCTGGAGCGATGCGATGTCCTTGGTGATGTTGTTGCCACCGAGTGGTATGACGACGAGATGCCTGAGGATGTTCTTGTAGTACACGGAGACCGTTGTGGTGTCTGCTCCGAGGTCTACAAGCATGCATCCGCTGCGTTTCTCTGCCTCTGTGAGCACGCTTTGTGCCAGGGCGATGGGTGCGAGATACATCTCGGCAATGGCGATTTTCGCGTTCTCGAAACATTTGTTCAAGTTGCGGTAGAACGACTTGCGGCAGAGGATGTTGAGGAAATTGCCCTCTATCTTGCTGCTTTGGATGCCAACCGGATCGACTTGGTATTGCGTGCCGACCTTGTATTCCTGGGTGGCTGCGTCGAGAATCTCCTGGTCGGGGTAAGACATGTTGCGGTTGTTGTCCATCAACTCGTTGATCATGTCTTGTGAGATGATGGTGTCGTCGGGCAATTTCTTGATGATGACGTTTCGCATGCTGCGTATGGACTGTCCGCCCACTCCGACGTAAACCTGCGAGATTTCAGACTTGAGAAGCGTCTTCAGCTTCTTGATGACGTTTGTCAGACAAACACTGGTCTTGTCGATGTTGTACACCACGCCTTTGCGAATGCAGGATGTGGCGTCCTCCCTCACGACGGCGAGCACTTGGATGCTGCCGTCCATGCTCTTCTTTCCGGCGATGCCGGTGATTTTGGAAGAGCCCAATTCAATAGCTACTATGAAGTCCTTTGCTGCCATGTGGGTTGATGGTTTTTATATTTCCTAAGGTTGTTTGTTTTCTGATGTCTCTTGCTTTTGGGGCTTGCTTTTCTTGCAGATGATTTGGTTGCCGAATTCGAGGTTGATGTACGAGTATTTGTTCCATCCCACCTCGTTGAGTCCGTAACGGTAGAATTTGTCGAGTCTTGAGAACTGGTGCTCTGCAAAGTTGTTGATGAGGCGTTCCCTGCGCTCCTTGCTCTTGTTCTCGGGCATCCTTCCCAGGCATGCGATGTGGTTTCCCACACGTGGAATCACTTCCAGGCTTTTGTCGGGCAGGATGTTGATTTGTTCCACCTGGTTCTTCCACAAATCATGTGCCATGATCCATCGCACGAGGGGTGCGACATAGTTTTTCGCATACCATTGGCTGATGCCGCCGGTGGCGACGATGAGGTCTGACGCATGTCCTTCGCCTTGCATCACCTCTCCGTCGATATCGATGTAGTAGTCCTCTCCGTTGTCGGCTTTGACCCTGAGCATGGGCAGTTGCTGCGTCACGGTGACTCCTACTGTCCCGTCTTGCGTCTTGTAGCATTCCACACCTGATATGAAGGAGTTTTGCTTCAGGGTGTTCTCTATGGTTCTCAAGTCGATGAGTTCCATGTTTTGCCCGCTGGGATAGAGGTGCTTGTTGGTGAGCATCTCTTTGACGTCGCTTGCACTGAGGAATCCGCTGGAGTCGGTGGCGGCTATCTTGATACGCACCTGCTGGCAAGCCTCGGCCGTTCGGTCGGGCTTGTTGAACGACGTGGTGGCCAGGATCAGGTAGGCGGCCAATACCAGGTCGAGCGTGACGATGATGGTCTTCTTCCAGTTGATGCTCATGTGTTATTTGCCTTTGAGGATTTCCGCCATCTCCCCTGTGAGGTTGTCGAGGTCGCCTGCTCCAAGTACGATGAGCACATCGAAGTCGCGGCTTCTCACATAGTCGAGCACCTCGTCCTTGCGCACCATGCACTTCTCCACGCCGGGGTCGAGTTCGTCGTAGATGAGTTTCGAGGTGACACCGGGGATGGGCTCTTCACGGGCAGGGTAGATGTCGCAGAGCACCACCTCGTGGAACTGGCTGAGGCTTTTGGCGAATTCTTGGTGGAAGTCGCGCGTGCGTGTGTAGAGGTGGGGTTGGAATAGTGCGGTGACCTTGCGGCCTTTGAACAGCTCGAGAATGCTCTTCGCGCTTTGGTCGATTTCCATCGGGTGGTGTGCGTAGTCGCTGATCAGCACGTGGCTTTCATCTTTCAACTTGTAGTCGAATCTTCTCTCGACACCATTGAACGTGCGAATGCCTTCTCTGACCTCTTCTGGCTTGCAGCCGCTGATTTGGGCCAGTGCCATGGCGGCGACGGCGTTCTCTATGTTGATGGGTACGGGATGCCCTAGTGTGATGCCCTCGATGTTCCCAAGTGGTGAGACGAGGTCGAAGGTGATTTCCCCGTTGTCGATGACTATGTTCGAGGCATGGAAGTCTCCTTCGTCGCGGCTGTAGGTGTAGGTGGTCACATCCTCGCCTGTTTCAGCGGTCATTTCAAGTCCTGTATGCAGCACGAGGGCGCCACCGGGCTGTATGAGTGTCGTGTAGTGCCGGAAACTGTCAAGGTAGGCCTCCTTGGTGCCGTAGATGTCCAGGTGGTCGGGGTCGGTGGCGGTGATGACGGTGGCCCAAGGCCTGAGCCAATGGAACGACCTGTCGTATTCGTCTGCCTCTATCACCACGAAGTTGCTGTCGGAGACGATGTAGTTGGTGCCGTAGTTCTTGGTGATGCCTCCGAGGAATGCGTTGCAGTCGAGGTGGCTTTGGTGCATGATGTGTGCGCACATCGATGAAGTCGTCGTCTTGCCGTGTGTTCCTGCCACGCACAGCCCTTTGTGTGAGTGTGTGAGCGTGCCAAGCACTTGCGCACGTTTCTCTATGTCAAAACCTCCTTTGCGGAAGAAATCCATCTCGGCATGGTCGTCGGGGATGGCGGGGGTGTATATCACCAATGTGGTGTCTTTTTCCTTGCATGCGTCGGGGATGAGCCCGGGATTGTCTTCGTAGTGCAGGAGCATGCCTTCTTCCTCTAACTTGTGAGTAAGGGTGGAAGGTGTCTTGTCGTAGCCGGCAACCACCAACCCTTTGTGGAGGAAATAGCGGGCGATGGCGCTCATGCCTATGCCGCCCGCTCCCACGAAGTATGCTGCTTTTATGTCTTTTGTTGCTGTCATCTACTTTTGTTTATAAGCCTTTACGCTTGCTTTTGTCCAACTTCATCTTTTATCGATGGGTTGTGATGCTTTGCGGCGGGCGTTGCCGCCTCCATTGTTATTTATTGCCTTGTCTGGCCAATTCTATCACCCTTTTTGCAATTTCTTCTGCAGAGTGATGCTTGGCCAGTTTGAGGATGTTGGTGCTGAGGGATTGCAGCCGCTGCTTGTCGCTGATGGTGTCGAATGCCGTGCGGAGGAGTTTGTCGCGGGATTCGGCGTCGGAAACGTAAATGGCAGCGTCTTTGTTCACCAATGCCATGGCGTTGTGATATTGGTGGTTTTCCGACACGTTGGGCGAGGGTACCAGTATGACAGGCTTGCCAAGAAGGCAGAACTCTGAGATGCTGCTTGCGCCAGCACGTCCGATAACCAGGTCGGCGGCACGGTAGGCGGCTCCCATGTCACTGATGAAGTCGGTGGGCTTCAGGTTGGGGATGGGTTTGCGCTGCGACAGTTGCTGCCGTATGTTCTCTATGTAGTACTTGCCTGTCTGCCATAATATGTCAACATCGGCCCCCTCCACCATGTCGAGGTGTTGGAGGACGCTCTCGTTGAGGGTGAGGGCGCCAAGGCTTCCACCTACGATGAGCAAGATGGGTTTCTTTGGGTCGAGGCCGAGTTTTGAAGCAGCCTCCTCACGGCTCAGCTTTGTATCAAGCAGCGACTGCCTGACGGGATTGCCAAGGTTCTCTATGCGTTCTGCAGGGAAGAATTTTTCCATGCCGTCGTAGGCGACGCAGATTTTCTTGGCTTTCTTTGCCAGCAATTTGTTGGTCACTCCGGCAAAGGAGTTTTGCTCTTGGATGAGGCAAGGCACACCCATGGAGGCGCATTGGTTCAGTGTAGGACCACTGGCATAGCCTCCAACTCCCACGGCGGCCATCGGCTTGAATTCCTTGATGATGCTCTTGGCCATCCGTTGGCTCTTCCATATCTTCCACAACACGGAGAAGTTGCGAAGAATGTTTTTCCTGTCGAAACCGGAGATGGGCAATCCTTTGATGGCATAACCTGCTGCTGGCACTCGCTCCATTTCCATACGGCCTTCTGCACCTACGAACAGGATGTCGGCATCTGGTTCCATGCCTTTGATGGCATTGGCAATGGAGATGGCGGGGAAGATATGGCCCCCCGTGCCACCGCCGCTGATGATGATTCTTAATTTTTCACCCATTTTATGCACATTCCTTGTTTAAACTGCAAAAGTAACTATTTTTTTTCTCTTCACCCAATTTTCTGTGTATTTTATTTGAAACATCTTTCAAGGCTTGGGTGAAGAGGATGACATACCGTCATTGTCGACGATGGCTTTCTGCTTCTTTTTCTTCCTTTTGGCAGATATGCTTACGCTGAGGATGACTCCGAGATACATGCAATTGATGATGGTGGAGGTGCCGCCCTTGCTGATGAGGGGGAGTGGCTGGCCTGTGACAGGGGCCAGTCCCACGGCTACCATCATGTTGAACATCGCCTGGCATACCAAGAGCAAGGCAAGGCCCATGACGAGGAATGCGGGGAAGTTGTTAGCACAACGGTCGGCGATGCGGCCTGCCCTCCATAGCAGGAAGATGTAGAGGAACATCACGAAGATGCCTCCTGCAATTCCCAACTCTTCAATGATGATGGCGTAGATGAAGTCGGAGAAGGCTTGTGGCAGCAACTCTCTCATTTCAGAGTTTCCTGGGCCTTTTCCTATGAAGCCGGATGAGGCGATGGCAATGTTTGAATAACCCACTTGGGAGTCGGTCAAGAGGTCGAATTCCTTGGCGGGTGTCTCCTTGTTGCTCGCGAATTTTTTGATGCGACCCTTCCATGTCCCAGCCCTGTGGAACATCTTTTGTATGAAGTTTTCATCCTCCTTCTTGTTCTTCTCGTTTTTGGCCACCTGCTCGGTGAGGTTGTTCTTGTCGTTGACGACGGTTTCCTCTTCCTCTCCGAACAGCAGAATCAAGGAGATGAGCACTACACCGAGGACAGCAAGGAATCCGATGAGTTTGCCCACCTTTCTTAGGGAGACACGTCCATAGAGCATCATTCCGATGACCACCATTCCGATGAGGATGGCAGTGGACAGGTTCTCCACCATGATGAGAAACAGCATGGGGCATGTCACATAGAAGATATACGTGAACGTTTTCTCCTCTGTGCCGTTTTCTGTCTGCATGGCGCTGAGGATTTGCGCCACGGCGAGCACGATGGTGCCTTTGGCTATCTCTGAAGGTTGGAATTGTATGCCAAGCAAGGACACCCACCTCTGTGCACCGTTTGTGGTGTGACCGGCAAACAGCACCCATATGAGGGTGGCGACGGAGAACATGATGAGGAAGATGGTGGCGATCTTGAAATATTTGCAGTCGATGTTCTGAACCACCACCATCGCCACCACGCCAAGCAGGAGAATGCCGCCGTGCTTGATGATGGGAGCCCAGTAGTTGGGCTTGTTGAAGGTGAGCGTGCTGCTGGAGCTGAACACCTCGATGAGGCTGATGACGCAAAGGAAGAAAAAGATCATCCATATGACCTTGTCGCCCTTGAAGATGTTGCTGAGGGAGAATCTCATAGGCTTACATGTTTCTGACGAGGGTCTTGAACTGCTCTCCTCGGTCCTCCATGTTCTTGAACAAGTCGAAGCTTGCGCAGCATGGGCTCAGCAAAACGGTGTCACCGGGTTGGGCCAGTTCGCTGCATGCTTTCACGCAGTCGGGCATGGAATGGGTGTCTCGTATTTGGATGCCTTTTTCCTTTGCAATGTCGTCGAAGAAGCCATGCAGTTTGGTGTTGTCGGCTCCCAGGTAAACCAGTGCACGGCATTTGTTCAGCACCAAATCCTTGATTTCTGTGTAGTCATTGCCTTTGTCCTTCCCGCCGATGATGAGTACGGTGGGGGTGTTCATGCTCTCCAAGGCATACCAGCAGGCATCCACGTTTGTGGCTTTGGAGTCGTTGATGTAGGTTACACCGCGCACGGTGCCCGCATGCTCAAGACGGTGCTCCACACCGGGGAAGTTGCCAAGGCTCTCCCTGATGACATCGTGGTGCACGCCGGCGATGTTGGCGGTGAGGCCTGCTGCCAGCGAGTTGTAGATATTGTGTTTGCCGGTGAGGCTGAGTGCCTCTTGCTCCATGTTGAAGGGCGTGGGCTGTTCCAATTTGTACTTGCCCTCCTCGATGTAACCGATGGAGCCTTTCTCCTTCAGTTCAGAGAATGGGTATTGGATGGCCTTGATGTCGTATTTCTCCAACTCCCTTTTGATGATGGGGTCGTCGTTCCAGTAGATGAAGCTGTCTTCCTCTGTCTGGTTTTGTATGATGCGCATCTTGGAGTCCACGTAGTTTTGCATGCAGTTGTCGTAGCGGTCGAGGTGGTCGGGCGTGATGTTCAGCAAGATGGCGATGTTGGCACGGAAGTCATACATGTTGTCCAACTGGAAGGAACTCAGTTCGATGATGTAGTATTCGTGTGGGTCCTCGGCCACTTGCAAGGCCAGGCTGTTGCCGATGTTTCCGGCGAGTCCTGCATCGTAACCGGCGGCTTTGAATATGTGGTAGATGAGCGAGGTGGTCGTTGTCTTGCCATTGCTGCCTGTGATGCAGATCATCTTGGAATGCGTGTATCTTCCGGCGAACTCTATTTCACTGATGATGGGTATTCCACGCTCGATGGCTTTCTTCACGATGGGTGCCTCGTTGGGTATGCCGGGGCTTTTGATGATTTCGTCTGCGTCGAGTATTTTCCCTTCGGTGTGTGTGCCTTCTTCCCAAGGGATGTTTCGGCTGTCGAGCATCTTCTTGTAACGGTCCTTGATGGCCGACATGTCGGAGACGAACACGTCGTACCCTTCTTTCTTTGCCAATGCAGCAGCGCCGGCACCACTTTCGCCGGCGCCCAATATTACTATTCTTTTCATTTCCAATCTTATATTATCAATTATTCTTCTATGTTCCGATTCTTGTAAGCCTTGTATGTCTTATAGGGCTTATATGTCCAAATAGCCTATTCCCAATCTTCAATATTCAAAGTTGCGATTAAGCGAGGGCAGACCAAGCTTGCTTGAAGTCTGCCGAGCGTGAGCAACTTCGGCCGCAGGCCAATATTCAAAGTTGCGATTAAGCGAGGGCAGACCAAGCTTGCTTGAAGTCTGCCGAGCGTGAGCAACTTCGGCCGCAGGCCAATTTTCAATCTTCAATCTTCAATTTTTTTTCATCTGATCTTCAGTGTGATGATGGCGAGGGCTGCCAGTATGATGGTGACAATCCAGAAGCGTATGGTTATTTTCGACTCGTGGAATTGTCGTTGGGGCCAGTTTTTGAGGATGAAACGGCTCGAGGGGTCCAGGTCCTTGTCTAGCTTGCGGAAGTTGTCGTGTATGGGCGTCGCCCTGAAGATCCTGACATGTTGTCCCTTGCCCTTCATGTATTTGTAGAAAGCTGTTTGTACGATGACGCTCAGGCTCTCTACGAAAAAGATTCCACAAAGAATGGGCAGCAACAGCTCCTTGTGTATGATGACGGCGCATACGCCGATGATGCCGCCGATCATGAGCGAGCCGGTGTCACCCATGAAGACCTGGGCCGGGTAGGCGTTGTACCAAAGGAAACCAATCATCGCTCCGATGAATGCGCATAAGAACACCACCAGCTCTTGAGACCCTGGTATGTACATGATGTTGAGGTATGAGGCATATTCGATGTGACTGCTCACATAGGCGAGTATGCCCAATGCCACTCCTATGATGGCGGAGTTGCCGGCGCACATGCCGTCCATGCCGTCGTTGAGGTTTGCACCATTGCTCACCGCAGTCACCACGAGGATGGTGATGATGACGAACAGCAGCCATCCAGCAGCGTTCTTGTACTTGCCCAAGAAGCCGAAAGCACCGGAATAGTCAAGGTTGTGGGTTTTCACAAAGGGGATGGTGGTCACAAGCGACTTCTCGGCCTCCGATTTGTGGGCCACCACTTTCCCTTGCTCTTGCTCGGTGATGATGGTCTCGTTGATCTTGGCATCGGGGCTTGCCCACAAGGTGAGTCCCACCACCAGGCCTATGATCACCTGGCCTGCTATTTTCAGCTTGGGTGACAACCCATCTTTGTTTTTCTTGAACACCTTGATGTAGTCGTCGAGGAATCCGAGGAAACACAGCCATACGGTGGTGACGATCATGAGCAGCAGGTAGATGTTGCGCATCCTGCCAAAGAGCAAGATGGGCACGATGATGGATACTACGATGATGATGCCGCCCATCGTCGGCACATTCGTCTTCTTTACGCCGAATGGGTCGATGGATGGGTCGCGCTGGCTCTCGTGGTATTTCCTCCTCTTCATGAATACGATGAATTTTTCGCCAAACCAAGCGGATATGATGAGTGACAGGATGAGTGCAGCCAATGACCGGAAGGAGATGTATTGCCACATGTGTGCTCCCGGGATGTCGAATCGCTCTAAGAAACGGAAAAGATAGTAAAGCATGATGGTTGGTGTTTGGGGGTTGTTGATGTCATGGTTGCTGAGTGGAGAAAATTTCTTCCAACACCTCTCGGTCGTCGAAATGATGCTTCACACCACGGATTTCCTGATAGTTCTCATGGCCTTTGCCTGCCACCAATATCACGTCGTTCCTTTGGGCCATGGTGCAGGCGGTGCGTATGGCTTCACGGCGGTCGGTGATGGATAGCACATTGCGGCGTTGCTGGGCGTTGAGTCCGGAGAGCATGTCGTTGATGATATCCTGAGGGTCTTCAAAACGAGGGTTGTCGCTTGTGATGATGGTGATGTCGCTCTGCTTGGCTGCCTCTTGGGCCATGATGGGGCGCTTGCCCTTGTCACGGTTGCCACCGGCTCCACAGACGGTGATGACACGGCCTTTGGCGCCTAAGACCTCGTGGATGGCCTTTAGCACGTTGTTCAATGCGTCGGGGGTGTGGGCGTAGTCCACGATGGCGGTGTAACCCAAGGGTGAGTGCACCGGTTGCAGCCTTCCACTGACGCTATGGAGGGTGCTGAGTGTCACCAGGATGTCTTCAGGGGTCTTGCCCAGCATCCGGGCGGCACCATAGACGGCAAGCAGGTTGCTGGCATTGAACTTTCCAATGAACTGCACTCCTACCTCGCGACCGTCCATTTCGAGGTACATGCCTTCGAAATGGCATTCAAGGATGCGTGCCCTGAAGTCGGCCATGCCCTGGGTGGAGTAGGTCTTCACCGTGGCTTTCGTGTTTTGGACCATGAAACTGCCGTTCTTGTCGTCGGCGTTGATGATGGCGAATGCTCCTTTGGGCAGAGAGTCGAAGAAGGCCTTCTTCGCGTCACGGTAGTTCTCGAAAGTGCCATGGTAGTCGAGATGGTCGCGTGTGAGGTTGGTGAAGATTCCTCCTGTGAAGTGCAAGCCTCCGATGCGATGCTGGTGGATGGCGTGGCTGCTGCACTCCATGAATACATATTCGCAGCCTTCCTCGTGCATCTGTGCAAGGAGGCGGTTGAGTTGGATGGGGTCGGGGGTGGTGTGCGTGGCTGGTATGGCTTCGCCGTCGATGTAGTTGCACACCGTGGAGAGCAAGCCGCACTTGTGACCCATCTTGCGCATCATATTATATAATAAGGTGGCGATGGTGGTCTTGCCATTCGTGCCGGTCACGCCCACCAGTTTCATCTGGCGAGAGGGTTCGCCATAGAAGGTGGTGGCCACCTCTCCGGCATCTCTTTCCGTCGACTCCACCACGACGTAGGTGACGTCGGGTGACAATGAGGTCGGTGGCGTTTCGCAAAGGATGGCCGACGCACCTTGCTCCACTGCTTTAGCAATGAACTGATGCCCGTCCACTTGCGTTCCTCTCATGGCAATGAAAAGATGCCCGGGAGTCACTTGCCGTGAGTCGATGTCCACGCCGGTGATTTCGATGTCGAGCGAACCATTCGTGCTGGTTGTCTTGATGTCTTTTAATAATTCCCTTAATGTCATGGTTGTATGTATTTTCTGTTTCAGTCTTTTGCTGTGGGGTTACAGGTACTGCATCCTGAGTATGCATGTGGAGCCTTTGGTCGCCTTCTCGCCTGCAACAAGGCTCTGCTCCACCACTTTGCCACGGCCTTCAACTTGAGTCTTGAAGCCGTGACGCTCAAGCAGGTAGATGGCATCGCGTGCACCCATGCCTACGACGTTGGGGACGCGGTCATCATCGGTGATGGATTTTTGTTCCAACAGGTATTGGTTGGGGGCCATGCCTATGATTCCCCAGAACGGGGAGGATTTGCCATTGGTGGCCCACTGGCATTTGCTCTCGAACCCAAGGTGGGAGAGCACTGTCTGTGCGGAAAAGAGGTTGCCGTTGAGTATGGTGGGCCTGCGCTCTCCTTTTTCATCAACAGCACTGCTGATGTCCAAGCTGAGGTTGTGTGCCATGATGCCCTCTGCGATGTTGTGGAACACCCAGCCGCTCATCGTGCCGCCAGAGGCGGGAAGTCCTGCTTTCTGAAGGCAGACGATGCAACTGTATCTTGGCTCGTCGGCAGGGAAGTAACCGACGAAACTCACGAGGTAGTGCAGTCCTCCTGCCTTGTATCCAATCTTCTCCTTGGCTATCTGCGCAGTGCCGGTCTTTCCTGCGATGGAAAAGGACTCCGACTTGGCTTTCTTGCCCGTTCCTTTCTCCACCACCTTGAGAAGCATGTCCTGTACTTTTGCCAGCGTGGATGGTTTGCAGATTTGCTCTCTGAGCACCACGGGAGGCAGTTCGGTGGCCACGCCGTCCTTGATTTTCATCTTCACGAACCTGGGCTGCATCATCTTTCCGTTGTTGGCGATGGCGTTGTAGAATGTCAGGGTGGAGATGGGTGGCACCTGGGTCTCATAGCCGATGCTCATCCAAGGCAGCGTGGTGCCGCTCCAGAGCGAAACTCCCTTGGAGTTCTTCTGGTTTGGATAACGGATGCGTGGAACGGCGTATCCGACGATGGGCAGTTTCAGGTCTTCTGCTATGCCCACCCTGTGGAGTCCGTCGACGAATTTCTGTGGCTGCTTTTGGTAGAATTTGTCGATGACCTTGCTGATGCCGATGTTGGAACTCACTTGGAGCGCTTTGCTGAGCGATATGGTGCCGTAACCTCCCGAAGCCCTGTTGTGGTCGTTCATCTCGGCGCCATGCATCGTGACTTGTCCGTTGCCGGTGGCCACCATGAAGGAGGTGTCCACCACCCCGTCGTCGAGTGCGACCATCACCGATGCCGTCTTGAACACGCTGCCGGGTTCCAGAAGGTCGGCCACGGCATGGTTGCGTCGCTCCAACAGCTTTCCGTCCATCTTTTCCAGGTTGACGATGGCTTTCACGTCGCCGGTGGCCACCTCCATGACGATGGCCACTCCTACGTCGGCGTTGATTTCACGCATCTCGTCGGCCACCGCTTTTTCCGCGATGTCCTGCATCTGCACATTGATGGTGGTGACGATGTCCTCGCCATCGACAGGTTCCACGTCGACGAACTTGAGCACTTGGTTTCTCACTCGTTGGTCGTGGAATACTCCCGGGGTGCCACGCAGGATGCTGTCAAAGGATTGCTCCAGTCCGAAACGGGGCTTGTCCATCTCTCCATACATGTCGCCCACGGTGCGGTAGGCGAGCGTGCCGAAAGGCCTGCGACGCGCATTGTTCTCGTTGAAGTGGAAGCCGCCTACGTATTTGTGGAGGTTGAAGACAGGAAGGTTTTGCACCTTCTTGAGCGTGTTGTAGTTGACGCGATAGGGCCATACTGGCCAGTTCTGGCTCAACTTGGCACGCCCTTCCTCCAGGTTTTTCTTGAAATCTTCCACCGACCTTTCAGGGAATATTTCGTGGAGGCCCATGCAGATGCTGTCCTCTTTTACCTGCCAGAGGCTGTCGCTGTTCTCTTTGCACACCTTGAAGTCCATGAACATCTTGTATTCAGGGAGCGAACTGGCCATCAGTTCGCCTTGGTCGCTGAAGATGTTGCCGCGATTGGCGTTTTCCTTGTATGTTTCGTTGCGTTTTTTTTGGTTTGCCACTTCCATCCAGTAGTCTTTCTTGACTGTCATGATGTATATCGACTTGAGCACCACGGCCACCCCGATGATGGTCATCAGGATGGCGATGAAGGTGTATCGTGGCATGATGTCGTTGTTGTCGAACTTGCTCATGGTTGTATCAGTTGGGGATGACGATGATGTAGGGTGGTTGCTCGGAAGGCTGTATGATGCTGTCGTTGTTGGCGCGCAGCTTTTGGAGAACGTGGCTCTCACGGCAACGCTCGGTGAGTTCGCTGGAGAGCGACAAGGTCTTGTACCTCGAAGCCTCCAACGTCTTGTTGAGTTCGTTGATCTTGATTTGTTGCTGCTGGCAACTGTATCGGTTGGAGATGTACATGATGGAGAAGAAGGTGATGAGCAGTATGAGCCACACCTGTTTCCTGATGGCTTGCGTGTCGAGGATGTCTCCACCGAGGATGGTCCTCAGGGCCATCGACGAAGAGAAAGGCTTCTCGTCCTCGCGTGCATTGTCTTCTATCACTTCTTTGAGCGTGGGGCGCGCCGGCTCATCGTCCTCGTCGGTGTCACCCTCCAAGTCGTCGCCGGCATACGCGCCTTCCTCTGCTTCTTCAATCATGTCCTCCCCGCCGGGATTTTCCAGCACCATGTCTATTTCTTCTTCCATGGATGCCATTTCCTCATTGTTGATGTTTCCTTTTTTTCTCATTGGTCCAATCACATTTCTTCGGTTCTTCATCTGCAACGCCTGCAGGTGTTTCCTATGCAAGTTTTGAATGACCCCTTTCCAGAGGCTGGTATGTCTTTTTCATATCTTTTCAGCTATGCGGAGTTTGGCACTCCTGCTGCGGGGATTGGCAGATTGCTCCTCCTCGCTGGGAGTGGTCACTCTGTTGTGTATGGGGCGGAGTGGCGACTGTGGCCTTCCGAAGAAGTCTTGCTCCACCGTCCCGTTGGTGTTGCCAGAACGCATGACGTTCTTCACAATACGGTCTTCCAGACTGTGGTATGTGATGACAGATAGTCTCCCGCCGCTGCGAAGCAACTGTGTGGCGCTGGCGAGCATCTCGCAAAGGGCTTCCATTTCGTGGTTGACTTCTATGCGAAGTGCTTGGAACACCTTGGTCACCTCTTTCTTCTCTCGTTCCCGGGGGAACAGCCTTGTGAGCGTCTCAACCAACTGCGAGGTGGTGGCGATGGGACGTGCCGTCCTTGCCTTGACGATGGCGGCTGCCACACGTCGTGCATTCCGTATTTCCCCATAGAAGAACAGGATGTCGGAGAGTTTTTTCTCGTCGTATCCGTTCACCACGTCGGCGGCACTCATGCGGGCGCGCCTGTTCATCCTCATGTCGAGGGGGCCTTCTTGGCGGAAGGAGAATCCTCGGCTGCCATCATCGAAATGGTGGCTCGACACGCCTAAGTCGGCCAGGAGGCCGTCGATGTGCTCGATGCCATGGTAGCGCATCCAGTTGCCCAGGTAGCGGAAGTTGCTTTGTACGAACGTGAAACGCTCGTCGTGAGGGATGTTGGCTTGCGCGTCGGCGTCTTGGTCGAATCCGAAGAGGCGTCCTTGAGGACCTAAGCGCGAGAGTATCTCCCTGCTGTGGCCGCCGCCGCCGAAGGTGACATCCACGTATGTGCCGGCGGGGTCTATGTCGAGACCGTCGATGCTCTCCTTTAGGAGGACAGGGATGTGGTATGTCGAAGGGCTGCAATCCATGGCGTCATTGTTGACTGTTGGATGGCTCCTCCATCAGTTTGGCCAGGGAGGCGGTGAACTCTTCCTGGCTGACGAACGGTGTATCGGTGGCTTGGCTGCTCCACACCTCGATGTAGTCGCCCATGCCGATGAAACGGATGTTTTGCTCGATGCCTGCGGATTCAAGGAGTCGGCGGGGGATGAGGATGCGCCCGCTGCTGTCGGGATAGACAATTTCCACGTCGGAGAGGAACTGGCGGTAGAGCTGCTGGTGCTGGGGGTTCCAGCGGTTGATGCGCTGCCGCACGATGTCCATCTGCTCGTTCCATGCCGATTCGGGGTAGAGCGTCAGGCAAGGCTGGAAGACGTCCTTGCGAAGCACCAGGGCTGTGCCTTCCTCGCCTTGCAGCACCTTGCGGAATGCTGCGGGGAGGAACACCCTGCCTTTTGAGTCGGTCTTGGCCTCTATGTTGCCTAATAATCGCATATTTTACCCTTTTTATTTGAATTTGGCTACAAAATTAAACATTTTCCCCCATTTTCCCCCATTTTTCCCCACCTTTTTTTCAAAAAAAATTAGGTCGGATGTATGGCGTGTGAAATGGGCATGCATGTCGTTTCTTATAGATAGCGGTTCTGGCGCCTTTTTCTGTCATGGAAAATGAAAAAACTCATGATTTTGGATGACTGCGAGAAGCCGCCATGTGATAAACTCCAGTTGTCATTTGCTGTCTTGAAAAACGATTTCCCCTGCTGCTTCGGGGTGCATTTTCGAGTAAAAATGCAAAAAGGTGGTGTGTAAATGGATTGAATCTTAGCAGAAATTGTTCGTTTTTTCGGAAAAATCTTGCTGAAATACGTTTTTTTTGCTAATTTTGCAGAAATTCTGACATATTGACCAAACGTATGGATGTAGAACATACATTTAGCATCAACACTCCATGGAACAAGCCAAATTTAACCAAATCAATCCCATGACCGCCAAGGCCGTCGTGGACGACTGCTCGTTCATCGACGACGACCTCGTCCTTTTCAGTCGGTTCGAGGATGTACCCATCTCTGCAGAACCGCGTGAGATGAACTGTCTCTTCGTGGCGATGTGCCTTGAGGGAAGTGCACAATACACCGTGGACACCAAGGAGCATATGGTGCGTAAAAACGATGTCATCGTCGTCAACGACGGACAGGTGATCAGCGATTACATGCTCAGTCCCGACTGCAAGGGCATCGCCATGATGGCATCCGTCGACTTTTTCGCCGAAATCATCAAGGAGGTTTATGAGATGTCGCAGGTGTTCCTCTTCGCTTACTATAGTCCGGTATTTAATTTGAAACCCGAAAAAGCGGAGACTTTCATCGGCTATTTCAACACCATACGCCAGAAAGTGGATGATGGCGAGCACCGTTTCAGGCGTGAATTGGCCATCTCGCTGCTCAAGGCGATGGTGTATGACATTGGGAATGAGATATATCAGAAACAAACCAACTCCCCCAAGCGTACGAGGGCTGACGCCATCTTCAACAACTTCATCGCTTTGGTGAAGGAGAATTTCCGCAACGAGCGGCGTGTCAGCTGGTATGCCGAGCAATTGTGCATCACGCCCAAATACCTCTCCGAGACTGTCAAGCAGATGAGTCGTCGCACACCCAATGAATGGATTGACCATTTCGTCACCCTCGAGATACGTGTGTTGCTGAAAAGTTCAACAATGAGCATCAAGGAGGTCGCAAGGATTCTGCATTTCCCCAACCAGTCATTCCTGGGGAAGTATTTCAAGGAGCATGTCGGAATGGCGCCATCCAAATACCGGAGGTCGTGAGCGTTTCTTGATATGCCTTGAAGATGCTCAAGGCTATAGGTGCTTGCTTCATATATGTCTGAACGCCAAAACCTCCCCCGAAGTCGTAGGGGCGGGTCTTGTGCCCGCCCGAAAAAATGCGTACCACAATTCTTGGCTTTTATACGGACATGCATGAAGCAACTACAGTTTGCACCATGTTGTTGTACGCCACGCCAAGAGGTTTGTGCGCACCTGCGACTTCGGGGGATTGTTTGGCGTTCGGTCGGGCATAAGGCCTGTCCCTGCTTTATTTCTTTGAGGAAAGATACTCGGAGTATTCGTTTCCCTTAGGGGTATATCCGGACACCATGTTTCCTCCCGTATTCAGCATTTGGAGTCTTGAGGAGAAACCTCCACCTACATAAGGATGCTTATATTTGAAAGATTGCCTTTCGCCAGGATTGATGTCCTTGCCAGCCAACGGATGTGTCGTGGTAACATCACTTAGGTAATCTGGATTCCAATCCGTTGTTGTTATAATAACACGATATGCATTTCCGGGAATTGTCATTTCTGAGGTGTTTTCGACAGTAACGGTTAATGACATCGGTGCCATCATGCCACCTTCTCCCTCTGCATAATCCCCCTCTTTTTTCGAGACGATCTTCAGTGCACCATTCAGTTGACTCTTCATTTTTTGAGCCAGGAAATCGTCGAATCCTTTGTCTGCCATACGTTCGGCGTTACTAATGTCGTCGAGGCTATCAACGAATTGCCCCGTGCTTTTTGCGTACTCCAAACGCTCTGGTGGATAGGCGAAAAGGCCGTGAGAGCCGATGACACTGTATTTCCCCTCGCCATCTTTTACGGCAGTGACGGATACATCCGGTGAGAACCTGATTTGCAAGGTGTCGCCTGTGGCATTGGGTTCCAGTTGCAGGCTGTCAGCCACATAGTTCAGCGCCAGTGAGTCGGCTTTGGATGCATCAGGATAAATACGATTGAGCGTCGTGCTGTCGCCTGATGTGACAGCAGTTGAGAATTCTTCAGCAAATTGTCGTGCCTCTTTCATCTGATCATCGCAGGAAGCAAGTGCAACGGCAGCAGCAAGGATGATAAATACTTTTTTCATGATAAAGCTCTTTATGGTTAGCGTTAAAAATATATGCAATAATCTATTCTCTATGTGGCCTATCTGTATTTTTAATGAGAGAGGCCGCTTCAAATATCACTTATGTTTTGTGAATTGGACGTTGCGTTGCAACACGCAAAAGTAGTGAATTCCATTCGAATCGTCACTATCTTTTTTGTGTCCTTTTTTGTCCTTTTGTAAGTATGGCCATTTCTGTCGTCCATTTCATATCAATGCCCTGAGCCACCGCAGGTGGGGCAAGGCATCTTGCCGGAACCTTGGCGAAGTGTACTTCTATCAGCAGCACCTGCTCCAGTCCATAATAATCCGCCGGATCCGCCACATTTAGTGCATCCGCGAGTAACTCCGAATGGAGGTTCTAATGCCTCATCATAAACCCCATATCCTCCGGCGAGAGACAATTGAAATAGATGTTTCATATAGTTTGTAGTAATAAATTAGAGCCTACTTCCTTTCACGATAGCCAACAGCAATAATCATGTCCAGGTTGTAGTGGTACATGTTTCGTTTGACGCTTCTAGTGCCCTCTTGACAAACTATCAAAAAATTTTTGCGAGTTCGTTCCGGGTCTTGTTCGCCTTCAGCATATATCTGATTGATATGATAGCTGACATCTTGTCTTGAAGCGTCAAACAACTCCATCATCTGCTCTTGAAGCAGCCACACATCATCACCTTCAAATCGCACATTGACTTGAGCTATGCCGTTTTCGTCTTGATATATCAGGAAAGCCTCATTTCTTTTCTCTTTCTCGTTTGCCATACCTTAATCATGTTAGCGCCTTGCTATCTAGTAGATATTGCGAATGAATTATACAGTAGGGTGGTTCCGTTGCGTACTTAATCATTTTTTCATAGTCTATCCTTTTTCTAATTGTTATTCTTATAGTCCGCGTTCCGCCCAGTCGCCCCGGTCGAGGTTGCGGTATCCGATGGCTTCTGCGATGTGTTTCGAGAGCACCTTTTCTGCACCTTCTAGGTCGGCGATGGTGCGTGCCACCTTCAAAATCCTGTTGTAGGCGCGGGCGGAGAGTTTCAGGCGTTCCATCCCCATTCTCAGGAGCGCCAGCGAACTCTCGTCGGGTTCGGCATATTGGTGTATCATGCGTTCGGTCATCTGTGCGTTGCAATGGATGCCTTTCATTCCGTGGTAGCGTTGCTCCTGAATCTTGCGGGCGCGAAGCACCCTTTCGCGTATCTTTTCGCTGGGTTCTCCTGCCGGGGCCTTGGAGAGGTCGTCGTAGGTCACGGCGGCGCACTCGATGTGGATGTCGATGCGGTCGAGCAGCGGTCCTGAGATTTTCGACATGTAGCGTTGGATTTGTCCCGGTGTGCAGACGCAGGTGTGGGTGGGGTCGCCATAGTAGCCGCAAGGGCAGGGGTTCATCGAGGCGACAAACATGAAGGAGCAGGGGTATTCCACGGTGTATTTCGCTCGCGCCACGGTGATTTTGCGGTCTTCAAGCGGTTGGCGCAGCACCTCGAGCGTCTGTTTTGAAAATTCGGTCAGTTCGTCGAGGAACAGCACGCCGTTGTGTGCCAGCGACACCTCCCCGGGCTGTGCCGACGACGTGCCACCGCAAAGCCCCACTTGCGAGATGGTGTGGTGCGGGCTTCGGAATGGGCGCTGGGAGATGAGCGAGGTGTCACGGCTGAGTTTGCCCGCCACGGAGTGCACCTGTGTGGTTTCCAGGCTCTCTGCCAATGATAGTGGTGGGAGGATGCCGGGCAAACGCTTGGCCATCATCGACTTGCCACTTCCTGGTGGGCCTATCATGATAAAATTTTGAACATTATTGTACACTATTAGGTTTTTTGTATTAAATTTGCATTGTGATATTTAAATAACGCAAACTTAATACAAAAATTATATGAAGAAAATTATTATCCTATCACGTGTTTCAACTGCCAGTCAGGATTTGACTGCACAAACACAAGAGTTGAAGAACGAAGCAATACGACTTGGATTTTCTGAATCTCAACAAATCATTATTGAGAATGTAGAATCGGGAATCAAGTTAAGTGAAGAAGAACGACTTGGTTTGCAGAAACTATATTGGTACATTGACCATGACCCTGAAATTGATTGTGTCATTTGCTGGGAGACAAGTAGATTAAGCAGACAACAATCAACACTATTCAAAGTAAGAGACGAACTTCACAAACATGGAATACAGTTGTACATTCTCAATCCATTCATCCAATTATTGACAGATGATAGGAAGTCAATCAAACCAGATGCTAATATTGCATTCTCATTGTTCACAGCATTGGCAGAGAATGAAATGATGGTCAAAGGTGAAAGATTTAAACGTGAGAAGAATAAACTTAGAGAGCAAAACAAGAAATTCGCAGGAGCAGTCATATTTGGATATATGAAGAATAAGGAGAAGTTCTGTGTTCCTCATCCCTATAATGGTCAGATAGTAGCAGACATATTCAGACACTATGTTGAAGATGATAATGCATCACTACATGAAACATATCAATGGTGCATGAGAAAGTGGACAGAAACATTCCCATTATTACCATATATCAAAGCACAACATAAAATAAGAAACATATTAGTGAATGAAATATATTGGAAGGGGAATTGGTGTTATCCTCCACTTGTGACAGAAGAACTTGCTAAGAAAGCAAAAGAGAAAATGAACAATGCAAGATGTAAAGCAAGACATAATTGTAAAAGAGAACTATTATGTAGAGGCAAACTATATTGTGGTCATTGTGGTAAGATGATGACAGGAAGCGGCGGAAACACAAAAGCATATCTTTGCCCAACAGATAAAGAACACCGTCTTCAAATCAATATGGATGCAATGGATTGGTTAATGTGGGAAGAAGTACTACCTATTGCCAACTTCAATTCAGAAATAGAACTTACAGACAAAATAAGAGAGATAAAGCAAGAAATAGACGGCAAGCAAAAAGAGATAATTCAAATAGAATCATTGATAGAAGACATCAAGCAGAAACAAGAAAAGATACTTGACCTATATCTGAATAACCGTATCGATAAGAGCATATTGGATAAAAGATTGCAGGACAATGACAGGGAAAAAGATACACACATCAAAAACATAAAAAGACTGAATGCTGAAATAAATGAAATGCAATCAATACTGACTGATTATTCAAATCATCCATTAAACGACCATATCAATTTTGACGAAGTAACTGAATTTAAGAATAAAGTCGAAATCGTCAATAAGTACATTAAGAAAGCAGTCATAACAAAAGAAGACGACTACATAAGAATTGAATTTGAATACACAAACGGAATTGTAATACCTCAATTGGGAATATATAGATATAAGAATCTTGGTGGATGGAAACATATATGGAGAATAAATCAAGATGAAACTATTGATTTAATATTGAATGAAAAGAAGATAGAACTTTAGAATCCTTCCAGATACCTATAGAATGACTCTGGATGATTAGAAATAACTTGATAGTATAATTTATTATCAAATGTGTTTCTAATCATCCAGAGTCATTCTATTACATCTATATCGTTCAAACTGTTAACTAAGTATAGTAAGTTATCTATAATATATATATAAATACTATTGGTCGATGCATACTTAGTTAACACTTTTTTCTCAAATTACCTTATTTTTTGTACTTTTGCTTTGAAAATGTTTATTATTATATATAAAACAAATAATAAAAATATATAGCAAACAAATATGGAAGCAATTAGAACACTTGATTCATACTCAATGGATGAATTAAAAAGACTATACAAATCATTTCTTTTATATCTTACTACTGATTGGATGAAGTATTGTAAAAGATATAGAGGTGAAAATTATGTATATGATAATTTTCTATATAATAAAGAAGACGAACCTCATTTTTTATCTTTCTTATGTGGAGTAGATGAACTACATTTAGAAATTGGAAAATATAAAAATGAGAGAGAAAAACAGTTCTTAGAGCATGAAGTATCTGTCTTACATTTTTTTAGAGAGATTAGATATTGGTTTCATGGAATACGTGAAAGACATAAACAAAGTTTTATGAAGTCAAGATTAGACCATTATAAAAGTAGATGTAGATTAGATGGTAAAGAATATAGGGAAGAAGATTATGATGTGGAAGAAGAATTTTATGAGAAATACGGTACTGATGAAGAATTAGAAGACGAACTACATATAAATGATGCAATAGATAGAGAATATGGAAGAGCGACTAAATATGAAATAATGCAATTCGTTTGGGAAACACTAAGATTCTGTGATTATAATGAACTAAGCAAATTAGTCAAATTAGCAGATAATAAGTTTGAGTTCAATCAAAGACACAGACCAAGATTCAATAAGAAGATATATAAATATGATTTAGAAGGCAATTTAGTTGCCGAATTTGAAAATAGAGCAGAATGTATTGAAAAGGATGGTATAAGTAAAAATGCTTTATCAATGGTGTTATCAGGCAAAAGAAAACAATACAAAGGATTCAAATATACAGAAGAAGAATAAAAGTGTTAACTTAGTATAGTAAGAACAATATAATATATATATAAATACTATTGGTTAATGCATACTTAGTTAACAGTTTTATGTAGTATCGGTGGAAAGTGTTAACTTAGTATGGTAAGA
>Ga0310694_10001981_pt1 | contig 21919 bp, 21 predicted proteins | sample 174DNAGHGhighgp2_FD_203884 | JGI IMG/M metagenome (GOLD analysis project Ga0310694, IMG submission 203884) | Sheep rumen microbial communities from Palmerston North, Manawatu-Wanganui, New Zealand - 1742 DNA GHGhigh gp2 (v2) (version 2) | ecosystem: Host-associated > Mammals > Digestive system... | reverse complement strand
TATGACTTTGTCTGCAATGGTGTTGAGGTCGGTGGCGGTTCACTCCGTATCCACGATGGAAAACTACAGGAGAAGATGTTCCAGATTCTGGGCTTTACACCAGAACGTGCTATGGCTCAGTTCGGTTTCTTGATCAACGCCTTCAAGTATGGCGCACCACCTCATGCAGGACTCGCCTTCGGTCTTGATCGTTTCGTATCGTTGATGGCAGGGCTCGATAGCATCCGCGACTGTATTGCTTTCCCGAAAAATAACAGTGGTCGTGATGTCATGTTGGATGCCCCAGGCGAATTAGACCCTAAACAACTTGAAGAGTTGAATCTCGCCATTGACTTACATCAAGAATAGTCACAATTCTGCTAAAAATGCCTAAATATCAGTGAGTTGTCTGAGAAAATAGCGGTACTTTTGCATGCGAAAATCAAAAGAAGTATAAATCTTCAAATAGAGTATTAATTTTTTAAGTATTATGGCAGAAAAGAAAGCAACAGCAAAGAAGGCCGCCGCTCCTAAGGCCGCCGCTGAGAAGAAGGCCGCTACTGTAAAGAAGGCCGCACCTGTAAAGAAGGCAGCTGCAAAGGCTACTTTCGTAGTTAACGCAGAGAATGCTGGTTTCAAGGCTGGTGATGTTTATCAGGCACTGGCAGCAGCAGGTAAGGCTCTCACTGTAAAGGAAATTGCTAAGGCTGCAAAGATCTCTGAAGAGGAGACTCTTCTCGGTCTGGGTTGGCTCTTCAAGGAGGGTAAGCTCGCTAATGATGCAGAGAAAGTTACATTGGCATAAGACAATTAACAGCAAATAGAAAAAGGTCGGTAAGCACTGTTTTACCGACCTTTTTTAATATGACATACGACCAGCAGATATTGGATATTCTTACCGATGTAGGTGAAAAAGGCATCAGCGTACAGCTGTTGTCTAAACATCTCTATAATCTCAATACTTCTTTATTTGCTCCCTTGAATATAGAAGATATCCGCAGTTATGTGCAGCAATACCTTCTGAAAAATTCCAAATCGCCACAATCGTTAATTGAAAACACAGGACATCGGGGCATCTATCGTTTGAATACAAAGAATAATGCGGATGCCCGTCAGCTGATGTTGGACTTTAAGAATCATATTGCTGAAGATGACGGAGCGGAATCCGAGGAAGTCCATCATCCAGACCTTTCGCTTGATTTATTTGGATGATCGTTTAATCTCCTTGTAGACATCCTGGTAGAGCTCAAGCAGACTTTCAGCTGTTTGTTTCCAGGAGAATAGCTTGGCACGATCAATACCTACTTTTTCTTGTTGACGATATAAGTCGTCATCCTTTTCCAGTCTGATCATCATGTCTGCAATCTCGTCAGGATTTTCCGGATTAATCAGTAAGGCATACGGCCCGCCAATCTCTGGCATAGACGAGGTGTTCGACGTGATGACAGGTGTTCCGCAAGCCATTGCTTCAAGTAGAGGAATACCGAAACTCTCCCTTAATGAAGGATAGAGGAATGCAAATGCATTATTATAGATGTTTGGCAGGTCTTTATTGACAATATAGCCTGGTATGACAATCATTTTCCGGATGTTTTCAATGCCATTTCGCATTAGGATGTCATTCAGATAAAGTTTGTCAAGATCTGCCATCAGCAATTTCCGCTTGACATCTGATTTCTCCAGATATTTCGAATAGGCTATCAGCGTGCGCTCTGTATTCTTTTTAGGGTCTGTATTGCCCAGGAAGAAGAAATAGCCCGATTGGTCAATATACTTCTGATAGGTAAAGTCAGCATCTATCGAAGGCTTGAACCATTCGTTGTAGCCGTTGTAGATCATGGCCATTCGTTCACGGGGAATCGATAGCTTCGAGACGATATTGTTGAGTTCAAACTCGGAAACGGTGATGATGCGTTTACATTTCTTTAAGATGCGTGGAACAACCAGTCTCCGATAAAGCCATCCCAGATTCTGGTAAAACGAATGGTTAAGTTTGTCCCTTGCTTCTAAGAAGATGATATCGTGAAGGGTTAGTATCAGGGGAATCTTGCAGCGCAAGGGCGCTGTATTGCTGGTGCAATGAAGCATGTCGAGGTTCAGTTGTTTGATGGCCCGGGGCAAGGCGATCTGTTCCCACATAGGGTAGAAACCATTTCCGATCTCCAGAATATGAACATTGCGGGTATCGGTTAAACAGTGGTCTTCACCAGGCGCCACAAAAACAAAATATTCGTTTTTGGTATCAGTCTTTTGTAGTTCCCTGATTTCCTCAAGAACCACATAGTCCATGCCATGCTTGTTCTTTCTGAATATCCGTTGTGCTTCTATACCTATTCTCATATCTGCTTGATTACTTTAGCGGGTACCCCTGCCACAAGAGAGTGGGGAGGTACATTCTTTGTTACAACTGCACCGGCAGCGACCACAGAGTGCTGTCCGATACTCACACCTGGTAGGATGGTGGCATTCGCACCAATCCAGATGTCATCTTCTATCGTTACAGGTGCTGTAGAAACACCTTGTTCATCGATTCGTTTCTCCGCATCTGGGAAATTATGGTTCAATGCTGTCACCGTAATCCCTTGCGCCAGATTAACGTGGCTGCCAATCGTCACAGGACCGATAATTGTATTATGGAGTCCTACACGGGTATGGTCTCCGATGATCACGTCGCCCACTGCATTGTTGATGCAACTAAAAGATTCAACAACGCTGTAATCACCTAATGAAAACTTCCGGTATGGCGGTGTATCCATTCTTACAGAACAGTGAATCACTGAGTGCTTGCCTCTGTGTTGGTAAAGCGGAGCCAGCATCCTGACATACCAGCGAGGACGCGTCTGAACCTGATTCATGATGAACCAGTCAACGAGCCTTTTCAACTTCGGGTTGTTTTTAAAGCCCTCTCTGATATGTTCGCTGTTCATTTTTACAGTTTATTTTTTGCAAAGATACGAAGAATTGTTGATAGTTCCAAATTTTTTGATACTTTTCTTCTTGGCCTATTCGCCTTTTGTCTTTACAAAGAATCTCACAAAAAGAAAATTAATGGGTGCACTGATGGCGTACATCGGCCATGGCGCCCATACTCTATCCATGCCAAACCAAAGAAAAAGATTGAGTAATAGTGTCTGGATGCCCCAGTTCACCAGATGGCTGAAAGCAAAGCCACCAGCTCTTTTCTTGTTGGGTTTGACCTTAAAAGTGAAATAGGTGGTCAGTAGGAAATTACAACAGAAACTGATGATATAGCCTATGGTGTTGGCTATCGTCTCGTTCATGTAGTCTATCAGTAACAGATAGATGGCATATTGAATAGCGATGGCTATACAACCAACGATTCCGAATCTGACAAATTCGATTATCTTTTCTCGTTCTATCATTATTTTTTCAACCAGAATACAATTGTAGATTTGAATCCGATATATTTAAGATATCCAGATCTTATGGTTCTCCAAAAAATACTGAATTTCTCTTTATAGGGAATCTGATGACCTGTATAAAAAACTTTGCTCAATGTATATCTAGCAAATTTTCGAATGATAGAAGAATCCTGGAATTTGAATAATTCATCAATGACAGTTAAATAGCAATCCATATTTCTTTTGGTGTATCGCAGACCCATTGTAGAGGCAGAACGGATGCGGTGCTTTACGAATGATTGTTTAAGACAGCAGATAGAGTTACTTCGTAATGTGAGAATTGTAGTAAATAATTCATCTTCATGGATTATGCCTGGATGAAACCTGAGTCCAATATGATTTAAATAGTCAAGGTTTATCAGTAATAACCAGACCACACAATTATGTTTTTCTGTGTCAAGCATCAAATTAAGAAGGAACTCTCCGTTATATTGCTTATTCTCTTCAAGAAGATGGGTCCTTTTTGTGTTCCAGGAAAAGCGGTTGGAATCCTTTTCGGAAAATGATTCTCCGTCAAAGAAAATGAAATCAGCCAGATTCTTTTCCGCATATTCATAACAGATTAGTAAAGCATCGGGATTATCCAACATGTCGTCAGAATCCATCATATAGACATATTTACCAGTTGCATGTTTGAGTGCGTTGTTTCTTGCCACAGACTGACCTTGATTGCTTTGGTAAAAAGAAATAATTCTTGAATCTTGTTGTTTATACTTATTAATTATTTCCTCACTATTATCCGTTGATCCGTCATTTACGGCTATAATTTCTATATCTTTTAAGGATTGATTGATAATCGACTGAAATGTATCGTCAAGAAATGGCGCTACATTATAAATAGGTAATATCACACTAACCTTAATCATATTATTGTTTTGTATTAAAAGATTGTTTTAATAACTTTCATCATTTGATTCTTCCATGATAAATCTTCAATTGAGTTTCTGATCTGTTGTGGAGAAAATGTAGATTGACGATAAAAGTCAATAATTCTATAAATGTCGATGGGAGAATCATCGGCAGGAACTTTGAGAACATATGGCTTATCGTCAAAGTCACTGTCAGTTTCAGAATATATAAATGGAATACCCCGAGCTGCATATTCTCTGTTTTTTAAGGTCTTAATCCGATCAATTCCTACGCGATGCCTACCTAGACTTCCTACACCGAAGTCACAGAAATCAAATATGGTATCCAAATCGCTTCCATGTTTATAGCCATAGAGGATAACATGTCTTTCAATATGGTGGTCAGCGATAACCTTCTTGAATTCAGTTTCTCCCTCTTTCGAGAAGAATTTGCCAACGACGTGGAATCTGACGATATATTTTTGTGGCTTCGAATAATAATCGGCAAGACCTTTTACCAGCCGGTCAAATCCATGCCATGTATGTATCTCCGCAACACCAATCAGATTGAGTTCTTTTGAGGTGTTATTTACCGAGGATTTCATCTTTACGTTGTCAAAGTCTATACCGTTTGAGATACGGATAGTTCTTTTTCCAAATATAGTGTCATAATCTGAGAATGTAATAATGGCGTCCAAATACTTCGCAAGTCGGTCACGGAATAGTTTATCTTGGAAAATTTGACGGCTTATTCCTTGAGCTTTATATTCTGAGTCATAGGGGTAAGTCGGTATTTCCATCACAACTTTCATGCCGTATTCCTTCAACTTCTTTACTAATCTGATGGTAAAAGGGCTGGCATTATGGTTTGAGCGTAGATAAACAAATTCAATGTTGTTTTCTTTAGCAAATCTTATTACAGATGCGAATTCTGTCCGTTTTTTTATTTTACTGATGATGCCATGACCATAATCAGCAATAACAACGTCGTCTATCAATCTTTGTTTGCCAGAAGATTCGTCCATATAGCAGAGATGCACCTTTATACCACATGCCGCTAAGGCATTTACCTGAGAGTAAATCTTCTCTTTGATTCCACTATTGGAATCAAATCCGTGGAATATGACAAATAATGCTGTCTTCATCTTCAAAATTTGGTGCTAAGGTAATAATTATTTTGCTAAGTTCCAAATTTTATGAGTTTTTTTTGTGTTTCTAAAAATAATATTGTATATTTGCATCAAATTAGAAGAATTGAGAAGCGGATGAATACTCAGAAATATAAGATTGTCTATTGTACACCTGCATTATATATGGCTGGTGGTGTAGAGAGAGTACTGACGCTAAAGGCCAACTATTTTGCAGACCATTTCGGATATGACATTACGATTATTCTGACAGAAGGCAATGATAAGCCACTTTTTTATTCATTGTCAGATAAGGTAAGGGTTGTTAATCTGAATATTGGTTTTGAAGAATTATGGAATTGTTCTTTTCTAAAGAAAGTATTTATATATCTGAAAAAGCAACATAAGTACAAAAGACTTTTAACAAAAGAACTGAAGAGTATCAGGCCTGATATAACAGTTAGTTTGTTGCGTCGTGAAATTAATTTTATTACTGCGATTAATGATGGTAGCAAAAAGGTAGGAGAGCTTCATATTAATCGTGCTAATTATCGTAATTTCGACAAATCTCATTCTAATTTTGTTAAAGATATTTTTTCCAAATTGTGGATGCGTAATTTAGTATCCAAGTTGAAACGTCTGGATCAACTGGTGGTTCTTACTGATAAAGACAAGGAGGCTTGGGTAGAACTGAATAATGTGCAGGTTATTCCAAATCCTCTTTCTTTCAAACCGTCAGTCATTAGTTCTCAAACAGAAAACCGTGTAATTGCTGTGGGAAGGTATTGTCACGAAAAAGGGTATGACTATCTGTTACAGGCATGGGTGAAAGTGCAGCATGTAAGTCCTGATTGGCAATTAGTGGTATTTGGTGATGGTGATCGTGTTGTTTATGAGCAGATGCTTATTGATTTGAATATTGATTGTAATCGATGTAGATTATATGGTCGTACTTCAGATATTCAGTCGGAATACGTTAAGAGTTCATTAGCAGTTTGTAGCTCCCGCTTTGAAGGCTTTGGGCTCTCGATTATAGAGGCTATGGCATGCGGTTTGCCAGTCGTTTCATTTGATTGCCCTTGGGGCCCTCGTTCTATTATTACTGATAATGAAGACGGTATCCTTGTTGAAAATGGAAACGTAGATTTGCTTGCGGATAACATGATTATGCTCATGCAAGACAATGATAAAAGAAAACATTTATCAGATCATGCGATAAACAATGTTCGAAGATACGACATTGAGCAGATAGCCCAAAAGTGGAAAACATTATTTGAGGAATTGTAAGTATGCAATATGAGGTGACGATAGGAATTCCTGTTTATAGGGCGGTTGATTACATCAGACAGACGATGGAGTCCGCTTTAAGTCAATCATTCCCAAGTATTGAATACCTCATTGTTGATGATTGTGGTGAAGATGGCTCAATAGCAATTGTTGAAAAACTGCAACAAAACCATCCTAGGGGAAAAGATATCCGCATTGTTCGTCATGATAAAAATCTTGGTGTCGGAGTAGCTCGAAATCGGATATTGAGTGAAGCACGCGGTAAATATTTGTATTTTTTAGATTCTGATGATATTATTGAACATGATACGATAGACAAGTTCGTATCTGTTGCTCGTAAATATGATACTGACATAGTATATGGTTCTTGGGAACGTGTTGATATGGTTAATCATACTCCTTCTTTGCCTTGTATCTATCCATATCAAGAATTGCTCACACCAGATTCAATGGCAATGTATGCATTTAAGCAATATTCCTCATTCCGGATCTCTGTTTGTAACTGTTTAATGAATATGTCTTTTCTTCGTTCAGAACAATTGAAGTTTATTGATACGATGTTTTGGGAGGATTTAGCGTTTACATATGAAATGGTTACCAAAGTAAAACGTGCCATTCTTTTGCCTGATATAACGTATCGTTATCTCTGCCGTCCAGGGTCTTTGTCTAATTATCAGGATCGTGAAAGGTTGAATAAGGAAGAAGTTTTAAGGAATGTGGAAACAATTAATTATCTTAAGGAAAAATGTTGTGGTTTAGCAAACAAATCATATATTCCTTATTTATGCTACAATTTGGAGATGGATAGTTTCTATATTATCTGTCATATCCTGAAAAATCAAGATCGGATAAAACCTAAAATATCCTCTATGGAAATGCATAGCATGATGTGTCATTCTATGGATTTGAAGAATATCCTTGGCTTCCGACCTAAGTTCTTTCAGAATTTATTTTTTTGGATTATGAGTAATATGCCGTCTTCTATATCAATCTCTATAATAAGACAATTAGGTAGAATAAAACGAATTTTATAAATGCGAATACTGTTTTTAGTATATCATGGTTTTTCAGAGCATAGTGGTATTTCAAAGAAGATCCACTATCAGGTAAAAGGACTTCGTGAGAATGGACACGATGTTCGACTTTGTTATTATGACTTTATGGAAAATGGACATCGATGCCGGTTCGTAGATGAAATAATTCTGAAAGATTATGGAACAGGCCATATTGCAGCAATCAGACAACGATTGGATTATGGATGTGTATATGACTATTGTATTTGTGAAAAAATAGAGTTCGTATATGCCCGTTGTTTTCAGAACTCTAATCCATGTCTTGTCTATTTCTTTAAAAAATTAAAAATAGCAGGAATACATGCGGTTACAGAGGTCCCGACATATCCTTATGACAATGAATTTTTAGACAATAATGATTTGACAACTAAATTGGGTTTGTGGATAGACAGGCATTATCGTAATTCACTTTGTCGCCAATTAGATGCTGTTGTAACTTTTTCAGATGCTCATCAAATTTTTGGTCAGCGTACAATAAATATTAGTAATGGTGTCGACTTTGATAGTATACCATTGCATGAAGGTAATCACTCTAGGATCATTGAGAAACAATTTCATATGATTGGTGTGGCTGAAGTCCATTTTTGGCATGGCTATGATCGCTTGGTTGCCGGTATAGGAGAATATTATAAAAATGGTGGACATCGTGATGTTTTTTTTCATATTGTAGGGGGGGTCCATCCTGCTTATATGACAGGCTTACCTCAGGCAACAGGCTTCCAGACACTTATTGATAAATATGGAATTGGAGACAGGATTATTTTCCACGATGCATTGTTTGGTCAACAGTTGGATGATGTTTTTAATCAATGTCAATTTGCCATAGGTTCTTTGGCACGTCATCGTAGTGGAATTAAAGTAATTAAAACGTTGAAAAATCGCGAATATGCAACTCGTGGTATACCTTTTATCTATAGTGAACAAGATTCAGATTTCGACCACCAGCCATATATTATTAAAGCCCCTGCTGATGAATCCCCAATAGATATTAATCAAATAATAGACTTTGTAGATAATTTCCAAATGAAGGCTGAAGATATTCGCAAATCTATTGAACATCTTTCTTGGAAGATACAAATGCAGAAAGTAATAGAATCAGTATGTAATTAATTGGTGTATATGCAATACGAAGTAACTATAGGTATTCCAGTTTACAATGTCGAGAAATACATTCGACGGGCAATGGACTCTGCATTAGCACAGACTTTCCATAATATAGAGTTTCTTGTGTGTGATGATGGAAGTCTGGATAGGTCCATCTCTATTGTTGAGGAATACCAGCGTACACATCCTCGTGGAAAAGATATCCGCATCGTTCACCAACCTCAGAATATGGGTTTGGGAAATGCTCGTAATCGAATCATTGAAGAGACCCGAACCCAATATTTATATCACTTGGATGCAGATGATGCCATTGCTCCTCAAACTATAGAGTTGTTGTTTAATGCGGCTTATAAGTATAATGCTGATATTGTGTATGGTTCATATAAGCGAATTACTGAATATGGTGAAGAAAAGAAAGAAGAAGATTTCCGTTATCCTTCAATGTTGTTTTTGAAAGAAAATGAGTTTGCAAGCTGGGTTTATAGGAAGTATGACGGTATACAAGCCATGACATGGAATTTCTTGATTGATGTTAATATCTATCGTAAGAATGATCTACATCATCAGCCTGTAAACTTTTGGGAAGATTTTACATTTACAATAGATCTGCCTGTATACATTACAAAAGCTGTCCTTTTGCCCAATGTAACCTATTATTACTATTGTCGTGAGGGATCCTTATCAAACTATCAAAAACGTAGCCAAATAAGCAAGGAAGAAATTAAGAAAACTATAAATGCGATTAGTGTTGTTAAGAATAGAAGCGAATATGTTAAGGGGAAGCCATATTTTTCAAGTAGAATGTGTAAAGTTATGATGACATGTTTTTTTATGGCTAAACATATAATAGATAACAATTATATTATTCAACCTGCTTTCTCCAAAGAAGAGATACAAAACCTTATGAGTTCACCCATCTCTTTTTTTGAGGTGTTAAGTTCAAAAAAATATTGGCTAAAGAATGTTTATCTATATTTGTTAGGCATATTACCACCGTCATTATCGGTGTGGCTAATAAAACATTTTTATTAAATAGAAGTCTTGAGTTCAATTTTATTTGGCAATATAAATGGAAAGTAAACGTTTCTTCTATACCTTAGCTGGTTTGTTCAGAAAACAATTATATCGTTTATATGGCAGACCGATCGAAGGAGTATTGACACCTGGTGTTCTTTGCAATGTTGAAGATCCTACAAGTGATGTAACGTATGGAGATGTTATTCATCCTTGTGTCCGATATACTGAAGAAGGATTCGAGGGACATCATTGGTGGATGGTATATACTCCCCTTTATGGGTGGAATGATAAGTTGGAGAATCCCAGACTATGTTATGCAGATGCAGAGAAGAACGAAACACCTACAGAGTGGAAGTTCTACTGCAACATTACAGAATGTCCTGCAGTAGGATATAACTCTGACCCGACCATGTTATTTAAGGAAGGGAAACTCTATGTGTTCTGGCGTGAATGCCATACCCCTAGAACAAAGGATCTTGGGTGCTATTATGCTGTAGTCGGATGTTATGTGAAAGGAAAAATTGTTACTTATTTGAATAACACCCAGATGGAGGAGCAGAATCTTTATATCGACAAAGAAGTATGCCCGACAATGATTGGTTCAAATGGAACCATTAAGGCTTATTCTTTGCATCAGCGTTATGAGCCGTCAATCATTCATGTTTTTCCAAAAAATATATATAAAGTTATATTGAGATTTCTTGATTTGTCTAATGTCTTTAGATTATATAGTCGAATTAAGTGTCGTGGAATTGCAATATGGTCTGGAGAAGTAGAAGGTTCATTTCAATATGTGAAAACTGTCAAGATTCAAGGGGTAAGCAGATTATATCAGCCTTGGCACATGGATCTTTTTGAGGCCACTTCAGAGGGAGGAAAACGCTCATTGTTTGCTGTTGTGCAAAGCAATGAGAAATTTGCCGATCTATGTATGGCATGGAGTGAAGATGGCGAGCAATTTCACATATGTGATTCCCCGCTTTTTACAAGTCATATGGAAGGTATGATGGGTTTGTATAAACCAACGACTCAAATTGTCGATGGCATGTTCTATATGTATTATACGATACAAGATGTAGAGAACGAATCACTACATAGATTATTTGTTACTACTATAGATTGGAAAGATTTGAAACATAAATTGGGTATTCGGATTTAAATCTTAAATAATGCATTCGTTATGTAGTGATCTTTGCCCCCAATTGCATATTTGTAGGGCTCATCTCCGCGTGTAAAATCAATCACGTCAATGTTTTGGCTTTTTATTATTTCATTGATAAAAGTATTTAATGAAATGATACCTGGAGAGTACCTTGAATACTCAAGATTGACTCCTGCTGCTATGACATAAACATGTTTGTGAATGTCGTCTATTAGATAATAAAAGAAACTACATAACTCATCACCAATATATGTTGTTAGGAAATGACCGCCATCATAGCACATAAAGGGAAGGTATGGGCGGAAATGGAAGGTCAGCCTGTACATTATCTTATGCTTCATTAGGCGGAGTTTGGAAACATGTTTGAACTTTTCTATAAACCTTTGTTCACGCATGTTGCGACATCTTTCCCTATCTACCTCTTTGTCGTCAAATACAAAACGTATATCTAAATCGTCCTTTTTCAGGCGATTATGTGCAGTCCTAATGTTTTGACGTGCATTTTTACTTAATAATTTGTTATATTCTTCTATTGTTGAAGGAAGAGTCAGCGCAACACAAGTACATTTTCTACTCTTCTTTAATGTCATATTGGAATTAAAGTATTTGTAAGACTGCACATTCTCCTTTAGTTCACTAAAATTGAAAGATGATACCTCGTATTTCTTTGCAACTTCTTGTAAAAGGAATGTCATGGCTGCATCATCAAAATCTTTGTAGATGAAATTCAAATAGTCAGACCAACCTTCTCTTCCCAAAAAATAGATTCCTTTTTTATTAACTATTCTAAAGGTCTTTTTGACTATCCATAAAGGAGCAATCAAAACAACCTCTTCTTCACGCTTTACTACAGCATATATGGAAAGATAATTAAGAGTATCTTTAGGTACATAACATTCATTTAGCATTTCATACCAACTATATGTTTGAAAACTTGTCATGTCCTTTCCCCTCTCTAACTTTTTCCATGCACACATCAGTTTTGAGAAGCATTCAATATTATAATAATCTATTGTGTAAATCATCTCTTTGTTGATTTATTCTGTACTATACTTACTATTTACAAAGGTAAACAATTATATGTTGATAAATGTATTCCCTATCATCAAATTAATATTTTTTAGATTATTTTGTCATTGAGAAACGTTTATGTCGCTATCCTTTTCCGCTTTCTTTTGTCGTCGGTTATGTTATCCTATGATGGAAAAGTACGTTTTTATTAGAAATATTCTTTTTTTTTTTTTATTATTCATTTTTTTATTTGTATATTTGCGGAATAATTGAAGCTTTATTCTTTTATATTATAAATGAGACTACTATGATAATAGTTTATTTATATCAGTCGATAACCGTTTGGGGGGGCATAGAACGTGTACTTGTTGACAAGATGAATTCTTTTGTCGACAAATATGGTTATGATGTTTACATAATCACATCCGATCAAGGGGAACATGTTGTTCCTTATAGTCTTGATCAGCGAGTCCATTTTCTTGATCTGCAAATTAATGTTCATACCCAATATAGGTATCATGGATGGAAAAGACTGAAGGAATCACTTCGTCTCAGTCAATTATATCATTATAGGTTAAGAAAGAAGTTACAAGAAATCCGTCCAGACATTATCATATGTACCACTTCCCAAGATGTGTTTGGCTTGTTGAGTATAAAAGGTAATTGTCATTTGGTCGTTGAATCTCATGTCAATTTCTCTCATCCTGATACATGGTTGCATTGTATTCAAAATAGAATCAATAATTATTGGATTGGTAAGGCGGAAGTTGTTGTAACTCTGACAGAAGGTGATGCGAAAAATTGGCGCCGAGTCAGTCGAGATGTGCATGTTATTCCTAATGTCGTTCATCTGAACGATACAGGACGTTATAGTAATTGTGTCAATAAACGTGTAATCTTTGTTGGTCGTTTGGTGGAACAGAAAGGACTTCCTGATCTAATCAAGGTATGGCAAATCATAAATCAACGTTATCCCGATTGGCAGTTGGATATTTTTGGCGAAGGACAGATGGACTCCATTCCAGATATCAATTTGATGGTACATCCACCGACTCCCAATATAATGGATGAATATATCAAGAGCTCTATACTTTTAGTAACTTCTGTTTATGAGCCCTTTGGGTTAGTTATTCTTGAGGCTATGAGTTGTGGCCTGCCTGTAATTGCATTTGATTGTCCTTATGGTCCGGCTGAAATCATTACTCAAGGTAAAGACGGTTTCTGTATCAATAATCGTGATGTTTATGCAATGGCAAACCGAGTTGGTCAATTAATTGAAGGTCAAAATCTTCGCCAGGGAATGGGACAGTCCGCTATTAAATCTGCTTATAATTATTCGGCAGATCATATTATACCTATGTGGAAGGCATTATTTGAATCAATTATAAAGAAGTGAGTTTATGGCAAACTGGTATGATAAATACATGACGATATATGGAAAACCATTCTCTGAGGTTCCTCAAGAGGTGATTGAAGGAACACGTGAACGGTTGGCGCATTTGCAGAGTTCTGAGCCTTTAGCATCCATAGTAATTATTGGCTATAATGAGGAAACGCATTTGCAGGCATGCCTATGGGCAATCAGCGAAATTAAATGCAAGTATCCGGTTGAGATTATTGGGGTAGATAACGATTCGAAGGATCGTACAGCTGAGATATATGAGAAATCAGGTATTCCTTACTATATAGAATATCAACATTCTTGTGGTTATGCCCGTCGATGTGGTCTTCAACATTCTAAAGGTAAATACTATTTTGATGTAGATAGTGATACACTATATCCTCCTCAATATTTTGAATTGATGTTGGATCAGTTACTCAAACCTGGTGTTGTGGCTGTTTCTGCTACTTGGAGTTACTTTCCTGATGCCAATCATTCTAAATTTGGATTGAGAATGTTTGAGATGTGTCGTGACCTTTTTCTTTGGGTCCAACATTTTAAACGTCCGGAGTTGAGTGTACGGGGGCTTGTTTTTGCCTATAATGCAGAACTAGGAAAGAAGGAAAAGTACAGGGTTGATATCATTCGAGGCGAAGACGGGTCAATGGCTCTGTCGTTGAAAAAATATGGTAAGATAAAATTCGTCCGTGATCGTCGATGTAAGGCGATAACAGGTTATGGTACTATTGGTAATCAGTCCCTTTGGCAGAGTTTTATAAGTCATGTAAAAATACAAAGCAAAGGGATAACTCGTATATTCCATAAAGTAGACCATTATGATGATACTTTAGATAACTTGGTTAAAAAGTAGAATAATGAAAATACTATATGTTTTTCGTTCTTTAGCAGTTTGGGGCGGTATCGAACGGGTGCTTGTAGACAAAATGAACTATTTGTCTAAGATGTATGCTGATGAAATTTTTATGCTGACAACGGATCAGGGTAATCATTCCGTTCCATATCAATTAGAGCCGACGGTTCATTTGGAAGATCTGGATATTTGTTTTCATCATCAATACCGATATAATGGAATAAAACGATGGTTGACGGCTCATAGGTTATCACGTCTTTTTAAGAAACGGTTGTTGGAGCGCATCCAATCAATTAATCCAGATATTATTGTCTGTACAACAGCTAATTATTTGGATATCATTTTGTTGGCAAAAATAAAAAAAAGTGTGCCTTTAGTTGTAGAATCACATTCTATATGTCGTGTAACTTTAGGTCATAAAGGATTAAAGAATAGATATGCTAATTATATGTATCGAAGGGGATTGGCTAAAGCTCAGGCATTAGTAGTCTTGACAGAAGAAGATGCTGCTGATTGGCGTAATATTCATTCATGTGTTAGAGTAATACCTAATATCGTCCATTTGAATGATGGTGACATTTCTTCATATGATCATAAGCATGTTATCTTTGTTGGAAGGATGGATTACCAAAAACGTCCCATGGAAATGATTAAGATATGGCAAATGGTATATTCGAGTTTTCCTGATTGGCACTTGGATATTTATGGTGAAGGACAGCAATTACAAGAATTAGAGAGAGTAGCCCAGTCTATAGACATGAATATTCATATACATCAGCCTAACAATCGTATATTTGATGTCTATCGTGATAGTTCGATACTTGTATCTACTTCATTGTTTGAACCATTCGGTTTGGTAATTCTTGAAGCAATGAGTTGCGGTTTGCCAGTTGTTTCTTATGATAGTCCCTTTGGTCCCTCATCTATAATATCTAATGGTGAAAATGGCTTTTTGGTTGAGAATAATAACCGTCAGGCTTTCGCAGATAAACTATGCCTATTGATGTCGGATATTTCTCTTCGTCAGAGGATGGGAAAGGCTGCTTCCGTATCAGCGCAACGGTTTTCTGCAAGAAATATAATGCCGAAATGGAGAGAGCTATTTTTGAGTTTGTTGCCTTCCTAATAGTATTGGGATTCGCTTCAGTGCTAATAGTATGATTGGGTAGAGACATATTATAATTATTATCGCAACAGGCAACGCTTCATACCAATGATAGCAGATCATTCCATTGATGTGCATAAGATGCTCAAGAGTATAGTTGGCAACGGAAACGAGGATAACATGGAGACCAACAATGACCAGAGTACCGATAGAAATATTGGTGATGAATGGTAGTTTAATTTTATTAAGAACTTTGCAACCATAGAGTACTCCGAAGAGGAAACCGATGTTCGCAGGATAGAATAGTATGATATGCAGCATGTGTTGGCCTGAATAGAAGGCGTGTAAATGCCATGAAAAGAGTAGAACACTTGTCAATAAACATAGGAAACTGCTCATGAAATCATATTTTGAATGAGTGCCCCTAAATAGATGATATTGTGCAAATACATATCCCAAATAATAGTAAGGCAGGCTGCGCATTAGTCCCATTGGTGTCAGGTTTGGAGCGAAATACCAGTATTTATTGGCTGCATAGATGAAAAAAGAAAGGATGCAAAGTGTCATCATGATGACATGTTGGTACCTCGTTTTTCGACATAGATCAATAGTGATATGCATGACGAGAATAGCTGGCAGATACCAAAGTGGTCCATTCAATGGATCACAGAAATTGTTCTCATGCTCAAATAGCAAAGCTCCCCATATTGGTTTGAAAGCCGTAAAGAGGTCTGGCAGCCTGTGGTTGAGTATTATGTATTTGACAAACCAAAAAGGATAGACGATGGCATTATATAATATATAAGGTATGATGAGTCCATGCCAGTATTTTTTCCAATTCTCCTTGTCACTGCCTCGGTCCTTCTTAAGATAACCCGAGATGAAAAAGAAAACCACCATGGTGACTGCCTGTAGATAGCGGTAATAGAACCACTCCTGTGATTGTGGCAGATGACAAAACACGACACTACATACAGCTAGTGCCTTTGCCCAATCAATCCAGTTAATTCTATTCATCAGCCAGTGCTTGATTACGGATTACATAACATGTCAAATTGGTAACACCAATGTTGCAACGGATGTGAATCGCGAAGGTTTCCTCGTGGTCCGAATTTATTACCGCTTTTCCTCTTTTCTCCATTGACCGCATAGCGTACTTTGCAACTGTCAGGCGATTGAGTGCAGTGTAGCCTAATGTTGGAATCTTCAATGCTAATGTCTTTTATGATGTTCTTATTTTCCTTTGTGATAACAGAAAAACCATAATGGTCTATTGATTTGACAGTAATCGTGTCAATAACCAAAGGCGGTTGTGGAACATTCATCTGAATAATGACATCATTCCCTTCTACCGATATTGATTTGGGAATCAAACCATATGTTTTACTTCCTTTCCTGATGATATTCAGAGCAGAATTTGCCTCGAGTCGTCCTATTTGTTGTTGGCCAATAGCATCTATGTGTAATCTGTCATTTACGAAATTGCAGGAATAGGTTGGACCGCTTGCCCAGAACAAAGTGTCGTCTTTAATGAGATCAACAATTGCTTGAGAAACCCTTGTTTCAATACAGTCATAACGTGTGTCGTTGAATTTTTCAGCTAAAGTCAATACATTTGATTGGTAGCAGACGAAATGCACATCTTCTTTTTGATGTGTGATGGATTTGATGTCTCTATTGATGTCCGTACAAATATGTTTTAGCGTCTTTTTGTAATCGGATTCTTCATAATCGATGATATCTGACTCACTTTGCATCCAACAAATGGCAGGTACATAGAATTCCCAACCACGGTTTTGGGCTTCTTTATATGCATTTTGGATGTCAGACATAAAAATAGGGTATAAGTAGTTGTATTCTTTAGTCAACTTGTAGATGGCAGTTTCTCCCAACCCGCCTGGGAAAATACAAATGATGGTGTCTTTCCCGAGTTCCGTTGCTAGGACTTCTGCCATGCTATATAATGATAGCTCAAAAGATCGGCGATGGTCATGGAGGAATCTTTTTATAATTCTTTTCCATAATCTGTCACTATAGCAGCCGAATTGGTAATTGAGGTTTTCATTGACAATCCTCCCGTCATACTTGATTTTAAGAGAATCAAAGTCTGTTATCCTGACCGCTTCTTCCCCTAAAGCCAGACTTTGTCCATAGACGGGAATGCAGAGCACAACCCGATGACCAGACAGCGTATTTCGGTCTCGGAAATATTGATAGGTCAAGATGCTAATGATAATGATGCAGCAGACTGCAAATAGTATGAACAAACGCTTCATATGGTAATAATCATTATAATGTACTGCAAAATTACAAAAAAATGGGAGAATGCAGAACTTATTCGTATATTATTTCTTATTTTCATTTGTTTTTTGTACATTTGCAGACAAAAAAGTGAAAATATGCGGAGTTTACGAGAATTGAAAGCATTATCAGCGAAAGAATTGGATACTCCTTCAGTTAATGTGGCACTATTGGGTGATACGGCTACACAACTGCTTGTGACGTCCATTAAAGGTGAGGCTGCAGGCCGGAATATGGCATTGGATATCTTTGAGGGTGAATATAATCAGATAGAGCGGCAACTGCTTGATCCGACAAGTGACCTTTATCAGTTTGGTGCAGACATCGTTATCATCTTCCAGTCTACTCATAAGTTGTGTGAGTACCATAGCCTATTGCCTGTCGAAAAACAAGAACTGGTGGCCGAAGAGCGCTTGTCGTTCTTGGCTTCTGTCTGTGAGAATCCAGCCTTAGCCGACAAGAAGATTGTTTATTTCAACTATCCAGAGATCGAGGACACAGTGTTTGGTAGTTATGCCAATAAGGTGGATTCATCTTTTTCTTTCCAAATCCGCAAACTGAACTATGAGCTGATGTTGCTTTCCAAGCAATATCCTAATCTGTTTGTTTGTGACATTGCTGGGCTGCAGAATATGTTTGGTCGTCAGTTCATGTTCTCTCCCAATGTCTATATGAGCACAGAGATGGTGTTGAGTGTGAATGCCCTGCCATACGTGGCCTCGCGAGTGGTGGATATTATTAGTGCCATCAGGGGGCAATTTAAAAAGTGCCTGATTCTTGATCTGGATAATACGGTCTGGGGTGGCGTGATTGGAGATGATGGACTTGAAGGGATTGAGTTGGGGCATGGCCTGGGTATTGGTAAGGCTTTTACGGAGTTCCAGATGTGGGTGAAGAAACTCAAACAACGTGGTATCATTATTTGTGTGGCCTCCAAAAATAATGAAGAAACGGCAAAGGAACCCTTTGAGAAACATCCGGATATGGTGCTGAAATTGGATGATATAGCCGTCTTTATGGCAAATTGGGAGACGAAGGTGGATAATATCCGTGCTATTCAGGGCGTTCTTAATATATCATTCGATTCAATGGTTTTCTTGGATGATAATCCATTTGAGCGTAATATCGTTCGTGAGAATATTCCAGGGATTACGGTACCTGAGTTACCAGAAGATCCAGGAAAGTATTTGGAGTATCTTTATTCGTTGAATCTGTTTGAGACCGCATCCTATAGCAATGCCGACAAAGACCGCACCAAGCAGTATCAGGTGGAGGCCAAACGTGTATCGTTGGCTAAGACTTTTACCAATGAGGCAGACTTCCTGAGGTCTTTGGATATGATTTCTACAGTCACTGGATTTACTAAGTTCAATACACCTCGTATCGCCCAGTTGTCGCAGCGCAGTAATCAGTTCAACTTGCGGACTATTCGTTATACAGAGGCCGATATTACCTCGATGGCAGAGAATCCCGATATAATCGATTTGAGTTTCACACTCGAAGACAAGTTCGGCGATAATGGCTTGATTGCTGTTGTCATTATGAAAAAACTGGATGAAGTAACCCTTTTCATCGACACATGGTTTATGAGTTGTCGTGTTCTTAAACGTGGTATGGAGAACTTCACCCTGAATACGATGGTTGAATGTGCCAAGAAGAAAGGCTTTAAGCGAATCATTGGTGAATATCTCCCCACACCAAAGAATAAGATGGTAGAACAACATTATCCGAATCTGGGATTTACATCAATAAGTGAATCTTCTGATGGATCGAGATATGTTTTAGATGTTGATAATTATCAGCCAAAAGAATGTTATATCATAAAAAAGGAGGTAGAGCCATGATGAAATTTGCCATTGAACATATTGGATATGTGACGAAGAATATAGAGAATACTGCGGAAACGTTCATAATCTTGGGTTATTCTGCAGAGGGCATTGTCAATGATGATACACAGAAGACTAGGATTTGTTTTCTGCGAAAGGAAGGGGAGGTGTCCCTTGAGTTGGTGGAACCCTATCCAGAAAATACCACCATGTTGAATATGCTCAAAAAAGGTACAACACCTTATCATATCTGCTATACAGTACAAGATGTACAGCAGACCTATGAACAACTGAAAGAGTTGGGCTTTACCCCTCTGTTTTCTCCAGTTGCAGCTCCAGCCTTTGGCAATCGTCTGATTTGCTACTTCTGGAAAAAAGATATAGGACTGGTTGAAATCGTGGAGCAAGAAAGAGGTGAATAGTCGTATTCACCTCTTTAGTTCTTTACTGATCATCTCAGAATAGAGTTCTGCGCCCTTTCTGTTCAGATGTCCGAAATCATAGAATAATTCTGGATGCCCTACAAATGTGGAATCCCTATAATGATCCATGAATGGAATCTGATATTTAGCCGCAATATCTCTAGGAATCTTGTACACATCCTCCTTGGAGCAGATATACATAGGAGAGACTATGATTGAAAGTTTAATGCCCTTATCTTTGCAGTCTTTAATGAATCTTTCCAGTAAATTGACTTTTTCCTGTTTAATCGGGAATGGGTATTCTTCTGCGACCACACCTGTCGTATCTAATACGCCATCGAGAGGTTTCCAACCTTTCAGACTCCTGTCCATTGATCCAAGTTTTCCTGTCAGAAGGTTGGGAAGGCTACCTGTGTATCTGTAAACCCACGATAGTTGATAAGGCCAATAGTTTCCGGAAATCTTCAACATTTCGTCACAGACTTCACTCATCCCACAATAGGGAGCTAGGGATCCTGCTCTTTCTATCCCTGAATACGGTGTGTCTAGATAATCACATGGATGAACCTCAAAAACAATCTCTTTTGGTGTATATCTGGAAAGGATGTTGCCTAATAGTCCATAATGGAAATAAATATTCTTGATGCCCCAGTCTGCTGCATTGTAGCAGGTTATGCCTAATTCCTTCTCAAAAATCAAAGGTGCATAATGATGTAGACATCTGGAACTGCCTATGAATAACAGAGAGTCCGTGGTGCTTTCATTTGAATAACTGATCTTATATTCATCTGTGGCATTGGAAATCCTGTAAAGATAACCGAGCCCCATACCCAAGATTCTGTCCATTATGAAAAACAGACAGGCGACGATGGCTATATGTAGTACAAGTTTCTTCATCTTAGAATTGGAAATAAATAAACTGGTTATTATCAAACACACCGAACATCAGGATACAGATGATTTCTACTGCAATCATCAGTTCCCAGCGCCATCGTTCAGCCCATGTCGGTAGATAAAGTTTCTTGTTTGGGAACCACTCTTCCTGTATATCAACATAGATGAGTGCTATTGAGCAGATGGCTGCATTCACCATCGTGTTCATATCCATAAACAAACCACCATTCCAGTGTGAGAAGATACTTCCCCAAACATTGAAGAACTCTGTCATGTCAGCAGAGTGGAACAACATCAGACCGAAGGTGACCACCAAATAGATACCGATCATCTTCAAAACGTATGGTTGGGTAGGCCATCCCTTGGCATTTATCTCAATCTTCCTTTTCTTAAAGAACTGGCCGTTCACCATCAGGGGAATATACCAGAGTCCGTGGTAGATACCAAACAGCAGGAATGTCCAGTTAGCACCATGCCACATGCCAATGAAGGTCATATTCAGCATGATAGCAGCGATGGTACCTCTAACGCCCAATTTCCTGAATTTGATATTCAGTGGCAGGAATACATAGTCTGTCAGCCAACTCGTTAAAGACATGTGCCATCTGCTCCAATAGCCGGCAATGTCAATGACAAAGAACGGCCGTTTGAAGTTTTCCGCTACCTTGAAACCCAGTATCAAAGCCACACCAATAGCCATTTCACTGTATCCTGCAAAATCCGCATACATCTGGAATGGATAAAGTAGGGAAGCGAAAAGGATGGAGATGGCTGAATGATGATCGTAATTATTCCAGATAGCACTGATATAGATGTCCAGACGGTCTGCAATGCACATCTTCAGGAACATACCCCAGAGAACGCGTCTGAATCCAAGCAAAAAGTTGTCTGAAATGAAGAGTCGTGCTTGGTTGACTTGCTTCAAAAAAGGCTTCGGCCTGTCAATGGGACCTGATAAAATGGTCGGGAAAAAGGCAATGAAATTCGCAAAGGAGATAATGTTCCTTTCCTCCTGAATCTTTCCATTATAGATATCCAGCACATAACTCATCAGTTTGAACGTGAAGAAACTCAGTCCAATGGGTACAA
>Ga0310694_10001980_pt1 | contig 21921 bp, 37 predicted proteins | sample 174DNAGHGhighgp2_FD_203884 | JGI IMG/M metagenome (GOLD analysis project Ga0310694, IMG submission 203884) | Sheep rumen microbial communities from Palmerston North, Manawatu-Wanganui, New Zealand - 1742 DNA GHGhigh gp2 (v2) (version 2) | ecosystem: Host-associated > Mammals > Digestive system... | reverse complement strand
ATAATATAGCGCCTGCTGGTGACGGGTTGATTAAATGGTTGAACAAAAGAGCGGAGGAAGACAATGAGTGATTATATCTCACGTGATGTAGCAATCATAGAATTCATGGACAATGACATTGACCACATACAAGCACCAAACGGAAAAGAAGCAGTGCAGATTTTGTCAGACATTCCCGCCGCAGATGTTATCAGTAAGGCAGATATGATAACACTGCTTGAAGAAACAGAAAGAGAAGTTTTAAAAGGCATAAACAGGTATTCAACACACTGGATAATGATTGATTCCATTTTTGGAATTATCAAGTGCAAGGTAAATATGATGGGAGAAAAGACAGATGGCTGACGAATATATCCGCAGAGAGGATGCGCTGAAAGGGAAAAAGACAGGCACATTTGCAAACGGAATTTGCTTTGTAGCCGAGCCATGTGTAACGGTTGAGTATATCGAATCACTTGAGCCTGCCGATGTTGTTTCGGTGGTACATGGAGAATGGGAAAGAATCCCATACTCTTTTGCAGGCGGTTATAGATGCTCTTGTTGCGGGCAAAAAACAATGGAAAATTTTTGGCTATACTGCCCCAACTGCGGCGCAAAGATGGATGCAAAGGAGTGAGAGCATGACTACTAATGATTTTGCATATTTCGGTTTATTCATTTTAGCATCATTTTTATTTGCACTCGGAACTGGAATAATTGGCGGTGTAGCATCTGGTTTTACCGATGACTGGACTCTTACAGCATGGCTTACCGCTATCATTGTATACGGAATTACGTTTATTATTCTGTTTGAAATGAGGTGAGAAGCATGGGAAAGAAGTATATTGTTGAGATTGGAAGATTAGAGCGTCTGTATAAAGCATCTATCAGCGCAAAAGGAATGCCGAATATGACATGGTTGTCACCAGAAGTTGACCTGACACCCTACACCGAACCCGATCTTGAGCAGGTCAGGAAAGAGGCGTACAAAGAGGGTCGTGAAGCCGGCATCAAGGACGGTAAGTGTGAGGCATGGGAAGCGGCGAGAACTCTCTGGAACACGCCAAATAGAAAAGAGATTTTCGGCTATACCACATTTAATACTGTCCTTACGACTCTCACTGCACAAGAAACTATCGAGAAAATCCGGCAGTATGAGCAGGAGAAGGAAGACTTTAAAGTTGGAGATGAAGTGATTAGTGATGAAGATGTAAAGGGCGTGACGATTGACATGGATGATTATTTGTTGCATGTTCTTGATAAAAACGGAGTAGTTCAGGCATGGCCGAGAGAAGATGCTGTTAAGACCGGCAGACATTTCTCCGAAATCGCCGAAGTTCTGCAAAAGATGAAGGAGAATAATGATAATAAATGATGTACAATTTAATTGTGAGCTATCAGATATATTGACTGAATTAGTCAATCAGTTAAGAGCTAATAATATTCCATTGATAGCAAAACAAAGAGATAGCGGAGACCATATTCAGATTACCTGCCCTTATCACTCTAATGGTATGGAAAGAAAGCCATCTGCGGGATTAAGAAAAAGTGATGGAATACTTCACTGTTTTGCGTGTGGAGAAGTGCATAGTTTACCAGAAGTAATATCTCATTGTTTTGGACATGATGAAGATTTAATAGGTACATGGGGGTGGACATGGCTATTAAAGAACTTTGCAATAGTACAAGTGGAGGAGAGGAAAGATGTTGCGCTTGATTTTCGGCGTAGTAATATGGCCGATAAAAACAGTATTAAAGCTGACAAAATTAATAATAATTGGGTAACAGAAGAAGAATTAGATAAATATAGATATACACATCCTTACATGTACAAGAGAGGATTAACAGATGAAATTATTGAATTGTTTGATATTGGATATGATAGAGATATGCAAGCAATTACCTTTCCTGTGCGTGATATTCGTGGAAATTGTCTGTTTATTGCTCGACGGTCTGTAAAGACAAAGTTCTTTAATTATCCAGAAGGGGTAGAAAAACCATTATATGGGTTGTACGAACTACATAAAATAGGAGCATTTGAGAAATATGAAGTGGTTAAATTAGACGGTTCAGCAAAAGGTATAGATGAGTTGATTGTTTGTGAATCAATGTTAGACGCATTATCATTCTGGACAGTAGGAAAGTGTGCTGTAGCACTAAACGGTCTCGGTAATGAATTACAGTTTAAACAGTTAAGAGAATTACCTTGTAGAGAAATAATACTTGCTACAGATATGGATGAAAGAGGATTAGCGGCGAGAGAAAGAATAAGAAAGAATATGAAGAATACCAAAATTATATCAGAATATTTCTTTCCAGAAGGAAGAAAAGATGCAAACGATTGCACTAAAGAAGAGTTGCTCAATTTGAAAAAATACTATTGACAAACATTATGATACATGTTACTATATAAGAGTCGAAAGACAGTAAGAAACTATAATCACTATTAAAAAGGAGAAAATTATGAGCGGAAAGAAAATGGTAGCTATTGACAAAGAGAAATTGCAGAAGTGCTTTAAGCGGCGTGGAGTTACACAAGCAGAAGTACAGCGTATTATTGGTGTTGGTACAACTTATTTTTCTTCATCGTTTGAGACTAACAGAATTTCTATGTTGGTAGCAGACGCACTTGAAGCTAAGTTTAACATTAAAAAAGAAGAGTACGTACCAGAAGAAATAACTGTTCCAGTTAGTGAATCTGCATCTTCTTTTACAGAAGAATTTTGGGAACGTCTTTACAAAGTAATTTACTCGGCAACGTATGAAGCAATGAAACGTGCGCTGTCTGGTGGATAATATAAACACTATTGAAAGGAGTAACTATGGGTCGAGTCAGGTATGATGAAGTTGATAAGTATGGTGGTCAGGGAGGAGCAGGATTCTTCTCTTTGAAAGATGATGGCGATACTGCAAGAGTCAGATTCATGTATAATGGAATTGATGATGTAGAAGCATTTGCAGTTCATCAGATTGAAGGCGAAGATGGCAGAAAGAGATATGTAAACTGTCTCAGAGAGTATAGACAGCCTCTTGACACATGCCCGTTTTGTCGTGAGAAAAAGTCTACACAAGTAAAGCTGTTCATTCCTATCTATAATGTAGATGAAGATAAAGTACAGCTTTGGGAGAGAGGAAAGAAGTTTGTACAGAGAATGGTATCTATCTGTAGCAGATATTCTAATTCTGATACTCCGCTTTGTGCGCATGAGTTTGACATTGAGCGTAAGGGTAAAAAGGGCGATACTTCTACTACTTATGAATTTTTTGAAGTGTCGAAGGATAATACTACGCTTGAAGATTTACCGGAAGTGCCGAATCCTCTTGGTGGTCTTGTTCTCGATAAGTCAGCAGAGGACATGGACTTCTATCTTGAAAGCGGATATTTTCCGCCTGATGGTGATGATGAAGATGAACAGCCTGTTCGTAGACGAGAGAGCAGAGACAGAGACCGTGATGAGGCGCCGAGACGTAGAACGCCGGGTCGTAGAGGAGATGTATATTAATTGAATAAGTTGTCGGCACGCTTTCCCTCCTTTCCGTACAAATACACAATGTTGTATGAAGATTTTTCGTGAAATTTTTACTTCATGCAGTCGGCAATTATATAGGAGAAGATAACATGCCTTTATTTAGTATTCCAAAGCGGGCGGGAAGAGAGCAAGATAATAAACTTGCTAAAAAATCAAATACAAGTAGAAAAGCACAAACAACTGTCCGAGGTGGAAATTCACTATTAGCTAAAATCAATCAGATAAAAGCTATGGTTGAAAAAAATCTCGGACAGTTTAAGGATGATTATGCAATTATTAGAAATCAAGATGAATTGCATGATTATTTTGCAAAGTGTGTAAATAATGGTGTAGTAGCGATAGACACAGAGACAACTGGTCTTGACCCAATTCTTGATAGTATTGTAGGTTTGTGTTTATACACGCCTAATGAAAAAGCTGTATATGTACCGATTAATCATACCTCATATGTAACTGGTGCAAGAGTAGATAATCAGCTTACAGAACAAGATGTGGCAGAAGAGTTTGATACAATAATTCACGATACAAATATTGAGATTATCATGTTCAACGCCAAGTTCGATATGAGGGTAATCAGAAATCAGCTTGGCGTAAAAGATATTTACTGTACGTGGGACGCTTATCTTGCGGCAAGATTGATGAATGAAAATGAAGAGCGCAATGGTTTGAAAGCACTACACAATAAGTATGTGCTTGATGGAAAAGGTGATGCATTTTCATTTGATGAATTATTTAAAGGTATACCAGCAGATAAGATTCCTATTAATACATTCTATTTGTATGCCGCACATGACGCTATTATCACTTATGAGTTATACCAGTATCAGAAACAGTTTGTATATTATGATGCTACAAAACCGCATGAAGATAGAAATGGAATGAACGGCGTATCATGGGTATTCTTTAACATAGAAATGCCTTGCATCAAAGTAGTCTGTGATATGGAAGATAATGGAATAAAGTTTGACTTTGACTATAATCAATTCCTTAAAGACAAATATCACGCATTATTAGAAGATAGGATAGAACAGTTTAATAAAATCTGTGATACATATGCAGAAGATATAGAAGCATATAGAAGAAAGATGGGAGCTAATTGTAAATTAGATGACCCAATTAATATTAAATCTTCCTCACAGCTTGCTATTCTTCTTTATGATATTATGGGTTGTGAAGTTCCTGTAGATAAGAAAACAAAGAAAGAAGTGCGGACAACAAATGAAGCGACACTAAGAAGTATGGATAATCCAGTCGCAAAAGCAGTATTAGACTATAGAGAGTTTTCTACAATAGTAGATACTTTTATAGATAAACTGCCTGATTGTGTGAATCCTAAAGACGGGCGTATTCATTGTAGCTTTAATCAATATGGCGCAAGAACAGGAAGATTCTCTTCTGAGAATCCTAATATGCAGAACATTCCCAGTCATAATAAAGAGATTAGGAAGATGTTCGTAGCATCTGATGGTTATGTACTTATGAGTTCAGACTATAGCCAGCAAGAACCGAAAGTTATGACTCAGATGTGCGGCGACCCGAAGATGATTAAAGCATATCAAGAAGGGAAAGATTTATATGCAGAAATCGCCGCTTTGTCCTTTAACACGACTTATGAAAACTGCTTGGAGTTTCGTCCAGACGGTACAACTAATCCCGAAGGAAAAAATAGACGCTCACAGGCAAAGTCAATATTGCTCGGAGTGTTGTATGGCAGAGGTGTGCCCTCTATTGCTGAACAGCTTGGTACAACTACAAAAAAAGCACAAGCAATAAAAGATTCTGTATTCAAAGGATTTCCAGCTATTCCTCAATTTGAAGAAGATAGCTTAGATATGGCTTATGAAAAAGGATATGTCACTACGTTGTGGGGCAGAAAAAGAAGATTGCCCGACTTACAATTACCTGAGTATGAATTTAAATGGAAAGACGGTGCGCCTATCGACGATGATTTACTTGATTTTGAGTGGTCAGATGATGACGCTGTACAAGATGTGCAGGAAGTGCCCGAAGAGATTCAAAGGAAATATTTAAAGAAACTGAATAACTGCTATTTTAGTCAGAAGCGGAAAATCTTTGAAGAAGCCAACAAAGAAGGAATCTGGATTGTTGATAATGGAGCTAAAATAGCAGATGCACAAAGACAAGTAGTTAATTCAAGAATCCAAGGTTCTGCGGCAGATATGAGTAAGTTAGCAATGATTTTAGTTGGCAATGATAAGAGACTAAAAGAATTAGGTTTCAGACTTCTTATACCAGTACATGATGAATTAATAGCAGAATGTCCAGAAGAAAATGTAAAAGAGTGTTCTGAAAGATTTGCACAGCTTATGTCAGAAGCCGCTAAGAGTGCTTTAAGTATTCCAATTAAATGTGACGTAGAGATAACTAAAGCGTGGTATGGAGAAGTTATAGGGTATGAGTAAAAAAGTCGCAATAGTGAATCGAGTTGGATTTGATGGTGGCGGTGCAACTACACTATGCTTACAGTATGCTAAGTTGGGGTTTGATGTTTTTATTAAAAATTATGTATTTCCAAATCAATTTTTACCTGAGCTTGAACCTAACATAACGCTTTATAGTTCCATAGATAATTTAGTTGAGTTAGTAAAAAATTATGACAGGTTGATTTTTGTAAATTTATGGTTTGGATATAATAGTCTACCAGAATCTGCGTTTGATGATTTACTTACATTGAAAAGTAACTATCCAAATATAGAGATTTGTTATGTGCATTGTTCACGACAAACTCGTGAAATGCAAACTCTTATAGCTGGTTGTAAAAAACATAATTTTGTATTTTCTCATGTTTTTACATTACACCCGTCTTTACAGACTATAGTAGATATGTGTAAAGTGACGTTTATGAATATAAACGCATTTACTCCACCATTTAATTATAAACCTCTTGCAGAAGTAGATAGAATAAATGTAATTCTTACTGCTGGTAGAATTGGTGGTTTTAAAGGTATATGTCAATTTTTATCTGCAATAGACGATGAGTTTTTGCGAACAGCAAGTGAGTTTACATTTTTACATGAGGGTGCAGGTTTCACTTTCACTAAAAAAAATTCGAATGTCAGCTGTTCTCCACAATTATTGTTTTTATTCGACAAAACAGTTCGTCCAAAAGTGCCAAAAGCACAATTCGTATTTAAAAAGTACGGAGATAGCCCAGAACCATATAAATTTAATATTTATCCATCTTATAGTATAGATGAAATTTATGATAGGTGGAAATATTATTATGCCGGTATAAGTTGCATACTTGGTAGTAAAAGTTCGTATGTGTACACACGGTCGTTGTTAGGTAGTTCTTGGATTATAATAGATTCAAAAGAAGGTAAACGACTTCAAAAAAATGCTCAGCATTGGAATGACACATTAGAATATGCAGATATAGAAAAAATTTTAGTAGGTTTACCAGTATTTTTTTCAAGAAAGTATTCAGAAATAATTGATTTTAATGACGAAAGGTTAATATATAATAGTTTTTCAGATATTCCCCAATTAGTTGTACGTTTGTCAGATTATTATGATGATGTTCGTAACGAACAATATAATTGGCTTATGAAAAAACTTGACTCTGTAAATAATAATATAATCAGTGAATTTACAAAGGAATTTTAATAATGTCAAAACATCTGTTTACTACAAATAGTGATTCAAATAATAAGTATAATAAAAAGATTATAGCTCCACAATATGTGCCAAATCGAGTATGCCCAAGTTTATTAGAGTTATGCAATACTTCAAATTATGGTAAGTTAGTGCGAGATATAAAAGAATCAGATGTTTCTCCTGAAGAAAAAGAGTTTTTATTAAAAGCCGCAACAAGGCATATCGTATTTAACTATGCAAAGATAGCTGATTATTATGCTCATGCAACACCAGAAATGCAGAGACTTATGGAGCAATCTGCCTTAGTTATTATTGATATTGATGATGCTATTTCAAACGGTTATGTAAGACTTAGTACAACAATAGATAAACTAATTGAGGAATCAAAAGATGGTAAGGGATGATTTTGCTATATTAATTCTCAGCCATGGTAGGCCAAAAAAAGTAAAGTGCATCAAAACTTTGCAAAAAGTAGGATATACTGGTAAATGGTATATTATCATTGATAATGAAGATGATACAGCAGACCAGTATTATTCTATATATGGTGAAGATAAAGTTATCATGTTCGATAAAGCGGCATTAGATGGAACATTTGATATAATGGATAATTTTGATGGTCGGTCTGTGCCTGTGTTTGCAAGAAACATTTTGTACGATATAGCAAAGAGCTTAGGGTTACGATATTTTTTAGAGCTTGAAGATGACACTATGAATTTTGTGCACAGGTATGTTAAAGACGGTAAGTTGAAATCTATAAATTGTAAATGGTTTGATGATATTGTTGAAGCTGTTTTAACTTGGTTAGACAGTGCCCCAAGTATAGATGTTGTAGCATTTTTTCAAGCCGGAGATTTATTAGGTGGTTGGGATAGAAAACTTTGGAAAAGCAGAATCATCAGAAAAGCTATGCAGACATTCTTTTTTAGAGTAGACAATCCAATATATTTTACTGGCAGATTTAATGACGATGTAAATATGTATATTCAGCAGGGTAAATTAGGTAAAACTATTTTATCTATAAGAGATATTGTGCTAATTACCGCAGAGACACAAAAATTTTCGGGCGGTATTACTGAAATGTATGAAAAATATGGAACTTATGTGAAGTCTTTTTATTCAGTTATGCTGAGACCAGATTGTGTGCGTATACATGGTATGTGTGGATTTTATGGCAATAATCGTATACATCATCGAATAGATTGGGAAACTGCTGTGCCTAAGATAATAAGTGGAGATTTTAAAAAATGAAGGAAATCATCTTAAAAGTGTCTGATGAAGATTTTGATATTATCAAAAAGGAGTTAGTGTTTGAGGGCACAACAAAAAACCTTAAATTTTCTGTTACGGAGGCACAGTTTAGAGAATCACCAAAATTTGAGTTAGAAAGTATGAAAGGAGAGCTGTGTTGAAAGTTGGATTGTTCCCAATGGTAGCAGATGTTATTCACGCCGGACATATATTAGCAATAAAAGAAGCTAAACAGAATTGTGATTATCTGATAGTAGCTTTATATTGTAAGCCCAGACGAAAGCCTGGTATTGTGCAGAGTATTTTTGAGCGATATATTCAATTAGATGCGATAAAATATGTTGATGAAGTAATACCGTATGAAGATGAAGAGGATACGAATAGATTAATTTTGTCCTTAGATTTCGATGTATATTTTCTTGGAGCAGACTATCGCGGTAAAGATTTTGAAGGTAAAGACTTATTAACAAGTTTGAATAAAGAGTTGTTTTATCTTTCTCGGAATCATACTATGAGTAGCACTCAATTAAAGTTAGATATTTTTAATAGAATCCAGTTGAAACAACGACCAGTTTTGAACACACCAAAAATTATAGCTGTTGATTTTGATGGCTGTATATGCACTGAGATGTGGCCAGATATTGGTGAACCTAATTGGGATGTTATTCATGCGCTTCAAAAAGAACAAGAGTCCGGTACAAAATTGATTTTATGGACATGCCGTTGTGATGAGCATTTAAAAGAAGCATTAAGTGCATGTGAGTCTTGGGGATTAAAGTTCGATGCAGTAAATGAGAATATACCAGAGAGAGTGGAACAATACGGTGGCACAGCACCAAGAAAGGTCAGTGCTGATGAGTATTGGGATGATAGAGGTATAAAAGTAGTAGCTCATATATAGAAAGGAGTAAATATGAAAACAGCAACAATCAGAATACCAACAAGAGTACACACCAGAAAACTTGACAGAAATGTAGCAAGAGAGAGGATGAAGAAAAACGGAATTAAGCACATGAATAAGACATATCCTCAATCTTATACAGATGCTTTTGGTTGTCAGTATATTGTTCGTAATGACAGCTATTTTGCAGAGAACTGGAGAACTACTACTGCTAATAGAGCATTGGAGAGATAATATGGATTTAGATTAAGTGTAGGCCAAATTTAATATTATATAAAGGAGAAGATGAATGAAATTTACAATCAGTACAGAATTGATGAAAGATGTAGTAGCAAGAGCAATCAAAGGAGCTGGTAATAATAAGCTCATTCCTATCACCAGCATGATGTGTATTAAGCTTAAAGATGGAGAACTTACAGTCATTACAACAGATGCTACCAACTATCTGTATATCAAAGAACAGCATGTAGCAGGAGATGATTTCTATGTTGTAGTAGACGCCAATCAGTTTGCAAAACTGGTGAGTAAAATGACTTGTGAAAGCATTACTATGACAGTGGATGAAAAGCTGTATACAATGAAAGTCAAGGGCAATGGTAATTATACTATTGAACTTCCTCTTGATGAAGATGGTGAGCCCGTTAAGTTTCCTGATATTTTTGTCAATACTGCTTTGCACGACCCTAAAGAGTTCAATCGTTCTACTATCATTGCTATTCTTGAAACTATTAAACCTGCACTTGCAGTAACTATGGAGAATCCACAATATACAGCGTACTACATGGGCGATAAAGTAGTTGCTACAGATTCATATAAGATTGCAAGTTTAGCAATTCCGATGTTTGATACGCCCAAACTTGTAAGTTCAGAGTTTCTTGACCTTGTTGCTGTAATGCGTGCTGAGAAGATTAAAGCTATGTTCAGTGCTACTGATGTGGTATTTGAAACTCCTGACTGCATGATTGTTGGTAAGTTTGTCGATGGTATTGATGACTTCGCTATTGAGCCTATTACGAATCTGATTGAGCAGGAGTTTGATAGTCACTGTGGTGTGCCGAAGAATGATTTACTCCAGATGCTTGACAGACTTTCTCTGTTCGTTGGTACGTATGATAAGAACGCAGTAGACCTCACATTTACAAATCAAGGCTTGCAGGTATCATCTAAAGCGTCAAGTGGTGTTGAGATTCTTCCTTATGTGACAAGTGATAATCAGGTAGATTTTACATGTGCTGTGGATATTCAGATGCTTGTGCAGGAAGTCAAAGCTATTTCAAATGACTTGATTGAGATTCATTATGGTGATGATAGTTCAATCAAACTCATTGACGGAAATATTACCATTGTTATTGCACTTATGGAAGATGAAGAGTAAAATATTCTTGTTGACAAAATGAGAATAGTGTGATATAATGTTAGAGTAATGAAAAAGTAGTGCTATAGAAATAGCAGAAAGGAGCTTATTATGAAGCTGAGAGAAAAAGTGATTGCGGTGAGTTCGTTAATAGTTGGTAGTACGTTACTTTGGTTTTCAGTAAGTAACTTAGAAGCACAACAGTACACGGATTCACCGCTTTTTGATTGGAGAGTTTTGTGCATAGCGGGCATCATTATACTGATTCCCGGTTTTATATGCTTACGTAGAGAGGAGTAAAGTTGGCACGACAGTCATTAAAGAGTGTGATTCGGCTCATAGAGAGTACAAAAGAAAAAGTACCAGTAGAACAAGATTTTTTACAGAATCTAAAACGGTCAATAGAGCTTACTGCTGATAAAGGTAGTAGACTTCCAAGCAAGACTTATAAACCGTCTGGTATGAATTGTATTCGTGCAAGCTATTATCAGATAATGGGTGTGCAACCTGATGAATCGCACTCAAACTATACGCTTGTTGGCATTTGTAATAGTGGTACTGACATTCATGTTAGGGTTCAGACAGCAGTAGAGCAAATGAAAGATAACGGCATTGATTGTGAGTATATAGACGTTGCAGAGTTTGTGCATAGTCGTGGTCTTGATTATCTTGAAATTAAGTCAAAGAGTGGCATGGAGACAAAACTCTATCATAAAGAGTTAAATATGTCCTTCATGTGTGACGGCATTATCAAATATAAGGGTCGATACTATATTTTAGAGCTTAAAACAGAGAGTAGTTATAAGTTTATGAATCGTAAAGATGTTGACCCAAGCCATTATCATCAGGGTATAGCATATTCACTTGCACTCAATATTGACCAAGTTCTGTTCGTTTATATCAGTAGAGATATATTAGACATGAAAGCCTTTATGTTTAATGTAACAGATGAAATGCGGCAGAGCCTTGAAGCATATATACATGAGTGTGATGGATATATTGAGAGACAGATTACACCGCCGAAACCAGAAAATGTAACTCGTAAATCATGTATGTATTGTGGATACAGAGAATCATGTAAAAAGGATGGATAAGATATGGAATTAAAGAAATGCCCATTTTGTGGGGGAGATGCTTATTTAGAGAAAAGTTCAAGAGTCTATTATAAGGGAAAGACCGCAAAAGCGGCATATGTGAGATGCACAAACTGTGAAGCAAGAACTGGTAAAGTTATGATTTCAGACTATGGTTGTACATCTCATAGTAAAGATGCAGAAGAAAAAGCAGTTGAAATGTGGAATAGGAGAGCATGATGAATAAAGATAAGCCTACAAAAGAACAGTTTGAAGATTATGTAAGAATCCAGAAGAGTGGAATAACAAATATGTTTTGTATAAATAATGTTATTGGGTTATCTCATACAGGATTAACAACAGATATATGTTTATACATTATGGACCATTATTCGGAGTTAAAAGAAGAGTATGGCAGTTAATAGGGGTAAAAAATTTGAACAGGTGGTTAGGGAGTCTTTTGAACGTGTGCCTGGTGTGTCGATTGACCGGCTGAATGATAATACGGCGGGGTTTAAGGGTATTGCTGGGATTTGCGATTTTATCGTTTACAGAGAACCATATGAATATTACTTTGAATGTAAATCAGTACACGGGAATACGTTACCGTTTAGAAATATCTCAGCAACACAATGGAACGGTTTGTTAGAGAAGTCATTTATAGAAGGCGTGTTTGCAGGAATTATTTGTTGGTGGGTAGATAAAGATACTACAAAATTCATACCAATTCAAACACTTCAAAAACTTCTAAATAGTGGAAATGTCAGTTATCGTTATGATTGGGATTCTTATGATGTTGTAGAGCTAAAAGGCAAAAAGAAAAAAGTTTTCTTTAATTATGACATGGAGAGTTTTTTAAATGAAATTCAATATAACAGATGAAACTTATAAAATTGTTACAGAAGTGCAAGAAACAATGGATGAGTTTATATTTACAACTATTCAACCATTTTGTGAAAGTGTAGTGCAGAGAAAAATTTCCAAACAAGAATTAATAGATGCATTAGTGTTATATGAAAGCACTCGTCAGTTGAGGGAAAAAGAATGAAATTCAATATAACCGATGAAGATTCTCTTACTAAAATTCAAGAAAATATAGAGAGTAACGCAGGAGCATTAGATACTATTGTAAATGATATTATCGCCCCATATTGCCGTGACCTCGATAAGTATGTGTGGTTTATAAAAGAATGTCTGAAAGATGGGGAGAATCCGCCGACAAATGAAGAGTTAGATGATTTCTGTATGAATTTATCCACTTATATTTATTTTGCAGGTGGTACATGCGAATATCTTGGCATAAGAGATGATATAGCAAAAGCAGTGTATAAAGAAATGTATCATACTGCCAGAGCAAGTCAGAGTAGCGGTACAGTAGCAGATAAAGATTCACTTGCAGAATTAGCGAGTCAGGAAGAGTTTATAGTATCTGCGGCGTATAACAGAGCCTACAAAATAATGAAGTCAAAGGTAGATAATGCACAGGAACTTTTAAGCTCCTGTAAGAAAGTATTAACCAGACGTATTAGTGAATTTGAGACAACAAGAATTGGAGGAAAGTGATGAACAAAGCAAGGAGAAAAGAATTGGAGAGAGCTATTGAATTGATGGGAGAAGCAAGGGATATTATTGAAGATTGTAAAGCCGAAGAAGAAGAGTATCTTGAAAACATGCCAGAGAATTTACAATATTCTGAGAAGCATGATATAGCAGAAGCCGCTGTAGAAGCTATGGAAAGAGCTGTTGAATCTGTAGAAGATGCAATTAGTAATACAGAAGAAGCGTCGGAATAAAGGAGAAGAATAATGGCAGAAATTCAGAAGTATGATGTTGTCCAGTTTAATGAGAATCATAAATGGTGTGGAAGTCTTGGTATTGTTGCATCGGTAAAGAAGATTGAAGGCGATATTAGATATAGAATTGCTGTGCCAATTCCAGAAAGAGGAATAGCTTATATATTTGTGTCAGCATCAGAAAATGCTATCGAGTATATTGGTCGTGCAGTTCTTACAGATAGTGAAGGAGAAGATTAATGGAACATATTATTCAGTTTGGAATTACTATTGATGACGATGCTATTAAAAAGCATATTGAGGAAAAAGCTACTAAGCAGGTTGTTGATTCTATTTCACAGTCTATAAAAGACAGATTGTTTAGTTATAATGGTTTTACTTATAATGCACAAGAAATGTTTGGCGAACTTCTCGAAAAGTATAAAGACGAGATTATAGAAAAGGCTACAGCACAAGTGGTTGATTCTATTAAGCGCAGTAAAAAGTATAAAGAAGCACTGGCAAAAGTTGCGGAGGAAATGATTAATGAATGATGTACATAAAAATGATAATGGAAAGCCTGTTCTTACTCTTGTTCCAAGAGAAATGCTTTGGGATATAGCTCATGTTAGAATGTACGGTATGTTTAAATATCCTGAGACAGGAGAGCACGGTTGGAAGAATCTTGATGTAAATAGAATTCGTAACGCCGCTTATAGACATTTTATGCACTATCTTGATGACCCAGATGGTTTAGATGATGAGAGTGGGCTTCCTCATCTTTGGCATTTAGCTTGTAATGTAGCTTTTCTTTGTGAAAGAGAAAAATTTGGATTGTGTGATGCACAGTGGACAAGGATTCATAATGGAGAAGTAGAAGATGACAGTAAATGAGGCATTTGTCGATAATGTGAGATGTGAATTAGAACGAAAAAGTTGGACACAAGTTAAATTGTCAGAGCTTTCCGGCATCAATAAACATTCACTCAACGGTATTTTACGCGGACATAATGGTCCGTCATTATATACTGCTTATGCAATAGCGACTGCATTAGAAGTATCATTAGATGAGCTTACGAAGGGAGCAGATGAATGATTAAGGTAGAAAATATTGATGTTTGGGGATTTGAACACGCGGTTAGAGGTATGAGAAATCCCATGAATAGTTGGGATAAGAGTGATAGTGAATGGAGAATATATACACCAGAATATCCACATTTATCTGAAGCAAAATATGAAATTGGCAAAAATGATTTAGACCTTATGAAAAGATTATATAAAGCAGGAACAGAACATAGGAAATATCTCAGGCAGATTTTCGTATCTATGGATATTACTGCTCCGCTTTATTGGTGGAAGGAAATGGATACCTATAAAATTGGCACAGTTGCTAACTCCTGTAGCACTATGCATAAGATTGCCGCTAAAGAGTTTGAATTGGATGATTTCAGCCATGAGCATTTATTACCAATATCAGAATCAGTTTTAGACACTGTTATAAGAGAATTAAACTCATTTAGAGGATTGTATTTAACGCATAAGGACAAAGAACATTGGTGGCAGATGATTCAGTTACTTCCGTCTTCTTATAATCAGAAAAGAACAGTCACAATGAATTATGAGAATGTGGTCACTATGATTAGACAGCGCACTGGACATAAACTTGATGAATGGCGGGAGTTCGTAGCACTTCTTCACGGATTACCCTATGTTGCGGAGATTATAGATGAATGAAACCATTATCTTTTGCCGAATTGAAGCGGATTCAAAAAATGTCGCTCAATGAATTTAATCGTTGGTTAGTAGCATTATGTAAATCTATGTATGAAGATGGATTTAAAGAGGGTGGTTCAGAATTTGACGATGCTACTATATTAACTGAAGAACGATTGATGGAGATTCTTTTATCAGTTAAAGGAATCGGTAAAAATAGAGCAGAGCAAGTAGTTGAGCTTATTCTAAATGAAGGAGCGTCAGATGGGGTTAAAACTTGATGAAATCATAAAGCAAACAAATAAAAGATTCGGTGAAGAGATAATTACTCACGGTCTGTCAGAGTATAATTATAAACGTATTCCATTTACTTCTCCCAGAATGAATTATTGTACGTATGGTGGTATACCAGTAGGTAAGATTACAGAGTTCTTTGGAGAGGAGCATGGTGGTAAAACAACTACTGCATTGGATATTGTTGCCAATTATCAGAAATCTGATGATGGGAGAAGCGTACTCTATGTTGATGCTGAGAACACATTAGATGCAGAGTGGGCAACAAAATTGGGCGTAGATGTAAACAGTCTGTATTTACTTCAACCTAAAGCACAATCAGCAGAAGATATATTTCAGATAATAGAAGATGCAGTAGACACAGGAGAAGTAGGGTTATGGGTACTTGATAGTATTGGTGTTCTTGTATCTTCATTAGAGATGGATGAAAAGAAAACATATGAAGATAAAGTATATGGTGGTATTTCGTTACCTTTAACAAGATTCTCCAAAAAGATTGAAATGCTGATGAAGCGTCATAATTGTACAGGCATTGGCATTAATCAGATTAGAGATAATCTTGCAAGTATGTACGGTGGAATATCTACTCCTGGTGGAAAAGCCTGGCGCCATGGATGTTCTGTTCGTATGCAGTTCAGTCGTGGAAAATATTTAGATGAAAAAGGAAATGAGTTAAATAAATCAGCAGACGCACCAGCAGGTAATATTGTTCTTATGTCAATGGTAAAGAATAAAACTTGTCCGCCGAGTAGAAGAACAGGATTTTACTCATTGAACTATGAAGATGGAATAGATTATCTGAAAGATTTAATAGACGTTGCCATAAGAATAGATGTAATTAGAAAATCTGGTGCGTGGTTTGATATAGTAGACCCAGAAACTGGAGAAATTATTCAAGGAAGAATACACGGTCAGTCGGCAGTAAGAGAATTTTTAGAGGAAAACGAAGAAACGTTAATGAAAGTTGAAAAATTCGTAGATGATTTTATCAAAAAAGATTGAAAAAACGCTTGCAATCTCTAAGAATGTGTGATACAATGTTTACATGAGTTGAGAACAACACAGCTTGAAATTTGTGTGTGTTTGTAACTGTAATTTGTCTCCTTTTGTGTTGTTCTCAACTTATTTAAGAGAGGTGATAAAATGTTAAAACTCATTGAGAGTTGGAAAGGTGCAGTCGAGATTGACGGCGTAAAGTATGATTCTGTAGAAGCGTTTAAAAGCTCTTCTAAGACGTTTTCAGACAAAGTACATATTGTTTTACATGCAAGTGCTAAAAACGTCACAGAGAAGCGCACAGACAGCGAGAAGCAGTCTATAGAACAGAGTACAGACAGAACAGAGTACAGAATCACAGTAAAGAAGTATATGACACAGCCTGCGAGTGTAGGGTTTGACTTCATGGAGAAGTGGAACAGTAATAAACCGATGCCCATGAGAACAATGCAAGGCACAGTTGAAAAAGAAACTCGTGGAATGGTGTATATGAATCTTCACGGCTTTGCACAGAAAACAATCACATGTGCGTGCTGTGGAAAAGAATTAACGAATCCAATCTCACGACACTATGGTATAGGCCCAATCTGTTTAGGTAAACTCGGTATCGTTAATCAGATTGATGATATTGAAAATATCAAAGAGCAGTTGGAGAAAATCAAGTGGAGCGGGTGGGTAATACGAAGTTCAATTTTAGAAAAGGAGGAAATAAAATGATTAGTTGTGATAAGGGTAAAGTTATGATTAAAGGCAGCAAGCCTGCAATTATGTCAGAGCTGACCTGTTTGATTGCTGAACTTGTTGACGAAGAGGACCAGGTTCTTACTGAGGATGAAATTACAGAGTGTGTTGAGCTTGCAAAGCTGAGTGATGCGGAGCTTGATAGTAAGCTGGAATCCGCAATTCAAGAGGCTTCTCCTGAACAGCTCCTTAACGCAATGTTCGCAACACTAATGCATCATTGACAGATACTTTTCACAGAGCATGAAAAGTTAAAATAAAAAATCGCTCAAGGAGAAAATATGAATAGATGGTATAATAAGTTCATTTATAGGGGCGTAGGAACGTCTACGCCTTAGAAATAAACGTTTTTATATGAATCTAATCGAATTTGTGTATTTTAACGAAAAGCGGTGCTGATAGTCATTATTTCCGGAAAGAGTAATATCAGTTAAATGGCCCTCTACAAAACAGCCGCACTTGCTACCTTGGTGAAATTGGCAGACACGTCGGATTTAAGCTCCGATTCTGAGACAAGAGTGTGGGTTCAAGTCCCACAGGTAGCACTCACAGTATTTAGTCTATAGGCGACACTAATATGCTGTGAAGGTTTTTGTTGAAGTTGTCCTTAGAAGAACATCAACAGTGAGGATTGCCTAAAACGGTTCCAGTGCGTCCTCACTCATAGAGACTTATGCTCAACAGGTTAGAGCGTCGGCCTTATAAGCCGAAGGTTCTGGGTTCGAGTCCCAGAGTCTCTATTGATAGGGTTAAGAGCAAATGTGGGTAACCCAGTGTCAGATAGCTCAATTGGTTAGTAGGGTGGCTAAAGTACACGGTCATCTGAACATAGCGACAAAAATGACAGGCCAATTATTCCCGATGTGCAGTTATCGGTTTACTTTAAACCGTTCATAGGTTCATAGTTTAATGGTAAAACACTGGTCTCCAAAACCAGAGATGTGAGTTCGATTCTTACTGTTCCTGCGCAACTACTTTTGTCCGGTAGTTTGCCATTTTATTTTATCCTTTCGCAATGTGTTGTGACTTTCGTCATTGCGGGGTCACAACACAACATGGCCCCTTCGCCAAGCGGCTACGGCACAGGATTTTGATTCCTGCACTCACTGGTTCGATTCCAGTAGGGGCTGTTATAGCGCAAACACACCACATATAAAATGTGAAAAAAAAAGAACAGTTGACAACAATTCCTCTAGTGTTTGCGCTATATATTATCGCCGGAGTAGCTCAAGTGGTAGAGCGGCAGACTTGTAATCTGTGTCAGTCCTGTTCCATGGTGTTCAAACATGGCCAATCTGAACAAGTATACGCAGGCGTATAGGTTCGAATCCTATCTCCGGCGCTATGAAAACACAAGAATTATTTTAGTGAAAGGAGATTTATGTCAACAGAAATGTTACAAAAATTAGCTGAGAAATTTGGCTTAATGTTAGATTGGAGCAGTAGTACAGCTATTCCTTATCTTCAACAGTTGGCTGAAAGAGTAGTAAGATTTGAAGTAGGGCAATCTATATTTTGGATGATTATCGGTATAATTTTTATTATTGTAGGTATAGGACTTTTTGTTTTTGTTTATAAAAAATGTAAGGCAGAAGAGTATTTTGATGAGGAGATATTATTCTGGAGTAGTTTAGTTGGTGTTATTTGCGTTGTTGCTGGTGTCATTATCGTAGGTTGTCAAGTTTATGATTTAGTTACTTGCTATTATTTACCAGAGAAAATTTTATTTAGATATGTTAGCAAATAATACATATGATTTGTTTAAAGGACAGGAGTTGCAGATAGCAGAAAAGATACAGCAAAGACGGTATCAAATGCTGGTGCACTCCTGTATTTATTATCATTTAAATCAAAATTCTATATCAGATAAACAGTGGGATACGTGGGCGAAAGAGCTAAGAGATTTGCAGAACCAGTATCCAGAAATTTCTAAGCAAGTCACATTGTACGAATATTTCAAAGACTGGGATGCAAGTACAGGAGCATTTTTACCTATAACAGAATCTTGGGTTATTGCAAAAGCTAAAACATTGATTACTTCCAGAAAAAACGTTATAATAAAGAATACGCAACCTAAAAAATCAGGTAAAAAACGTTTATTTTAAATTGGAGGTAATATGGTATTATATAAAGTTCAAGTTGGTGCATATGCAATAAAGCGAAATGCAGAAAAGCAAGCGGCGAAAGTAATTGCTAAACTCGGTATACGTACAACAATAGTACGAGAAGGTATAATCTACAAAGTCCAATGCGGAGCGTTTAGTCAGTATGGTAACGCTGTTACTATGGTGAATAAATTGCGAAAAGCAGGATTTAATGTAGTAATTAAAGCTGTTTCTACTGAACCCGAATCAGAGGATAAAAAAGAGGAGTATGTTGAAAATCATAGAACTCGAATTTGGGCTATAAACTTCATGGATGAAAATGAAAGTTTATACGGCGATGCAACAGCTATTATAGAGTACGGAGCTGACAATAAAACGATAGAGCATGTAGTTCTTATTGATACCGCTACATCTGCATCTACTACAGTAAAGAAGTTAAAAAAGGCAGGTATCACTACAATTGATGCTGTAGTTATTAGTCATGCTCATGGTGACCATTATGGTGCGTTAACTGATGTATTTAAAAACTTCAAGGTAAAAGCACTGTATTTACCTGATTGTACACAACTTGATAAGTATCAGAGAAGTTATGGCAATGCTATTAGGAATCAAGCAAAAAAGGCTAAACAGTATAATGCTACATGTACATATATGAAAGCTGGCAGTAGTTTTACTGTTGGTAGTATTGTCTGTGAGTGTGTGTATCAGCTTCCTGCATCTGCTGTATCTGAACACGATAGTCACCATTTTGTAAATAATGAATCTATTGTTACCAGATTTACAATTGATGGTACGTGGATTTATCACTCTGCCGGTGATTTACAGAACGCAGGTAATAATGCTCTTATTAAAGCTGTTAAAAATCTGAAAGCTGACATTTTCAAGATTCAGTGGCACGGTGATGCAAATGCCTGTAATGAAGCGATTGCAAAAGCTATTTCTCCGAAAGTAGCATTTTCTAATTATCATCATAAAGAAGGTTCTGGCAGAGGCACTACTCGTAAGAGATTAGAAAAGTTCGGTGCTCTTGTAATGAGAAACCATGAAGATGGAGATATTTATATAGATTGTGTCGGCAATAAAATGACAGTAACATGCTCTAAAAACTCAAAGTTCAGAAAGGAGTTTACTAAGTGAATTATAAAGTCTACCTAACGTCAAGTGACAAGGCGAAAAGACTAAAGAAAGTGTCAAACTCATGTATTGTAGTTATTGAGCCAGAAGATTTTACTAAGGAAGAAATAAAAGCTCTGAAAGAAAAAGGCTATACAGTTCTTGGATATTTAAATGTTGGCGCAGTTGAGACTTATAGAAAATATTATACAAAATTAATACCGTATACATTGAAAACTCTTGATGATTGGCCAGATGAAAAATTCCTTGATTTGCGTAGAACAAAAGTTAGAGACTTTTTGGTAAATCTTGCTAAAGAAATAAAAAATCTTGGTTGTGACGGTTACTGGTGCGATAATATAGATGTATACGAATACTATGAAAGCTCTGCCACATACAATGCCGTAGTTTCAGTTTTGAGAAGAATCAAAGGATTAGGCGGATATGTAATGATGAATGGTGGTTCAAAGTTTCTTAGTGATAAGATGGACGGAGAATCACATTTAGGGGTGTATAAAGTTCAGTGCGGAGCATTTATTCTATATGAAAACGCAGAGGAGCTTGTTAAAGTCCTTAAAAAGAATAATCTTGATGCAATCATTAAGACCGAGCGAGATGAAAAGCATACATTATATAAAGTACAAGTCGGAGCGTTTTCTGATTTTAGCAATGCTTATGCAAGAATGTGCGGTGTAAAAAGTTTAGGAATAGATACAATCATTAAACTTGAAGGAGCAAATAAAGAAGAGATTGATGCCAGTACATTTATTGACGGGGTTACACAAGAGGAAGTAATAACTCAGATAAAGAGTTATGAAGGCAAAGGTCAATTCGGCAATCAAGAATCAAAGCAGAGTAACTGGTATAAAGAGTACATGTGCAGAGTAAAAGTACATGGAATGGATACATTTTTACTTGAATATACAGGAGATGCAAAGTTAGTTACAAAGGTAAGAAAATTTGTCAAGGACTATAAGATAACAGGATACTATGTATCGGATAATGTAGATTTGTAAAATTTTTCAAAAAAGTGCTTGCATTTTCAATTATGATGTGATACAATGTTTATGAAGTCGAAAGACAGAACATTGTATCACATTTTTTGTTATGAAAGGAGAAAAGTAAATGGCAGAGATTACATTGAGAGATGGAACAGTTGTAAGTGGTTTGTTGTTGAGTGTGTATGATGCTTTTGAAGGTGGTAAGCGATACATCTTTTATGTAGAAGGTCGTGGTGAGATTCGTTGTGTGTTTGAGAATTATCAGTACAAGGAGTATGTAGCATGAATAGACCGACCAGATATTACAGCAAACAGCAGGAGAAAAAGATTGCAAAAGCTGTCGGTGGTAAAAGACAAGCAAATAGTGGTGCAACAGCATTTCAGAAGGGTGATGTAATCACAGACCAGTTTCTGATTGAAGCCAAGACAAAGACCACAGATTGTAAGTCTTTTACCATTAAAGAAGATTGGCTGTTAAAG
>Ga0310694_10001979_pt1 | contig 21928 bp, 26 predicted proteins | sample 174DNAGHGhighgp2_FD_203884 | JGI IMG/M metagenome (GOLD analysis project Ga0310694, IMG submission 203884) | Sheep rumen microbial communities from Palmerston North, Manawatu-Wanganui, New Zealand - 1742 DNA GHGhigh gp2 (v2) (version 2) | ecosystem: Host-associated > Mammals > Digestive system... | reverse complement strand
CTTATAAAACTACTCCCTATAACCACCAGGTTGAAGGTTTGGAGTACGGATTAACTCATGATCGCTGGCTTCTCTGTGATCAGCAGGGTTTAGGTAAAACAAAGCAGCTCATCGATCTGGCTGTAGCTAGAAAGTTTACTGATGGATTTAAGCACTGCTTAATCATCTGCGGTGTTAATGGTCTGAAGTGGAACTGGGTAGAAGAAGTAGCTACTCATTCTAATGAGGGTGCATATATCCTCGGTCAGCGAAATATCCTTCGTGGTATTAATAAGGGTAAGAAGCGTATCGGTTCTACTCAGGATAGAATAGCAGATGCTAAGAACCTCAACAATATTTCTGAATATTTCATTATCACTAATGTAGAAACTCTCAGAAATAAAGAAATCGTAGAAGTTCTGGCTAAAGCTTGTGATGATAATATTATCGGGCTCGTAGCCATAGATGAGTTTCATATGTGCAGGAACTCATTTGCTCAGCAGTCTCAGGGTGTTCTTCAGATCCAGCCTAAGTATCGAGTAGGTATGACCGGTACACCTCTTATGAATACTCCGATGGATTTCTATCAGATTTTCAAATGGTTGGGCTATCAGCCTTACGGTTATAAGCAGTTTAGAAGTCATTTCTGCATTTTCGGTGGATATGAGGGTAAGGAAATTGTAGGTTATAAGAACTATCAGGATATCGAAAAAGTTCTTAATAAGATAATGCTTCGCAGAACTAAGGAAGAAGTTCTTGATCTCCCTGAGAAGGTTTACATTACAGAATATGTTGAACTCTCATCAGAGCAGCAGAAGAATTACAGAGATGCTTTCGAGATCGCAAACGCTAAGCTTAATCTTGATACAGAATATAATCCCTTATCCGAAATCATCAGACTTCGTCAGGTCACAGGTAACTGCGGACCTTTCGAAAACTTTATGGATAATCCTAAGCTCGATAGACTGGTCCAGCTCGTAGAAGAAGCCATTAATCAGAATGATAAGGTAGTTATTTTCAGTCAGTGGACTGAGATGATCAAATTAATCCAGAAGCGTTTAGCTAATTTCGGTACTGTAACTATTACAGGTGATACTAAGGACAACGAAAGACAGGCCATAGTTAATAAATTCCAGAACGATCCCAATACAAAGGTATTTATCGGGTCAATCGGAGCCGTTGGTGTAGGTATTACTCTTACAGCAGCATCGACTGTAATCTTTACAGATGAGCCTTGGACCTATGGAGCATATGAACAGTGCGTAGACAGATGTCACAGAATCGGTACAACAAAGACCGTTACAGTTCATACTATCATCGCTCACGATACTATCGATGAAGTAGTACATGATATCGTTACTACTAAAAAGGATTTGGCAGAAAGATTTACAGATAAATCCAACTACTCTATTCTTAAGAACTTCATTTTCGGTCAGAAGAAAGTAGCGTGAAAGGAGGTTTAACATGAAATATAAAAATATTACAACTACTAAATATCAAATCATTCAGCATATTATTAATAAATATGCTGAAAATCACGATAATGTTAAACCTATCTTGTCCTATGATGCGGATTCACACGTTTTAAGTATTGGTGGAATTTCTAAACCTATTAATTTTCACACTGAAGATATTGGGTTAGTACCTCAAGGGGCTTATGAGGTTGTAGCTCAAGCTATTCGATCTAAAGATGACACTGGTCATACATCAGATGATAGCATGACTATTTATGGGTCTGGTACAAGAATATTCAGTCTTGTAGACGATAATCAGCAAGATGTATTTGATTTTATTTCTAGCAATTCTAGATCCTCGTATTGTGCATGTTGCGGTACTAGTAGAGATAGGAATAATTTCTTTTATATCAGAAATATTGATGGGAATAAGCTATATCAGGTAGGTTCTTCTTGTATCAAAGAGCACTTTGATACTTCTTACTTCGATCTAATGAAGGATATATCTGATGCTATAAATAATGATGATATAGAACTTTAGCACAAGCTTAAAGATTATAATTTGGTGAACTATCTTGCATTATACAATGTATTTTCAGAATCTATGCCTACTATTACACAGACTCATAAAGCGGTGTTAGATACTATAGGTTGTCTCCCGACGGCTAGTATTGATCTGATATCTAAGTATCGTAACCAGCTCATCATTGATGCAAAGAATATATCAGCTATTTCTGCATTTTATGTCGCCTATCCGGACTACATGCAAAAAGATAATGTACTTGCTATAAAAACAATACAGTCAATGAATGATCTGGTTAACGGTAATATTAATGTTGATCCCTACTATTCAAAAACATATTGTATGCAGGCAGTTAAGCAGTATTTAGACGTTATGGCTGCATATAAGCAAGATCTGAAAAGATATAATTATGACTTATTCAAATACAATGCTAATCTTGCTCAAAATCAGCTACTTCAAATCTGGCGAGATAATGCACAAGCAGATTATCGAGTATCTTTCAGTCTAAATAATTATACTTTATCTGGTCGTATAAATGCAACAGATAATGCTACAGTAAATGCTTTAGGTATAGACATACAGTTATCTGATACTGGAGAATTTGTCGATGAGATTCATGCTATATCTGATATGAAGCATTTTATATCTACTATAAATGAGTTACTTACTGCTGGAGATAGGTGGTCCACTACAGTAAGAGAACTCCTGCAGTGGAAGACTCAATGCGTTGATCGAGTCAAAGCCGATAAACCCCAGATATTCGTTGAGAAAACTAATAGCAGTCTTACGCTGTATGATTATATTAGTAGTCCATTAATTATTACTTCAGATAAATCTGGTCAGCCAGTTAATGGTATGGATAATACTAAACAGCTAATCAGTGCTCTTGTTAATAATTCTTATTTGAGAAACGACTTAAATCTAGCATATAAGAAGTTTTCTACAAAATATTTCGGTACTGAAAATTATGCACATAAAGTTCCGAAAGACTTTAATCTGTCATTCAATTGTGAATACTTAAATAATAAATATCGCTCATCTGTGCCTAAAGCTGATCCTAAGTTTAATGCTTTTATTAGTAAAGATGCTTCTGCTATATTAATTGAATATGGTAAAGCTATCCCCTTGAAGTTTGCTACTACAAAGCTCGGCATTATATCTGGAGCAGATTATGATATAGATTTGAAAGTTCGTACTTTCATATGTGCTGAAAATGGCTTACCTTTACCTAGTAGAGCTAAACCTCGTGACAAGGTATCTGATGAAGTTAAACTTAAAAATAGACCGCAGAAATATGTGAAGCGAGCATTTGCATCTGGAGGTGTTTCATCAAAGATTTTACTGTCTGATAAATCTGTAACTCTTGTTAATAACGCAGAAGGTACTTGCGGTGTAACTGCATCTATTCCAGGTAAGAATAAGATACTTTTCAAATTCACTCAAGGTATTCCTGAATATGATAAAAATGATACTTCAGTATATCTAGGTAAAATCTATCTTGATGGTTATAAAGTATCTGATACCGGAACATTTGATCGCAAAACATTGATTAATGCCACTCATGCTTTAGAGTACTTGGTTAAACTTACTGATGACAGTAAACCTAAATATAAGAAAAAGGTTAAAGCTGGCAGTAATTCTATTACATATCACTACTCTTATCCTCTTAGTTGCGGTAGATGTTCCGGTACATTAGAATTTAGCATTGTAGATATCGATGGCACATGTATTATAAAGTCATCTCCTAAATTTACTTTTACTGGAATATCAAATAATCAGCCAGTAACTGCATTAGTTAATCTTACTTTCACTGAAGAATGTTGGGATCATATACAGTCTGGTGAACTTGAATATACTGATATTTCTCTCAGCGGTGCTAAATATATCAGCGGGTCAGTTTGGATAGGTTCTACGGATATTCAGAAAATCACCAGAAAACTGTTCACAGATTTGACTGGATTAGCTGTATAATTTACCGATAATCGTTATATATTATATAAACATTATTATCGATAGTCCAGGAGGATAAAATTATGTGCAATAAGCGTGAATTTAATAGTAAGGTTAAGAAGTATAAGGAATTAAAACTGGCTAAAGAAGCTTTAGAAGCTCAGATGAATGAATTAAAAGAAGATATTGTAGAATATGTAATAAATCATGGGGAATCTTCTACAGATTCTACTATATATGTTAGAGGTAATAATTTTAAGGTGTCATATGTAACTGTAATTAGGGAGAATTTAGATAAGAATAAGCTAAAAGCTGTATTGGGTGATGGATATTCAATGTATGTAGTATCTAGTTCTTCTCATCAGCTGCGAGTAAATTAGCGGAGGTTTGGAAATTGTATTTCTTTACTGTGGTACTTGTATTACTTATTTTAATTTCAGCCTACATAGTGGCATATAGTTTTGCTGTACTCATATTTAGAATTTATGATTTTATAAATGATCTAGTCGTTAAACACTTTAAGAATTTTTCAATCTTACGAAGATGGAGGTAAATTATGCAAAATACAAAAATGGCCGATATCAAACGACATTTGCTTAAATATCGGAAAATTACTTCTTGGGAAGCTATTCAAAAGTATCAGCATACCAGATTAGCAGATGCTATCTTTAAACTTCGCAATCATGGGTGGCCGATAAAAACCCATAAAGTGGATTTTGTAGATTCTTATGGCAATAAGGGATCTTATGCTTTATACACTATTCCGGATGGTTGGTCAGAAGAGGATTTACAGAATTAGTTGTTTTTGATAAAATATCAATATAATTTTATATTTGGAGGTATGTCATTATGGCTACAGCTAAAAAGAAAACTACTCCTACTATTACAAGTTTAGTTGAAAAACATCTTATGCGATATAAGAAAATCGCTGTTGGTGATGTTGAAAATGAGTATAATCTCAGACCCGATCAGTTTTATAGATCTATTTATGAACTTAGATCTAAGGGATACCCTATTACATCTATTTGGGTAGAAAATGAATATGGTGAAAGATATAAGCTATATTCTATTCCTTCTAAGTGGTCTAAGAAAAGCCTTAACAAGTAAGCCATGACTAATTTAGATATAAAACGACAAATCTCCGATATAGTCGGTGATGATCAAGATGTGTTAAATCAAATCATCATTTTAGAAGGTGATGAATTTGCAGATGGGTTTATGGGTTTATCTACAGACAATCGGGCTGTGTATGCCTACGATAAACTTGTAGATTCTTTATCTAGATTCAATGACTGGTCTACTGATGAAGCCATTGAGTGGTTAGAATATAACACAATTAGATCATTACCTTACTTAGGTGATAACTCTCCAATAATTGTTCATGAGCCTGTGGAGTATGCTATTGAATGATTACTATAGTTCAAGATAATGATATCTATATTGTTAGGTTCCCATTTAGCCGGGATGTCATTCAGCTTATTAAGAATGTGCCTGGCAGACAATGGGACCCTGATCATAAATATTGGACTATACCTAAAGACAGGTTGGGGTTTTTACTTGCTCAATTCAAAGGTACTCCTTATGAAAAATTAGTAGATGTCTATACTGCTGAGCATATAGATGAAAATGCTTCATTAGACAATACTGCTGATATCCCTAATATTGATATTTCTAATATTAAAATGGCTGTAGCTGATGGCTGTAAGATCTTCCCTCATCAGGAGGATTTTATGCGCTATGCTATAGATCGACAAAATCGCGGATTATATAGTGGATTTATTTTAGCTGATGAGCAGGGTTTGGGTAAAACTCTAGAAGTTATGAATTTAGCCTTATATAATCGTAAAGTTCATAAGATTAAACACTGTCTAATTATAGCTTGTGTTAATAGTGCTAAATATAACTGGATATATGATATTATTAAACACTCCAACGGTAAAGAAACTCCATATCTTTTAGGTAGTCGCATTAAGCGGGATGGTACTATTAATACATCTACCGGAAGCGAAGAAAAGCTGGAAGATCTAAAATGCGGTCATATGTATGGTAATAAGAAATATGATAAACTTCCATTTTTCTTAGTTATGAATATAGAAGCCATGCGTATGCGTAGAGATAGACACTACTTAATTCGTGAGCAATTAACTAAATTAGTTAATAAAGGCTATATCGGTATGATAGCCCTTGATGAGATACACAAGAACTGCAGTCCTACATCGCAACAAGGGAAACAAGTACTTAAACTTAAGAAAGATATTACCGCTCGAGTAGAATGGGTACCTATGACTGGTACTCCTATAGTAAATAAACCTACGGATGTATTTTTACCACTCAAATTAGTAGATGGTCACGCTTATAAAAGCTATGGTGCTTGGAGAAGTGAATTTTGTGTATTTGGTGGTTTTGGTGGTTATCAAATCATCGCTTATAAGAATATCCCTCAGCTTAAACAGATGTTGCAAGCCAATATGCTGAGAAGACTTAAAAAAGATGTATTAGATCTCCCTCCAAAAATCAGAACTATAGAATATGTCGAAAATACACCTTATCAAGCTAAACTTTACCGCTCGATGCTTAATGATATGTTATCTCATCGAGATGAAATCATGTCAGCGGTAAATCCCATGGTAAAGTTCTTAAAATTGCGCCAAGTTAACGGAAATCCCGAGTTAGTTGATAAATCTCTTCAGATTGATAACAATTATCTGCTCAAAAACGCAAAAATGATAAGATTACTCGATTTAGTCGACAATATCATCGAAAATGATCAAAAAGTCGTAATTTTCTCCAACTGGGTAGAATCTTTACGCACAGTTTATAGATTCTTAGCTAAAAATTATAAAGTTTGCTGCTATACTGGCACAATGGCTCAAGATGATCGTGAAAAGCAGAAACAGCAGTTTATAAATGATCCTGACTGTAAGATCTTAATGGGTACTGTCGGAGCTTTAGGTACTTCCCATACTCTTACAGTTGCTAATAATGTAATTTTCTATGATGAACCTTGGAACCCCGCTACTCTAGAACAAGCCGAAGATAGATGTCATAGAACTGGAACTACTCAAACAGTTAATGTCTATAGCATTATAACTCGTGAAACTGTCGATGAAAAAGTTCATAATATCATCATGGATAAATTCGGAGTATCTAAATACATAGTCGATAATCAATTGGACTTCAAAAACAATCCGGATCTGTTTGACTTCTTGCTCGGCTACGATAAAGAGCATAAACAAGATGGTAGCTTAAGAATAGATCAAGTTTAAACCGTATTCGTTATATTTATAAACCTTCTATTTTATTAGAAATTAGGTGAATTATCCTAGTTAGGAGATCTAAGATGAAAAGATACATAAGAGCAGCAGAAGAAGCCATGTATGAATATAATGGTATGGAATTTAATGAAGAGCAGATGAAGCAAATTAATAAAGGCCTCGCAGAAGGTTTAGATGTAAGTATTTACGCAAACCCTAGCTTTCACTGGTTGGCGATGACCGAGATTCTTAAAGGTTTAGAAGAAGGTATAGATGTCAGCTGGTATGCTGATCCTGACTTTGATTTCACTAGAATGCGCTACATTAGATATGGTCTTGAGCAGGGCTTAGATGTTAGTACTTATGCTAAACCTGAGTTTAATGAGTATCAGATGAATGCAATATTATACGGCCTTAAAAAGGGTGTTGATGTTACTTGGTGTGCTAATCCAGAATTTGACTACCAGCAAATGTATGAAATTATATGGGGTCTTGAGCAGGGCTTAGATGTCAGTCTATATGCTGATCCCAAATATTCTGACCGAAAGATGCAAATTATTCGCTACGGTCTAAAGCATAATATAGATACTAGTTGGGTAGAACAGAATTTTGATAAAGGTCAACTATATTATCTTTATGAGGGTCTTGAAAGAGGTCTTGATGTCAGTCAGTATGCAGACTCGAGCATACCTGGGTCGATGATGGAAAAAATTGAGAAAAAACTTTTGCGTAAAACCTATGGCGGAGACTTCCTTAGCAGTCTCACATCTAAGAAGGTTGTTTCGGGTATAGCAAATGCTTTAAATGTAGATACCTCTATTGCTAAAATAATTGCAAAATGGTATGCTGAAGATGAAAATCCTAATGATTATAAAACAGTTAGCGAGTATGTTCAGGATATAGCCGATGGCATAGAATATCGTATGAATGAAATATACCTTAATGAAGGTATGGAGGGTCTCCGTGATATAGATCCTAAATACGCTGAAGAGTTTGTACGAGTAGCAGATGCTTTAGGTATTGAACTTGATGAAGAATGGTAAAATTGAATAATGTCGGTTGAAGGAGAACTAAGATGTATAGATATATTAGATCAGCTAATAACATTAAAAGTCATATTATATTAAATACCCCTGAAGATGTAAGGGACCTTGTGGAAAAATATATAGACGTAACTTGTACTAATTTTATAAAGCATGATGATATGAAATATCATAGTCATATAATAGAAATACCTTCAGATGAGCTATTATATGACTCTTACATCAAAGAAAAAGAAGAGTGGGGTGTGGAGGCCAGTTTATATAATTCGACCTTTTTATCTGCTGTTAAATATTGGGGCACTCCCTCATCTTATAAGAAGATTAAAGAACATTTAGGTAAGATTATTCATTATTATGATGGCAGAGATTTTAGAACATCTTATGATGTAATAGAAGCTTTAGCTGAACAGATTAAATCTAGTAAATTAGAACCTTATCCGATTAGTATTGAGGTTAAGCCCGCTTCTGTACTTATTAGATTTAGAAAAACGCAACTTAAGAACTTAGATTTAGAGCAAATTAACTCAAATATCGATAAGTATATAGAATCTTTAGAATCTTTACCTTTAGTAGGTAAGGTATATACAGATCACGCATATATAGCAGATGATTTTTTAACTGGGGTTAACTTAAGGCCTTACTATATTAAAGTTGTACCTAAAGCAAATGTCAGATAAGTTATTAATATGAAAAAATTAATATTTAATACACCTATAAACGCTGTTACTGAACGCACTCTACGATCCCATATTATATCTGGATTTAAGAAAGCTGGGTGTTCTACAGTCAATATTCTGCAAAAGACTGATATTTACTATAGAGTAGAATTGACTTTACCTAATGGAATACCTACTTCTATCTGCGTATGGTTTGATCGGCCTCAAAATCTAGCTACTGGTCATAAAACTGTTCAAGATCGAAAGTTTAAGGTAGACCCTACCTGGACATTCAATAGTTCTGGGAACGTATTCGATGTTAATGGTAATCTTATAGGTCGAGTATATGCAGTAGAACTTTTTACTACGCATACTGTACCCAGAATTAGAAAAGACTATGATAAGGATAGTATCGTCACAGATTCTGGTGATGTGGTGATAGATCACCCGGAACGCGCTAATACCTATGTAGATGTAGTAAATTCTCTTATGACTAGAAACATTACTTATAGATCTTAATATTTACTAGCCTTCTTTCCGTAGAAGGCTATTTTTGTGCTCATAGATCTTCACGCATAATCGTTATATATCTTATCAATAAAAAATCTCGGAGGATATCAAGATGGCTAGAATGTCAACTTTCGCAACTATAGGTACAGATGTATCAACAGCTACTACTTCTCATGAAGTACTATCCACAGCAGGACTTGACTATAATGTAGTTAAGAAACCTATGTTTTATGCTGATGATTTTGGTAATTATTCAGAATATCCCGATAAGGTATTTACTGTAAATGAAGCCTCAGGCCAGATTCTTGGTGTAGTTTCTGATAAATATGAGATCTGCCAGAATACAGATGCTTTTAGCTTTATCGACTATATCGGCAGTGACTGTGAAGGTTTCGAGTATGTAAAAGCCGGAGAAACAGGTAAGGGTCTTGTTTACATCATTGCTAAGATCCCTAATGTTGATATCCTTGGGGATTCTGTTACACCATATATTATCTTTCAGAACAGTCATGATGGTATGAACTCCGTAAAGGCTACAATTTCTCCTTTAAGAATCATCTGCCAGAATCAGTTTAATGTATCTTTCCGTGAAAGTGCTAATACAGTTAGAATAGTTCATTCGGGTCAGATGGATAATAGAATTCTTACAGCCCGTACAATGATGAAAGATGTAGCTGGTTATATGGAAAATTTTCAGTCTAATGCTGAAACTCTCGCTACAAAGCATATAACTCATGACGAAGTAGTTAAGATCTTTAATGAAGTATTCAAATATCAGCCTGAAAAGTGGACTTCTAGACAGCTTCAGAATTTTGAAAATAGCCGCGGAGAATTCCTGTCTTGCTACAATAATGATGATAATCAGAATTTTGTAGGGACTGCATGGGGAGTAATTAATGGCGCAGCTGATTACCTTACTCATCATAGATCAGTAAGAAAAACATCGGATGATGCTATTTTCGTTAATACCACTATTCTCTCAGCTGCTCTCAGTAGGATTTATCAGCGAGTAGCAGTATAAAATCTGATCTAGCTTAACTATTTCTATTGTACATGAAGTTATTGGTGTAATATAATGATAATGTCAACAGAATTAGTTAAGTAGAGGTCTATATATTTGGTGTAACATAGTCTTCGGGCTTTGATACATATAAACTCCATATACTTAATTATTTCTGTTGACGCTAAAATAATTAGACCTGTATGGAGTTTATTTATTGCAAAGGAGATAGATTATGAAAAAGTTAATTAATTTACCAATAGAATTTGATATTGTAGTTACTTATTTTCCTGAAGTTATATCAGATAATACTTATGTAGCTGCCGGAGAATTTATGAGTTATCATCTCCCAGATGGACCTTTACTTCCTGGAGATAAAGATGCTGAAATTAGCGAGCAGGATCAGTCTAATTATAATGCTTTTATAGAAACTCTGGAGGATTTCCTCACTGATACTCATGACTTGGAATTAGTCTATAGTAATAATCCTACAGAATATTCTCACTACTATTCTTTCTTCGCTAAAGATGCTAATGGTAAAGTTCTCTTTAAGTTTAAAGTCAGATTAAGAATTTCTAACCATGACCCGCATCGTACAGATGAGCAGAGAGCTAATAAAGCTAAAGAGAAGAAAGCTGTCAATACTTGGATAAAGAATCACCCTGACTATAATGGTAAAACTAAACCTACCCCGTTAACTTATATCATCAATGTAAATGATAGAAATCCAGCATTTACTGATTATACAGAAGCTTTCATATATATTTACAATGAAGTTAATCGCTGGTTAGAAATTATGAGAAGATAAAGGAGGTTAAAAACTATGAGACTTCAACCGAATTGGTGTGTTATAGTAAAAACTGATGAAGGCGATGCTTATATCACAGATCGAGAAGGTGATTTCCGGGTAAGATGTAGACCTAATGCTAGACCTTCTAGAATGTTTGAACCTTATGCTAAAGAAATTGTTGACGGACTTAAAATTTTAGGTCTAGATGCTCGTATAGATCATTTCGAGGAATCAATCCCAGATCAATTTTTAGAAATTGAAAATGAGCATGTCTACTACTGGGATAAGTTAAATTCTTAAATAATTTAAGAATTTAATTCTATTTTGCCATTCTGAGAGCAAAAGTTTTTAAGTAGTTGAAAACCTTTATTATTCTTGAAGTGGAGGAATAAGCTCTATGGCACTTTATGATGATGTATTAAATGTATTATCAGATCTTAGTACTGGAGATTTGCTCGCTATTCATAATAAGTATTGCGAGGAAACAAAGCAGTTTGATAATTTAATATATAGTATGTCAGAATTTGACGATATTATGAATAGCTATACTCCTACTGATCTTGCTCTGGTTATTGTTAATGGTGAATTTAGTCCTTATAGTGAATATTTTACATTTAACGGTGATGGTAATTTAGTATCTTTTGGAAGTGAAGATATTGAGGAATATATCTATATTACAGATATTGCTAATGAAGTAGTAGCTAGATTAGATTCATTCGGTAACTATGACATTCAAGAAATATTAGATAATTATGAAGGTGAATACTAATGATAGATCAGGTAGCGGTAACTTCTAAAGATATTCAAACCAAATACATTAAACTTTATAAGTTTTTAATGCAGTATTTATGGGAATATTCTACAGTAGAGGCCTTAGCTAATTTGGAGCTCGAATGCTATAGAATGTTCCCAGATAAGGAGCTCATGCTTAAATATTTGAAGGAGCTTAAGTGTAAGATAGAATCTACTTATAGTGAATTAACCGAAGACGATAAGCCTGAGTTTGAAAATATATTTACTCAGTTTGAGAAGTTGATTGAGGATTACGATCCGGAAAACGCTGAAGCTGAATTATATTCTGTTAATGAACCTATAGAACTTTCAAGTTCTGATGATAATTCAGATCGTAAAGATCGTGTATATAAATTCGGTAATATTGAAAAGATAGAATCTGAAGAGGATGAATCTGCTGAAGAAGCAGAGGAGCCTGAAGAATCTGTTGAAGAAGATAAATTAGCTAATCCATTTGAGGGGGAATAAATACCGGGAGGTTTTATGAAAATATATATTAATGTGGGTGCTTCTACTAATATATCTGCCGCAACTAAACCGAAACTCTGCTTCTTGAAAGTAGATCGTAGTGGATATGTATCTTCGAGGAAGCCTACTATCTGGATAGGGACGATTGACTCCCTAGTCAAAGCTTTCAGCTATACTCTGGAAGTAGGTGCAAGTTGGCAACATGAGAAAGGTAATCATAAGATTAACCAGAACCCTAAAAACATTGATAGTTTAGCAAAGAACCTTCAGTGGGCTAAGGATAACGCGGCTAGAAACGGATATTCTGGTACATACTATACACCATTAACTATAGAGGACCTGGATAATTACACGGATGAGAATGCTAATTGGGCAGGTTCTATAGATGGTAATCAAATTACTCATAAGCCCACACCTGATGAGCTTGGATTATAATATTTAGGAGGAATAATACAAAATGAAACAATTAGCACAGCAATACGGACTATACGATTACTATAACGGTTATGGGGATAATATTATTATTCCATTTAACGAATTTACCTCTGTGCAGAATTTAGCTATTGATTTAATCCTTAATAACCCTGGCACTTTTCTGGGCGTTGAAGACGACGGAAATGGTGACGGGGATGATAGTTTATGTGTATTTATTACTGATTGGGTGGAATAATTCGTAAATTGGGGAGGAATAATATACAATGAGAATTTCTAAATCTGGAAAAACAAGTGTAGAGGCTTCTAAAGAAGTTATTTCTGCATCTACAGACAAAGCACTTCAGCACATTAAAGCTGCTATTGATATCCTTGGCAAGTCCGGTAATAAAGATGCAGTAACAAAAGACAGTATTGCTAATCTTGCCACAGTGATGTTCGATATTAAGGGCTCCCAAAAGTCATAATTTAGCCAGAGAATATCTTATAGATACCTCTATGAACCCTACTTGATTTATTTCAAGTAGGGTGTTTAGTTGATGTACCAATTTGTACCCATCGGATATTGTACAATACAATTACACTAAAAATATATCGAGGAGGTACAATAGCATGAAGAATCGTGAATTCTTAATGACATTAGACGATGAGTACTTGGAGTCAGCTATCTATCATTTGGGTCATGATCACTTTGATCTGGTTGAGGAGATTCAGGATCCCACAGTAGCTTTAACTAAATGGCTTTCAGCGGAATATGATCCTAAAGATAGCCTTTGGCAGAGAGTCAATGATGAGAATGATGATGAATGGTGGGCAGCTCAAGGCTTTTGATACTTAATTTATTATACCCTATCGCAAGGTAGGGTATTCTTATGTTATCTAAGATTTTGACCTTATATATTATTACAACTTAATATAGAAGGAACGATTTCTTGATGGATAACGTACTCAAAACCGTTGGGGCGGAGCCAGAAGATAATGATATCTCTCTCTTTGTAGATCCCCTTACAGCTAAACAAAAATCACATACGGATGAAATGAGATCCGCATTATTATCATGTAACTTTGGTGATATAGCATCCACTAAAGCTGCTATGCAATATATCACTTTACGCAGAGTACTTCATCAAGTTGAGCGTATAATCAAATATACAGAAATGATGGATAGGCTTGAAGATAAGCTCTATGCATCAATAGATGCTAATTTAGCTCAAATGGATGAATTCGATCCCACTACAATGACGCTATTAGCAAAAATGCAAGAAACATTGCAGGAAAATATGATAGCTTCTCAAAAACTTCTTCAGCCCTATCTGGATATGGATATATCAGCTTATATGTCTGTTCAATCTGAAGATACTCAAGATTCATTTATGGCTAACATTATTCCTCAATCTTCTAGAAATGCTATTAGAAATGGTGCACAAGCTTTACTTACTGAACTTAAGAAGAGAAGTGCAGCACCTGTAGAGGAATTACCTGACGTAGAGGATGATTGCTTAAATGGGACAGTTGCAAGCGGAGAATAAATCTTATACATATTCTTGTCCAGAAGAGGATGTATTAGCTCGTATTAATGATATTTTCGACGCATGCTCCCCAGCTGAACAACAGCAATTTATTAAGATTGTAGACGAACTGTCTACTAAAGGTTATTCTGAGACTCTCGAGCAGATTTATCTTGTAGATTTTAAAGAAGTTCCAGTTAGTATTGACAGATTTTTGACAGATTCATACTATTTAGGAGAAACTAATGGTAATGGTAGTCAAATATATCCCGGCTGGTGGGGAGTATATAATGATGTATTTGATAATACTCGAGACATTTATGAAGTAATTCTATCTGGTGCTACAAGAATAGGTAAAACATCTACCGCCGTTTCGATGATGGCTTATATGCTTTATCTTCTTATGTGTTATAGAAATCCTCAAAAATATTTTGGACTAAAAGAAGTATCAAGAGCAACAGTAGCCTTTGCTAATTTAACTAAAGATCTTGCAGAAGGTGTAGCATTCAGAGAATTTAATGATACACTTAAATTATCCCCGTGGTTTAATGAGCATGGTACATTTACTAAAAGTGCTGCTAGACCTATATTTATTCCAGAAGGTAATCAGGTAGAATTAGTTACTGCATCAGATGCTGCTCATGTATTAGGTATGCAGTTGTGGGCTTGTTTAGTTGGTAATACGAAGATATTAACAGCTAATGGTTATATTACATTAGCTGATGCCTGCGATACCGAACAAGAAATTAAGCAGATAGATAATAGAGGCAGAATAGTTTTCTGTACTGCTACTATTAAATTTACTAAATATGTTAAAGAAACTATCAAAGTTAAGCTGAATGACGGAAGTATTATTGAAGGTACTTCTGATCATAAAATCTTATTGGAAAATGGTCAATATAAAGAATTAGGGGAACTTACAATATCTGACACGCTATTAGCCAGAAGTGTATCTTACTGTGGTATATATAAGAATACCCAAATTGTTAAGATAAAGAAGTTCATATATGATGAACCTATACCAGTTTACGATGTTATTAATGCAGGTGAATATCATAACTTTATGGTACTAGCCGGAGAGTCAATACTTATTGCTCACAACTGCGTCATCGATGAGGTCAATTTCGCTCGTGCTGGAGTCAAGGATTTAAATATTTCAAAACGACATATGAACCATCTCTATAACACCGCTAATGCTCGTATTACAGGTACATTTCAGCTTGGAGGTAGAATTTATGGTAAGATGTTCACCTGTTCATCGAAAAATAGTGATAATGATTATCTTTCAGAACATATAGAACAGCAATTAGATGCTGGTAATAATCATATGTATCTATTTGATAAGCCGCAGTGGGAAGTACTTCCAGAATTTAGATTTAGTAAGGGAAGATTTCATATTACTGTTGGAGATAGATATAAGCGTGGTTTTGTAGTACCTGATGAAAATGATGATCCGGAACATCTTAAAGCCTATGAACTGGAAGGCTATAAAGTATTAGAAGTACCGGATAACTATAAGCCTAACTTTAGAGCTGATTATGATGTAGCATTAAGAGATATAGCAGGAATTTCAGTAGTAGGTTCTATGGGTTTCATTACTCAGGAATTAATTACTCCAAATATATCTCAAACTAGAAAAAATCCCTTCTATGAAGATTATATTGAAATAGATGGTAAAGGTAATGATACTATTGAAAGACATTTCCATGCTGAAGCCGTACCACCGACCCTGAAGAATCTTCAGATGTATATTCATTTGGACTTAGCCGAGGTATCTGACCATACAGGTATTTGTGGAGTGGTGCAAGACGGTACTATTAATGTAGTAGATGCTGCTACGGAAAAGAAAGTTATGATGCCATATCTTAAAGAGGTATTTCAAACTTCTATTGGAGCTCCCAGAGGTGGTAGAATGTCTTTTCAAAAAGTAGTTAATTTTATTCTCTGGTTGAAGCGAAGTGGTTTTTGGATTCAGTTGGTTACTACTGACCAATATCAATCATCTTATGTCAGAGAAACATTAAATCAGCAGGGTATAGAAACTGAAGTTTTATCTGTGGATAAAACTATGGATCCTTATATGAGCTTAAGAAATCTTTTATACGATCAGAGACTGGAACTCATTAAATGTGAACTTCAAGAAGTTGAAATGATTAATCTTCAGAGAGTAAATGATAGAATTGATCATAAACCCCAAAGTAATTCTATTAGTGGAGTACCTTCACTATCCAATGGTTATAATGTCCGTGGCGTGGGAAAGGACGCGGCGGATTCTTTAGCTGGAGCGTGTTTTGCTCTAATCAAAAATTCAGAGCAAGTTAAGCCACCAGCTAAAAATGTACTTGGAGCTATAGCTTCAGTTAATGGTGCTAGATCTGGTGGATATAATCCATTTGGATTTAAGAATTCACCTACTTCAATGAATATATCGGGATTCAATTACCCGTATAGAAGATAAACAAAATTTTATAAATTTATTTAAGGAGGCGCTTATGCTAATCTCAAAAACCGTTTGTCCAGCAGGATCCCTTCTCTACATTATCCCTACCGGATTACAAGTAGTTCTTCATTATAATGTTCGAGGTAATCTCTCTAACATTTATTTGGGATTTGATAAAAAAGTAGATCTCGGTGAGGAATTTATGAAATCTGTGCTTCGCAGAAATCTGGTACCTAATGCTGTACAAGCTAATAGTGGAGCTACCGAAATATATGGTGTATTTTATTCAGATATCCTTACTTGCGATAATGGAGTTCTTCCAGAATGTGAATATGATAATATTAAATCTGCTATCTTAATGGGAGACCCTGGTTATAATTTTTATGTCGGTAAAGTGGTTACAGGTACTGTAACATTGCTAACTTCTGCAGCTGTAATTACATGGTGTGCAGTCAATAACTTCAAACCTCTTACAAGCTGGTTAGTATCTGAAGATGTAGATGATAATGTCCTTATTCAAAGACTAAAGGATTTGGGATATTCATTCAGTCTTCCGCATATTGTCGGATACATTATTTATGAAGGTACTACAGAACCTTACTACTATTCTACGAATCTTAGAACTGCTAAGATTACTAAAGCTAAGAAATTTACCGAATCTAATGGGTATATTAAATATAGAGTATCTTACGGTGATGATAAAGAGATTATATTAAATTATCCTGACGCTGTAAATTTTAATCTCCAAGAAGGCTCCCAGGTACTCTTAGATAGATCTCATATTATTTGGAGTAGTACAGTAGCTTTTACAGAATCCAATAGATTATCTAGAAGAATTACTTGTGAGTTTTGTCATAAAATTTTGGATGTCCCAGAATTTGGTGTTATGAGCTGCTCAGATTCTTCTTGTACTTCATTACTCTATTCAAGAATTGAGCACTTCTGCTCTACTTTAGATCTTAAGATACCTTCATATACAGCTTACAAGAAGCTAGTTAAGGATAATGTAATTCAAATTCTTCCAGATATTTTACTTCTTCCTGAATATTCAGAAGTAACTATTGAGAAACACTTATGGCAAGTAATCAAAGCAGTTATCCCTGCTGAGATTGGTATATCTGATGAATGGTTGATTAAATTCTGCAATAAGTGTAATAATGACTATAGTACAGTTAAATACTACTTAGAAGGTCCGTTGAGAATTGCTACTGAATTAGATCTCGAAGTACCTATTAGATTTGGTAGGTGGTTAAGTGAATCTAAGAACTTGGTAGAATTAGATGCTATAGTTAATTCTTCACAGATCTCATATACAGATACTGGTTCATTGATAGGATTTGATGCTCCCTTGCTTTTCCTTCATAAAACTATCTATATTACCGGTGTATTTAAGCATGGTAATACTCAGGATATTATTACAATTCTTCAGAGTTATGGAGCTACTGTAGTCACAGATTTTGATGAATTTATTAATTATGTAGTTGTAGGCGATATCAAAGAAAATATTGATGGTGAAGCAATTCAAGGGGCTAGAGCTCTTAATATTCCAGTAGTAGACGAGAATTATTTCTTCTCCTATTATGGAATTGATCAAGATCTTGAAAACAACCTTGTATAAATTTAGGAGATTTAATATTTATGGCCAGTTGGTATGATAGACTTTTCGGAGATCCGAAAAAATTACAAAATAAAATTTCTAGATTAAGATCTGTAGTTGCGGGATCATTTTATCGAGCTTCAGATCTTAGAGGAAATGATGATATTAATAATATTAGAACTCAAATTCAGGTAATGCGAGCTCTATACAAAGATTCACAAGTAAGTACTGCAATTTCTTACTACGCGACAGATGCTACAACACCGAATACTTCCGGAGACATTATATGGGCTACCGCTGATGATCCAAAAGATCAAAAGATCGCCGATATAGTTAATGCATGCTTTAAGCGCTGGAAGGTGAATGAATATGCAAGAAGTCATATTGTAGAACTTCTTATTCAGGGTAACTTGTATATTCCTACTACAGATCTATATAAAGTAGCGGGAGTTAGACAGAGTAGAGAATTGGTAGCATTAGATAATAATACAATACCTGCTCCAGATTATGATATTGTTCCTTCATATATTATCCCTCCGGAGGATATAATCCATCTTTGGTATCAAGGTGAACCACAGGGATATATTTATCAATCTACAGATTCTAATATTTTGACTTCCAGCAATGACTCTGTGACTATAAATTATCCAGAATCTTCTGTAATACATTTTTCACTTGGCGGATTATTAGGTAAATATACTATTAATGGCCATACTGATGAAGGCGATATTACATACGATATTCAATTCGCTGAACCTATGTTTGGTCCCGCAGTACAACCTACTCAGACATTAAGTTTATTAGAAGATGCTTTACTTTTAGCATCTCTTACTCGAGCAGTTAAAATTGTTAATGTTGATTGTGGTAATTCTACAGAAGAACCTGAAATTAGGCAGAATTTACAGATGGTTAAAGATGCAATTGAGCAACAATTAGCCCTTAATACTTCTACAGGTTCTGCAGAAAGCTTCGTAAATCCTCAAAGTCCTAACAACTTAATTTATATTCCTAAAGTTAATGGGGCGGATGCTATATCATTTACAGATATACAAATAGCTAATACTACAGAAGGCGATAATGATCTTCTTAATCATTATCAAGATAAAAAATTATCTGTGCTCGGTGTACCGAAAGAAGCAATGAACTTCTCATCTGCTGAAGGTTTAGGTGGTGCAGGTGCAGTAATGTCGCAAAGATCTGCACTTTATGCAAATAGACTTGCAATGGTGGAAAATGCTTACATTAATGGCTGGGTTGATGCTATAGATAAATATTTTATTCAAAGAAATATGTCGGGCTTTGTAGGTAGGTACACTCTACATATGAACCCGATAATTACTAATATGGATCAGGTACTCTTTGAAAAGAGAGATGCTGCACTTGGTCAAGCATCACAAGCTATTGATCTTATGAAGCAAGTAGGTAATTTTAGCAATGACGATGCTAAAGCAATCCTTACAGAAATTCTTAGTACTGCATTCCCTCAAATGGGTTCAGATGTGAATAGTTGGGATGTAGATCTTTCTGCATCTGAGGAAGCAGGCGGAGGTATGATGTAATATGACAACTGATGAACTAGTAAATGAATTTTTCTCAGATCTCAAGAAATATAATCCTACAAATTTCAAAACTTTGTGGAAAGCTGATCTGTCTAAGAACACCGATGATCCTGTAGTTCTTAAAAGCTTTAGCTCTGTACTTACTAGATATTTAATATTTAAGGAAAAGCATCCTGAAATTCCTCGAGAAGAACATAATCTAATCTACTATAAACTCAAGTTAGATCTGATTGGTAAATTCTTTGAGCATTATCCTAATGCTTCAACAGACAACTTTATTGCTTTTCAGATAGAACTTAAATCATATCTAGCCGAACATCGAAATGTTATGGTAGATATAACTACTCCAGAGAAAGAAGCAGTATAAACTATGTCAAGCGCATTAAGATACAATATATCTAATTGGGATCAACTTAGTAAATGTCGCTCTAATAATAGTGCTGACTTATACATAACTGTTGATCATGTATTTAATGATAATAGATTGAATGGCACCATTATCCGGGTAACACACTCGGATTTTGGCGTTCTATTTGTCTGCACTGTTAATTCATCCGGTACTATATTAACTCCAGATCCTGAATCCGGAATAATCCCAGAGTTTACTACAGAACAGATACTCAAAGAATTAAATAAGTTTGGTTTTGATGTAACATTTAATCTTGAAGCCGGATTAAGTGGAGAGCAATTAGATTATCTTATGACATTAGATGCTCTTGATTTTGATAAGATCAGGACACTTGATGTATATACATATGACGGAATAGGTAATCGTGAATTTACTCAATACATAGTAGCATTTAATATTGAGAAATGTCCTAAATGGATAGATCAGAATTACAGTGTATCTGAAAAAGATTTCTTGTCTGCGCTTAATGGTGGCGGTGCTATGAATTTAACTTATATCAGTCAGACAAAGCAGTTTAACTGGTCTTGGTTAGATTATGTAGCTAATATAGAAGATATCATTAGAGATAACAGTTATATTGAGGTTGAATGATGACTCAGCATCTTATAGGTAATGATATACTCTTAATGAGAAAAAGGTACAACGAGGCTTTGCAAATGCAGGGCCAACCTGTGCAGTATCAATTCCCTAATCTTGTTAAACCTAATGAACAATCTGAAGCTGAAGTAGACAGCTATTCTGAACCTATAGATACTTATGTCTTTTTAGATGGCAATCCTAAAGTAAAGACATATAAAAGATATGGATTTGTAGCTGATAACGATGCTGATTTAGTTCCGCTTCTTCATTGCAGTTGGGATTTACCTAATGTTCAAAAAGATTCAATCTTTACTTATGCCGGATTATATTCAGGACTTGAACCAAGAAAATACCGTGTAATAGATATTACATATGATGCTATGTGCGCAGATCATCTTATATGTAAAGTAGTCCTTGTAGCTAATGGTCAGCCGATTGTCGGCAGGACAAAGAGAGAAATTGAACAGACATTTAGTACATCTAATCATTTCTTCAAACAGAATACTGATTATAGAGGTAACTACTATCGCGATGATCACAAAGGAGACAATTAAGTGATCTACTGTTATGATGAAGCAATTGTTAATGATATTAAGCGTACATTAGATCCTGAAGGTGGAGCTAATCCTAATGTTGTTTGTATCACTATAGATCAATATCAATCTGTATTGGCTCAAATGCAGGAAGATAAGATTTCGTATCCTATAATCTTAATACTTCGTGATGACGATATGCCTATCAAGAAAGATGGGTTAAATTTTACGCGAGCTAAGAAGGGTGTTCCTGTTGGCATTGATCCTAAAACTAACAATGTATATTATGAACGAGTAGTCCCAGTAGATTTAAGATATACTATTCAAGTGCTCTCTACAAATGTAGCAGATAGAGATGAAATTGCTAGGGAATTATTCTTTAAGTATGAGAGTGAATACTTCTTACATATTGAAACTCCGTATGAAATCAAGCGTAAGATTAGATTTGGAGT
>Ga0310694_10001978_pt1 | contig 21937 bp, 13 predicted proteins | sample 174DNAGHGhighgp2_FD_203884 | JGI IMG/M metagenome (GOLD analysis project Ga0310694, IMG submission 203884) | Sheep rumen microbial communities from Palmerston North, Manawatu-Wanganui, New Zealand - 1742 DNA GHGhigh gp2 (v2) (version 2) | ecosystem: Host-associated > Mammals > Digestive system... | reverse complement strand
CCGGCTGGTCCACAAACTTGTAGCGGAAGATGCGCTCGCACCACTGCGTCAGGTCAAACACCCGTGCCGCCCAGTAGATCGACAGCCCCACGCTCAAGGTGGCCGCAATGGGCACAATCATCTTATAGACCGCGTCATAGAACCACGTCGTCCTCACGTCGGCACCGTCGGGAATGTGCTTGCGCTCATAGCTGTGCAGCAGGTCATAGATGACAGTGATGGTCTGGATGAGGGTCAACTGCATGATCCACCAGATGAGCACCTGCACGCTCATCAACGTGTAACCCAGCCAGGCCATGACCGTCGACACGGCCATCACGATGAGTGAGATCCACGAGTAGAACACGTCGCTGCGCGGCACATCGCTGTTGTGGCGCCGGTTGATCACGAGCTGCCAGATGGTAAACACCAGCAGCAGGATGGGGAACACCAGGTTGACCACCGTGCTGGGCAGGAACACGATGCGGAAGAAGAACACCACAAAGCCCAACAGCAACACGGGCACATAGAGCTTGATGCCGCTCTTGACCGTCTCACCGCTCACGCGGATGATGATCGACAGGGTGATGACGGCAATCAGCCAGGCATACTCGCTCAACAGGCGAGTGGCCATGATCATGAAGTTGTTGCTGGTGACACTCGAGACGATGACCGTAGCGATGCCAAACACCGCTGCCGCACCACAGATGATGATGCACGAGCGCTTGGGCAGGAATTTCCTGTAGGTTGCACTCGACAGGAAGTTGCGGGGTATCAATCTGATGATCAGCCAGCTCAACGCCAGTGCGCCAAGGATATAGACGGCCATGAAGATGAACAGGAAGCCGATGAGCGGACCTCGCCACTCGCTGCGCGTCTTGCGCGAGCGCGAATACTTCTCGTCAACATCCTCCTTGCTGTTCTTCCAGTTGTAGTCCAGGCGCTTCATGATCTGGAAATAGCTCTGCCCGCCGTTGACAAACACGCTCTGGCGGATGCGCTCATACATCGACAGGGCATAGTCGTTGAGCCGCTTGGCCTTGTTGGCCACCCACTGGCGCTTCTCGTGGTTGTCCTTCATCGTCTCGCGGGCATGGCGGATGTCATTTTCAATGGCTCGGGCCAGGTAGATGCAACTGTCGCGGTTGACGCGCATCTCGGGCGTCTTGATCTGGTTGTCCGAGATGTTGTTGAGGGCCTGCACCAGATGCTCATACTGGGCAATCTGCTCGTCCTGCTGCTGCTCAAACTGCTTGAACGACCGCGTGCGCGACACGCGCTTGTACAACTCGGTCGCCTGGCCGCAGGCGTAGGCCAGGTCAAAGACGTTCTGCTCCTTCTGGCTATAGAGCATGAGCTCAATGTTGTTGCACAGCTCCAGGTCGCGCCCGATGCTGCGCTGGAACTGCTTGTTGCGCTGCTCAAAGCGCTCGGCACGAGCCTTCTGCTCCTTGTGCGTCTCGCTCAATTCCTCGCACAGCACGCCCAGCGTCTGCTCCATATTCTCCTCCTTGAGCACTGCGCCGGCAGGCCACACAACCGCCAGCACCAGCACCACAACCAATATATATTTCTTCATTGCCATCAAGTTTAGAAATAACGGCCGCAAAGATACTCATTTTTTGTTGTTAGTTTTTAGTAAGTGCCCGGTAAAAAGCTCCGTTAGGAGCGGTCAGGGCATAGGCAGGGGTGTAACGAGGCGAGGCCGAGTGCAACCCCTGTAATAGAACACACTCCCATTCAAGCCCCATCGGGGCGACAGTAAGTCCTTGATACACAACCTGTCACCCCTAACGGGGTTATTTTTACTCGTAATGCCCATTCACAGGGGTTCCGCTTTGCTCCACCCCTGCCTAAACCCTTGCAGCCCTACGGGCTTAAAAGCATGATCATTATTATGCGGGAAGGGTGTGGAGTGGGGGAGGTAGAAGACGAAGGGTGGGCGCCTTTCCCTGTTGCGGGAGCGCCCACCCTTGCGGTGTTTAGATTATGTTCTTGTTAAGAACTTGCGATCAATTAAGGCATTACCAGGTAGTCAACGAAGGTACCGAACGAACCGGCGCTAACGGTGTGCCTCAAAGCCATAGTACAGGTCTTGGTAGCTGCATCGTAGGAACCGGCAAGGTTGTTAGGACCTTCATAGCCCTGCAATGATACAAGACCATAGCTGCTGTGAACCCACGAACCCTGCAGGGGAACGTAAACCTTGTCACCCTCGATGGTGAACTGGATGTCATAACCCTCCTGGAACAGGCCGATCATGCGGTAGATGTTGGAACCCTTGGCATGCTCGATGGGCACATCAAACTCCTCTTCCCACCACTCGGGCGAGATGTAGTGGCCATTACCGATGCTCTCCCAGTCAAAGTCACACATTACACTGACGTCGGTCATTGCAATCTGGCTGCCAATCTCGTTGGCAGTAGCAAGATCGTCATCCGACAGACCCAGAACGCAGGTATAAGTGCAACCAGGAGCCATATTGATAAACTCAACATTAACAGTAGCAAAGCTCTCGCCTACTGCGAAGGCTGCCTGTGAGTTCTGAAGCTTAACATTGTCGTTTGCAGGCAGCGTGTCGCCAGCATCATCCACACAGTAAGCCTCTTTAATTACCACATTAGCGGTATAGGCATCACCAGTGATCGAACGTGAAAGGGTCACGGGAACAGTGTAATTGTTTGCCTTGGTCAAGTTGCTCGACTCTTCCAGCATGAACGTGATGTTCTTTGCCTTAGGCTGATAGATGGCACCTACGTTGTCGGTATCGCAACTGGTCAAACCAGCGGCAAGAACAACTGCCAGACCTAATATATATTTACCTAATTTCATAATATTCAATTAGTTTAATGAAATGATACATTCTTTACTCGGGATAGTCATCAATAGGATTCTGATCGCCATTGGGAATGGGATTAGGATTCATGTTGACATTGCCGTCAAACTCAGCCTGAGGAATGGTCAATACCCAAGCATAGCTCTCGGGATCAGCCCAGCCCTTAATGTGCAGTGTCGAACGCAGACCAGCAGGCCAACCCTCGTCAGCGGGACGCTGGAAGCCCTGACGCAGGCGACGGATGGTGTAGATACGTCCATCCTCACCCCACAACTCAATGCGGCGCTGGATCAAGATCTCTTCAAGCAATGAATAAGTCTCGTCGGTAGTCAGGTCACCAAGAGCAGTACCAGTCTTAGAGGTTTCATACATGGGATCACGCTTGCTCATCAGTGCCATCAAGAACTGCTTGGCCTGAGCTTCCTGACCCAAGCGGCAAGCTGCCTCGGCAGCATTGAGGTACATCTCCTCAACACGCATCCAGATGTAGTCACCTTCCCAAGTCTGAACATTAGAGAACTCAAACTTCTTCTGCTGGTAGCTCTCCACGGGGCTCCACCATGCCAGACGGGAGTCAGAAGCACTCATCTTGTTATAGAGCCACGGGGTGATGCGCTTGGGAGCACGCTGTCCGTAAGGAGCGGTACCACTCATGTGGGTCATCAGCGAGGCATACATACCAGCCTGGTCGCTGACGATCTGGGCACCCCACATTACGTTACCGGCATCAACGCTGTTGATGAAGTTGCTCTTGTTGGGAGCAAATGCCGAAGCGTCAACGGGCTGAATGGTCTTGCCACTGGCAGTGATAGCCTTCTGGGCAGCATCGAGGGCGTCGGCCCACTTCTCCTCAACGAGGGCGATGCGGGACTTGAGACCCAGAGCAACGGCGTAGCTCATGTGGCTGGGATGACGCTGAGCAGGTGAAGTGGCCAGCAGCTCAATAGCCTTGTTGATATCCTTGTCGATCTGATCATACACTTCCTGAACGCTCGAGCGTTTCTGACCGGTGGTAGTGGTCATAGTGGGCTCGTTGTACAGGGGCACACAGGGATCACTCTCATGACCCTTGTAGGTGCGTGCGAAACTCTGAGCCAGCATGAAGTAGCTGTAAGCACGGATGGCATAAGCCTGGCCGATCACATAGTTCACATCTTCCTGTAAGCCAGCCATGGTCTCCTCGGCAGCAATGATATAGTTGGCATTGGCTACCCAAGTGTAGTAGGCCATCCACAGGTCATAGCTACGCCATGCACCACTGGTATATGCATCTTTCACATCATAGGCTGCATCATACCAGAACCAACCGGAACCAGAAGCACCCATTACGAAGTCATCACCCATCGTCTCGGCCATCATGTTATAGGCGCTGATACCGAAGCACTGGTGGGTATTGCCGGTAGTGGACCAGCCTGAAGTGTACATCGAGCGGTAGATACCGTTGAGCGGCACGAGGGCCTTGGTAGCATCGCTCATGAAGGTCGATCCCGACATGGAGTCGGTGGGCTCGGTCTCCAACAGCTTGCTGTCGCAGGAGGAGAGAACGAGCATACCGAACATTCCAATAAACAAATATTTAAATAGCTTTTTCATGTTTATTCTTTTGTTTTAGTTTTCAGTTTTTCAGTTTTCAGTTGATTGCGGATGCCGCTGACAACTGGCAACTGACAACTTGATTTATTCTTACTTAACGATGATTTCGCAAATCGAAACACGATTCCAGCTCAATTCGTCAAACATGTTGCTGATACCCTGGCCAGCAGCCTGGATGCGGTTGGCAGCGATACCATACTTCTTGACGAGCATATCCTTCACGCTGGCGGCACGGCCGTTAGCGAGCTTAACATTCACGTCCTCCTTACCCTCGGGAGAAGCATAACCCTTGATGACGCAAGTGGCCTCGGGATGGCTCTTCAGGTAAGATGCCACGCGCTCAACGTTGGCACGCTGATCGGCGGTGATGTTAGTCTGTGACTTGGGGAAGTGAACCAGGATGTTCATGTACTGCTTGCTGTTGTCAACAACAGTTGCGGGCTTAGCCTTGGCAGCATTCAGGTCGTTCTTGCACTGGGCAAGAGCCTTGTTGGCAGTAGCGAGGTCATTCTGCAGTTGAGCCAGACGGCCATTGGCGTCGGCAGCAGCGTTCTGAGCGTCAGCGAGCTGAGCGCGCAGGTCGTTGATCTGACCATTCAGCGCATTCACGTTTACAGCGGGAGCAGCGGCAGCATAAGTCTTACCGAAGTTCAGCTCAATACCCACGGTGTAGGTCTTGTTGGGGCTGTAAGAATAGTTGGTACCACCACTGAAGTTGTACTGGGGATCCATACCATTGAGGTGGGTGAACAAGCACAGGTTGTCAACCGAACCAAAGATACGTGCACCAGTCATACCCAGCTTGCTGATCCAGTTCATGGGCAGTGCGTAGGCCAGGGTGATGTTCTTGATAGCGAAGTAGCTAGCGTCAACCAGATAGCGATCCGAAGTGGTTACCAGAGGATCGTTGATATAAGCACGAGGAACGTCGGTCACGTCACCGGGCTTCTGCCAACGGCGAAGCATGTTCTTGTGCCAGGTCTTGTCAGCATACATCATCGACAAGGTGGGCGAATACAGTGCATCGAGCACCTTACCACCCAGCGAGTAGGTAGTCAGCACGCTCAGGGTCAGACCCTTCCAGCTCAAGTCGGTGCCAAGGCTACCGTACAGGTCGGGCTGACGGCTGCCCTGATAATACTTAGAGTTGGTAGCAGCAGCCTTGTTGTCGGTGATATACTCGGTACCGGGAATCATTTCACCATCGTCGTCGGACTCATAAGCCCAGTACAGTGCATGACCGTTAGCGGGATCAACACCGGCACTCTTAGCCATATAATAGGTGTAGATGGGATAACCCTCCTTGATGATACGTGCACCGTAGGTCAGCACAGGAGCCTCCTTGGTCAGCTTGATGACCTTGTTCTTGTTGTGGGTAGCCATTGCGGTGATGTTCCACTCAAAGTCGGCAGTGCGGACGGGAGTGATGCGCAGCGAAGCCTCAATACCACGGTTGCGCATGTCACCCACATTGTCCAAATAACCGGTGAAACCGGTCGACAAAGCCATGGGACGCTCAAGCAGCATGTCATTGGTCAGACGGTTGTAGAACTCAGCCGTCAACTGCATGCGGTGGTTGAACATGGTCAGATCGATACCAGCATTTAAGCTCTGGCTCTTCTCCCACGATACTCCCTGGTTCTCAAGCGAAGAAATCAATGCACCGATGTTGGTAGCATTGGCATAAGACAGGTCATAGAGCGACTGCCATGCATAGTATGTAGACAGAGCATCGTTACCCTGCGTACCATAGCTGACATGAGCCGACAGGTTGTTGATCACGCTCACGTTACGCATGAACTTCTCGCTGGAGATACGCCAAGTGGCACCTGCCGACCAGAAAGTACCCTTATTGTGCTTGGGGTGGAAGCGCGAAGACTTATCCTGACGCAGCGAGCCCTCCAGATAGTAGCGGCCAGCGTAGTTGTAGTTCAAACGACTTAACCAAGAGTCGATGCGATACACATCGCTATAGGAGTCAGCGTCATACAGGGTAGTACCGGGACGCAATTCAAAGATACCCTCAACGAGGTTGGTCTTAGCGGCAGTCAGGTAGCTATACTTGTAATCATAATACTCGTGACCAGCCAACAGGCCGAAGGTGTGCTCACCGAAGGTGCGGTTCCAGGTCAACAATTGGTTGAAGGTAAAGCTCTGAGTGCGATGGTTATACTTGCTCATCAAACCACCGGCATTTGCCTGGTTACCGTGCTGAGCGTTCATGTAGCGGGTGTTGTTGCGGTTCACAAAGTCCATGCTGAAGTTCACAGCAAGCTTGAGGCCCTGACGCCAGCCGTACTTGGCCATGTCGCTACCCAAGACGATACCGGTGCGCAGACCAGCAACATCGCGCTTTGCCCATGCCTTATCGAGCATCAGCATACCCAGCGACGAGAAGTCGGTCATCGAACCGGGACGTGAGTCACCATTGTCTCTTACCTCACCCCAGTCATACTGGGCTTTGCCGTCACTGTCTAAGATGTTGTTACCGTTGATGTCCTTGAGGTAAACAGGGAACAACGGGTTGATGAACTGTGCGGTGTACCAGGGGTTGGAGGTTGAAGTATCACTATAGTCATTGAAGTTAGAGGTCGAGTGAGCCAACGAAGCGTTGAGGTTGGCAGCCAACCAGTCAGTGATCTGGCTGTTGACATTGGCACGGCCGGTGTAACGCTCATAGTTGGTGGTCTTCAAGATACCATCCTCGTTCAGGTAACCCAGCGACATCATGTACTGTGCATGCTCGCTACCACCGGTTACCTGCAACTGGTGCTCGTGACGGAAGGCATTGTTGCGGGTTACGCTGTCATACCAGTCCTCTTCCCAAGCACTCTTGGCATCGGCGCGAACTTGGCCGGTAGCGGGATCAATCAGGTTGTCCCAAGAGTAGTTCTTGAAGGGGTTGTAGAACTCACCACCCAGGTTTTCACCGAGCGTAGCGCGAGCGATAGCCTCGGCTTCCTTCCAATCCTTACCTTGCTCGAGCTGCACGTTGCGCAGAGCCTCGTAGAACAGCTGGACATACTCCTTCTGGTCAACCAGGTCGTAGCGCTTCAAGGCGCGTGATGACCAACCGAAGGTCGAACGCCACATGATGTTGCTGCGGCCTTCAACACCCTTCTTGGTGGTGATCATAACGACACCGTTGGCACCACGAGCACCGTACAGAGCGGTTGCCGAAGCGTCCTTCAAGACGGTCATTGACTCGATATCAGCAGGGTTGATCGAGGCCAGGTTGCCATCAAAGGGAGCACCATCAAGTACATACAAGGGGCTGCTCGAAGCATTGATAGAACCGTAACCACGAATCTGGATGCTAGGCGACGAACCAGGCTGACCTGAAGCGGCGGTGATCTGCAGACCGGCTACGTTACCCTCGAGGGCCTTGGTAGCATCGGTCACAGGACGCAGCTCCAATTTCTTGTTACTTACAGCCGCAGCCGAACCAGTAAACGAGGTCTTCTTGGCGGTACCATAGGCAACCACCATCACCTCGTCCAGAGCGGTGCCATTATCACTCAGGGTAATGGCCATGTTAGGCTGGACAGGAAGTTCCTGGGTCTTATAACCCACATACGAAACCTTGAGGGTCTTCACATTGAAAGGAAGATTCAGCGAGAACTCACCGTTAACGTCGGTGGCTGCACCGTTTCCTCCGCCAATGGGCTGTACCGTAGCGCCAATCAGTGGTTCACCGTTGGCGTCGGTAACTTGTCCCCTCACTACTTGTTGGGCACTCATGCCCAGTGAGATAGCGCAAATGGCTATCAGCAGCAGAAATAGCTTCTTCATAAAATAGTGATGTTTATTAATTAATACATTTAGTTAAAGATGTGTATTTACTCATCAGTTACTGTAAGGTCTCGATGATGCTTTTAGTAGTCGCTATCGATTATTTACAAGTATGCAAAAATAGTCAACATTTGTGAATTGGGCAAAATAAATAAATGGATTTAACTAAATGCCCGTCTGTTCTATCTTTTTAGCCGTTTTGGAAAATTTTTGATGATAATTGATATCACTATGGTATTATCCATAATAAAGTACTGATAATCAAACAAATCATGTTGTCATTACCTACTTTTTTTAGAAAAAATACCCTAATTTTTAAAAGTGTTAAAAACAACACCTTTTAACACTTCAATTTTAACAAAATTACACCTTAAAAACTGACCTTTTTCCGCAATAAACCCAATATTTTAGGGTTTTCACGACCTGTTAATAACTTTTTTTGAAGTCTAGCCCCTCCTTTCTGATATACCCAAAATACTAGCGACTAATGACTAGTGACTAGCGACTAGCGACTAAAACACCACATCACGATGGCGGCACAGCACGAGATGTTCAACGAGTGCTTGGTGCCGTGTTGTGGTATCTCGATGCACACGTCGCTGGCATCCACCACCTCCTGGCTCACGCCCTTCACCTCGTTGCCCAGCACGATGGCGGTCTTCTGGCCTGGCTCGATGACATATTGCTCGAGGCTCACGCTGTCATGCACCTGCTCAATCGAGCAGATGCGGTACCCCTCGGCCTTGAGCTGCTCCACGGCGGCAAGGGTGGTGGGGTAGTATTGCCAGGCGACCGACTCCTCGGCACCCAGCGCAGTCTTGTGGATCTCGGCCTTGGGTGGCTGCGGTGTGATGCCGCACAGGCAGATGCGCTCGATCAGAAAAGCGTCGGCAGTGCGGAACACCGACCCCACGTTCATCTCGCTACGCACGTTATCGAGCACCACCGTCACCGGCAGTTTCTCCACCTTTTTATATTCTTCCACACCCACGCGGTGCAGCTCCAGCATCGACTTCTTCAGTCCCATAAGCGTTCAGTATTGATTAACCGTACAAAAATACAAACAAATCCCTAATCACACCGCTATAATTTGCCACGAAGGGGTAAAAAACCGTGTTCGTGGCAAATTATAGCCCATTTCTTCCGTAACTATTCAGCCAACCGATCCCCACGCTAAGGCGCCAAGTCGCTAAGATGGTAATTTTAAGATATTTATCATGTGCTATACTATCCCAATCATTGAATAGATACTGTCAAAGATTGTTTTGATAGCCATTTATAACCATTGACAAAATCCTTTATTATAATGACTTAGCGGCTTTGCGCCTTAGCGTGAAGTTGAGCCGCTGAACAGTTACTTTCTTTCGCCAATATCCTAAAATGCGTTAAGATTTTGCCTAATTGGGCAAAATGTCGTAATTTCGCACTATCATAGCAAAACAGGACACCATCAAGGAATGAAAATCGGAAATATAGATCTGGGCGAGCGCCCCGTGATGCTGGCACCCATGGAGGATGTCACCGACCAGTCGTTCAGGCTTATCTGCCGTGAGCAGGGTGCCGACATGGTCTATACCGAGTTTGTCAGCGCCGATGCCCTGATCCGCAACATCCAGCGGTCATTGGAGAAGATGGAGATTGCGCCTGGAGAACGGCCCGCAGCCATCCAGATTTACGGACGTGAGCTGGAGCCCATGGTCGAGGCCGCCCGCATCGCGGCAGCCGCCAAGCCCGACTTCATCGACATCAACTGGGGCTGCCCCGTGAAGAAAATTGCCGGCAAGGGCTCTGGAGCGGGCATGCTGCGCAACGTGCCGCTGCTGCTCGAGATCACGCGCGCCGTGGTCCGTGCCGTTGACCTTCCCGTGACAGTCAAGACCCGCCTGGGCTGGGACCACGACCACAAGATCATCGTCGAGCTGGCCGAGCAACTGCAGGACTGCGGTATCGCCGCACTCACCATCCACGGCCGCACCCGCTCACAGATTTACACCGGCGAGGCCGACTGGACCCTCATCGGCGAGGTAAAGAACAACCCGCGCATGACCATCCCCATCATCGGCAACGGCGACGTGACCACACCACAACGGCTGAAAGAGTGTTATGACCGCTACGGCGTTGACGGCGTGATGGTGGGCAGGGCCAGCATCGGTGCCCCCTGGATTTTCCGTGAGATGAAACAGTACCTGCTCACGGGCCAGATACCCGTCATCAGCAACGAGGAGAAGATGGCGCTCGTGCGCCGGCAGATTGCCGAGAGCATCGACCGCATCGACGAGTACCGCGGCATCCTGCACATTCGCCGCCACCTGGCTGCCACGCCGCTATTCAAGGGCATCCGCAACTTCCGCCCCACGCGCATCGCCATGCTGCAGGCCAACACGCGCGCCGAACTCGAAGCCATTCTCGACCACATCGAGAACGACATATTACCGAATTTAGAAACCGAGGAAGACAACAATGTTGAAAAGAGCACTGATTAGTTTCACTTGCATCATCGCACTGACCGTTATAGCATCGGCCCAAGTAATCCATCACGAGATCAAGGTGGGCAACTTCACACGCATTTCACTCATCGATGACATCAACGTGAATTACCGCTGCAATCCCGATTCAGCGGGCATCGCCGTCATCGACTGCACCCAGGATATCGCCGACCACCTCCTGTTCTCCCTCAATACCAAGGGACGCCTCAGCATTCAGGTCGAGGATTCTTATGAGCGCATGGGTCACCTGCCGGCTATCACCGTCTATTCCTCGACGCTCGACGAGGCCGAGAATTCCGGCGACAGCACACTGCGCATCTCGGGACTGCCGCCCATGAAGGAATTCAAGGTTCGCAACATCGACAACGGCAAGGTCATCGCCAGGGGACTGCGAGCCTCGAAACTGGAGTTGCAGATACTTAGCGGTAAAGGCAAAATCATCGCCGACGGCTCCTGTGACGACCTGGCCATCAGGCTCATCGGCACGGGAGAAGTCCAGGCCGACAAGGTCACAGCCACCAATGTAACTTGCCGCATCATGGGCACCGGCTCGATAGGCTGCGACGTCAACGGAGGTTACCTCAAGGTGAGCGGCAGCGGCACGGGCAAAGTCTATTACAAGGGCGAGCCCAGCAAAATCACCGTTCACAAGCTCGGTACCATCAAGGCCATTCCCATGCAATAATCAACTGGAAATCATCAATTAACATCCACTAGGAACTAGAAACTAGGGACTAGAAACTTAAAACTAAAGAATATGTTCAGTAAACAGACTTACATCAATCGCCGCAACGAGTTAAAGAAACTCGTGGGCGACGGCGTGGTTTTGCTCTTCGGCAACAACGAGTCGCCATGTAACTATCCCAACAACGCCTATTATCCCTTCCGTCAGGATTCGTCGTTCCTCTACTACTTTGGCCAGCAGCGTGATGGCCTAGTAGGTGTCATCGACATCGACAATAATGTAGAGACCCTCGTGGGCGACGACATCGACATCGAGGATATCGTGTGGTACGGTTCGGTGGACAGCGTCGCCGACATGGCCGCCCAGGTGGGTGTCGCTAATTCCGCACCCATGAAGCAGTTGCAGGTCATCTGCGACGAGGCTAAGGCCAAGGGCCGCCGCATCCACTTCCTGCCGCCTTACCGCCACGACACCAAGATTCAGATTATGGATCTGCTGGGCATCCATCCCAGCAAGCAGGCCGAAGCCTGCTCCCACGACCTGCGCATGGCGGTTATCAACATGCGTTCGGTCAAGACGGCCGAGGAAATCGCTGAACTCGAGCGCGCTGCCGAGGTAGGCTACCTGATGCACACCACCGCCATGCGCCTCATCAAGCCCGGCGTGACCGAGAAGTACATCGGCGGACAGATAGATGGCATTGCCGAGAGCTATGGCGCCAAGGTGAGCTTTGCCACCATCTTCTCGCAGCATGGCGAGATCATGCACGGCAACCCCTCGATGGCTCCCCTCGAGGCCGGACGCCTCGCCTTGTGTGACTGTGGTGCCGAGACCATGGAGTTCTACTGCAGCGACAACACCCGCACGATGCCCGTCAACGGCAAGTATGACCAGCGCCAACTCGAGATTTACAGCATCGTCGAGGAGTGCCATGACTTGGCATTAGGCATCTCCAAACCTGGCATGAAATATATGGATGTTCACATGGCCGTGTGCCGCCGCATGACCGAGCGCCTCAAGGAGTTAGGCCTCATGAAGGGCGACGTGGACGAGGCCGTTGCTGCCGGTGCCCACGCCATGTTCCTGCCTCACGGACTGGGACACATGATGGGTATGGACGTGCACGACATGGAAGGTCTGGGACAGATTTACGTCGGCTTTGACGAGGAGACAAGGCCCAACCTGGAGCAGTTCGGCACCAACTGCCTGCGCATGGGACGCCGCTTGCAGGAAGGCTTTGTAGTCACCGACGAGCCGGGCATCTACTTCATCCCCGCCCTCATCGACGACTGGCGTGCCAGCGGCCACTGCGCCGAGTTCCTCAACTTCGACATGCTGGAGACCTACAAGGACTTTGGAGGTATCCGCATCGAGGACGACATCCTCATCACCGCTGATGGCTGCCGCTTCCTGGGCGAGAAGCGCATCCCCTACCATCCCAAGGATGTAGAGGATTTCATGGCCAACAACTGAACCATCTGACAAGATAAACCAATAACAGTCAAGGCGGCATCTCATAATAGATACCGCCTTGATTTATAGTTAACAAAGTTGTTTAAAGGCTGTTCAGGTATTCCACCAGTCGGGCCACGGCGCGGCCGCGATGGCTGATGCGGTTCTTGTCCTGGGGTGACATCTGGGCAAAAGTGCTGCCGTCACCCTCAAGGGGCCGGAATATGCTGTCGTAGCCGAAACCGCCTGTACCATGGCGCTCGGTAAGAATCACACCCTCAACCTGACCCTCAAACAAGTGCATCTCGTCACCTTGCAGCAGGGCAATAGCGGTGCGGAAACGGGCGGTGCGCTCGGTCACACCATCCAGTTTTTTCAACACCTTGTCGATGTTGGCCTCGCTGTCGTGGCCTGGGCCGGCATAACGCGCCGAATAGACGCCGGGTTCGCCTCCCAGGGCATCGATTTCAAGGCCAGTATCGTCGCTGAAGCAGTCATAGCCGTAGTGCTCCTTGACATAGCGCGCCTTCATCTGGGCATTGCCCTCGATATTGTCGGCAGTCTCGGGAATATCCTCATGGCAGTCGATGTCGGCAAGACCTAATATCTCATAGCGATTGCCCAACATCTGCCTCAACTCCTGCAACTTGTGAGCATTATTGGTCGCAAAAACAATCTTTTTCATCATTCTCAAATATATATAAACTACGAATTACGCGAATTTCACAAATTTATTTCTTGATGACTGATTTGTTGAATTCGCGTAATTCGTAGTTAAGATGGGTTAAACGACGACGTTGACAATCTTGTTGGGAACGACAATGACCTTTTTGGGCTGCTTGCCGTCGAGCCAACGCTCGGCACCGGCATCACTCAATGCAATGCGCTGTACCTCGTCCTGAGCGGTTCCGGCAGCCACCTCGATGTTGTAACGGGGCTTGCCGTTGAACAGCACGGTATATTTGACGGTCGATTCCTTCAGGTAGTCCTCGTTCCACGTGGGCCACTGGGCATCACACACGGTAGTGTCGTGTCCCAGCACATGCCACAGTTCCTCGGCAATGTGCGGTGCAAAGGGAGCCAACAGCACAACCAACGGCTCGTAAATCTCGCGTGAACGGCACTTCATGCTGGTCAGTTCGTTGACACAGATCATGAATGCGGCCACCGACGTGTTGTAGCTGAAGGTTTCAATGTCGCCACTCACCTTCTTGATGAGTTTGTGCAGCGACTTCAAGGCCTCGGCACTGGGCTTCTCATCAGTGAGCTGCATGTTGTCGCCCTTGTAGAACAGTGCCCACAGGCGCTTGAGGAAACGGTTCACACCGTCGATACCATTGGTATCCCAGGGCTTGCTGGCCTCGACGGGACCCAGGAACATCTCGTAAAGACGCAATGTGTCAGCACCATAGCGTTCCACGATATCGTCAGGATTCACAACATTGAACATCGATTTGGACATTTTTTCGATGGCCCAGCCGCAGATGTACTTGCCGTTCTCGAGGATGAATTCAGCATCCTTGAAGTCGGGGCGCCACTCGCGGAATTTCTCGATATCCAGCGCGTCGGTATGAACGATGTTGACATCCACGTGGATGGGAGACACATCATACTGGTCCTTGAGATTCAACGACACAAATTTGTTGGTATCCTTGATGCGGTAAACAAAGTTACTGCGACCCTGGATCATACCTTGGTTGACCAGTTTGCGGAAAGGCTCAGCCTCACACACATAACCGTAGTCATACAAGAACTTGTTCCAGAAACGGCTGTAAATCAAGTGACCCGTAGCGTGCTCGGTACCTCCCACATAGAGATCCACCTGACGCCAATACTCATCGGCCTCTTTGGAAACCAATGCCTCGTCGTTGTGGGGATCCATGTAGCGCAGATAATAGGCCGACGAACCGGCAAAACCAGGCATGGTGTTCAACTCCAGCGGATAACCGTCAGTAGTCACCCAATTCTTGGCACGGCCCAGGGGAGGCTCACCTGTCTCGGTGGGCAGGAACTTATCCACCTCGGGCAACTGCAGCGGCAACTTACTCTCATCAAGAGGCTGAGGCTGGTTGTTCTCATCATAATAAATGGGGAAGGGCTCGCCCCAGTAGCGCTGACGGCTGAAGATAGCGTCACGCAGGCGATAATTCACCTTCACGTGGCCAATGCCGGCTTCCTCGATATATTGCTTGGTGCGGGCGATGGCGTCCTTCACTTCCAAGCCGTTGAGCTGCAGACGCTCGTTGGAGGAATTGGTCATGATACCGTCCTTGGCATCAAAACTCTCCTCGCTGACGTCGGCACCCTCAATCAACGGGATGATGGGCAGGTCAAAGTGCTTGGCAAAGGCGTAGTCGCGGCTGTCATGGGCGGGAACGGCCATGATGGCTCCCGTACCGTAGCCTGCCAGCACATAGTCACTTATATATATAGGTATATTCTCACCGGTAATGGGATTGACGGCATAACTGCCCGTGAACACGCCGCTCACCTTCTTTTCAATCATGCGCTCACGCTCGGTCTTGTGCTTCACCTCATCAAGATAAGCATCGACAGCGGCGCGCTGGTCGGCAGTCACCACATCGTCAACATAGATGCTCTCGGGAGCCAGTACCATAAAGGTTACACCGAAGATGGTGTCGGCCCTCGTGGTGAAAATCAACAGGCTCTTGTCACTGTCGGCAATGGGGAAGGTCATCTCGGCACCCTCGCTGTAGCCAATCCAGTTGCGCTGGGTTTCCTTGATGGATTCGGTCCACTCGATGGTGTCCAGGTCACGCAACAGGCGGCCGGCATAGGCCGACACACGCAGGCACCACTGGCTCATCATCTTCTGCTCAACGGGGAAACCGCCACGCACCGACACACCCTCGCTCACCTCATCGTTGGCCAGCACAGTACCCAACTTGGGACACCAGTTCACCATCGTGTTGCCCAGATAGGCAATGCGGTAGTTCATCAGTACGTCGTTCTTTTGAACCTGGGTCATGGCATTCCACTCATCGGCAGTAAACTCGTCGGTGCTGTTGGTATGGGCATTGCATCCCTCAGTGCCGTGTTTCTCGAAGTGGGCTACCAGTTCATCAATGGGACGGGCCTTATCCAGCTCAGTGTTGTAGTAGCTCTTGAACATCTTCAGGAACGCCCACTGGGTCCACTTGTAATACTTGGGGTCACAGGTTTTCACCTCACGGTCCCAGTCATAGCAGAAACCAATCTTGTCCAACTGCTCGCGATAACGCGCAATATTCTCATTGGTAGTGATTTCGGGATGCTGACCCGTCTGGATGGCATACTGCTCGGCAGGCAGACCATAGGCATCATATCCCATGGGATGCAGCACGTTGAAGCCTTTCAGACGCTTGTAGCGCGCATAGATGTCGCTGGCGATGTAACCCAGCGGATGCCCTACGTGAAGACCTGCTCCCGAGGGGTAGGGAAACATGTCGAGTACATAGAACTTGGGACGGTTGTTATCTATTTCGCATTTATAGGTGTGGTGGTCACGCCAATACTGTTGCCACTTTTTTTCTATCTCTTTATAATTGTAATCCATTTTAGTTATTAGTTGCTTTTCTATTTAGTAACTAGCTATCTGTTTTTAGAGTAACTTCACTTGATGATGCCCAACTCACGGGAGATGTCAAGCATGCGCTGGATGGGAAGCACGGCCCGCTGGGCAATTTTCTCGTCCACCTTGATTTCGGGTGCCATAAACTTGAGCGAGTTATATAGCTTCTCGAGTGTGATCAGCTTCATATATTCACACTCGTTGCAGGCACATGTTCCATCTTCGGGAGGAGCAGGAATAAAGGTCTTCTCAGGACTGCGGCGCTGCATTTCAAACAGGATGCCGCTCTCGGTGCACACGATGAACTCCTTGCAATCGTCATCGGCACTGAAGTTGAGCAATGCCTGAGTAGATCCCACCTTGTCGGCCATGATGCGCACAGGCTTTGGGCACTCGGGATGTGCCAGCACCTTAGCGTCGGGATGTTCACGCTTCAGCTCAGCTAACTTGGCAGCGCTGAATTTCTCATGAACGTGGCATGCGCCGTCCCACAGCAACATCTCGCGGCCGGTAATGCTGTTGATGTAGTTGCCCAGATTGCGGTCGGGACCAAAGATGATTTTCTCGTCCTGGGGCAGGCTGCCCACAATCTCCTTGGCGTTTGACGAGGTCACCACCACATCGGTCACTGCCTTGACGGCGGCACTGGTGTTGACATAGCTTATCACCGTGTGGTCAGGATGGTCATGGACGAATTTTTCAAACTCATCGGCGGGGCAACTGTCGGCCAGCGAGCAGCCGGCACTCAGGTCGAGTACGATCACCGTCTTGTCGGGGCACAGGATCTTGGCCGTCTCACCCATGAAGTGAACACCGCACAGGATGATGACAGGCGCATCGGTCTTGGCCGCCAACTGAGCTAGAGCCAGGCTATCGCCGATGTAATCAGCCAGCTGCTGGATTTCCTCGCGCTGGTAGTAGTGCGCCATGATGACCGCATTGCGCTCCTTCTTCAAGCGCATGATTTCTTCTTTCAGGTCGATGCCATCCTCGATGGGCTCATCGACATAGCCTTTTTCAACATTCATATTATATATTGTTTTGTTTTAAGTTTTTTAAAAAATTAAAATCTAACTACAACAATAATGCCTGTTAATTGTGTTCATAACTTTTTATCACTTTGTGACCATCAGTGGCTTGTCAACACCGTTTTTGAGTTATTGATAGGTTATAAACAAGCCTAATAGCTGTATAATAGCACTTTCGGTCATTTATTAACAGGGTGTAAACAACCTGCAAAGTTAATAAATAATTGCCGCATCGGCCATGAAAATGTGATGAAAACCATGTTTAAACGCCAATTAAAATTTTATGCTTACTTTTTTTGTTACTTCATTTTTCTTTTTAAGCCGACCTCATCTCAATTTGTCAAGTCTTTTTTATTTTTTTTTGTCAAAAACTTTTCAACAACTATCAACAGGGTTATTGACACCATTTTCTTCATGGATAATAACACGTGATAATAAAAGTTTTTCAGGGACCTAAAGGCCATGTTGGCCCTTCGGATCCCTGAAATATAAGGATGTGTTTTACACTTCTAGTATTAAGGATGATTTTTCCTCAAGGCAGCCTGATCAATAATCGCAGCGTGTGCGGTTAAAGTTCGTTGGATAGGTGGGATAAGTAGGATTCCTGTAAATTGTCGGCTGATTGACAATTTTAGAATCCTTATTCAGAATTACCAGCGCACCTATCACGCCCGGAATCCACCCGGCGCATGTGAGCAACAGCACAATCAGCACCGATCCGCATCCCTTGTCCAGCACAGCCAGCGGCGGAAAGATAATCGATAGTAATACTCTGAACAGTGACATAGTCCTACTCCTTTCTTATTAATTCATTTTTACTCACTTATTTCATTCACTTTACACCCCCAAATCCTGCAAATCCCGTGCCAAATATTTTTAAGAAGATTATCAATTGTTCATTTTATCCTTTTTCCCCGTGCGTGTTTGACTGATTATATCTGCCTTTTTACTTCACAACACGTGCATGGATAAAACGGATAAAAAGAGAAAAAAACTGTTCACAACATGCAAAAACGAAAGTAGTCGGAATCGCGAAAAAAAAGTGAGATTCCGACTACTTTGATTTTTTTTTGCTCGAAAAATGCCTGTGAGAGTAAGAGTGAATTCAGGGGAAAATCAGTATTTAAACTAATCTTTTTAGTTTTATTAACTAAAATAATTTGTTTTATAACTAATACATTTAGTTAATTTGCGTCGTGAAACTTAAAAAAGGCTTGAATTATGAAACAGTTAACCCAAAAAGAAGAGGAAATCATGGAGCGGATGTGGGATCATGGCCCCATGCTCGTGCGTGAATTGCAAGCCTGCTATGACGAGCCCCGTCCCCATGTGAATACCCTGGCAACATTGATGAAGATATTGGAGGAGAAGGGTTTTCTGGGCCACAAGGCCATCACGGCCCGCTGCTTCCAGTATTTTGCCCGCATCAGCCGCGAGGAGTACCGCGGTGGCTCATTGGCCAATGTGGTCAACAAGTTCTTCGGCAAATCCTACCTGAGCGCTGTCTCGGCGCTTGTCAAGAGTGAAAAGGTCAGCGTTGAGGACCTGAAAGAACTCATCCGTGAAGTGGAAGAAAACAACCAATAGTAAAATTCTCTAAAGGCTATGTTACTCATTTATCAAATAAAGGTAGGCCTTTGCCTCATCGTGTTTTACCTGCTGTGGAAACTGTTGCTCAGCCGCGAGACTTTCCACCGGTTCAACCGTGTGGCGCTGCTCACAGTTATGGCATTGGCTCTAGTGTTGCCGTGGGTGAAGCTCACATTGGATGTCTCGACGCCAGTCGCCGGTGGAATGGTCATGCTCGAGGAGATGATTGTTACCCCATCGGGTGCGGAACAACCCCATCAGGTGGCTCAAACGTGGAGTGTAATCAACATTGCCAACATCCTCTATTTCATTGGGGTAGTGTCGGTAATGGTGTGGTTGCTGCATAGCCAGTGGAGTCTGAATCGGTTGTTGAAAAAGGGCCGCAGAGAACAGATGTCCGATGGCATCACCTTGCATGTGATCCCCGGTAATCAAACTCCATTCAGTTATTTCAGGCATATAGTCATCAATGAGCAGGACTATCGTGAGAACCCGCGCGAGATTTTAACCCACGAACATGCACACATCAGTTTGCGACATTCATGGGATGTGTTGTTCGTGGAACTGGTGAAGTTGTTCCAGTGGTGGAACCCTGCCGCGTGGTTGTTGTGTCGTGAGTTGAGGCAAGTGCATGAATACGAGGCCGATATGGCCGTACTTAACCAAGGCATCGATGCAAAGCAGTACCAGTTGCTGCTGATAAGAAAGTCCGTCGGGGACCAGCTATTCTCGATGGCAAATAACTTCAATTACCAATCTCTAAAAAAACGAATCCGTATGATGACTACGAACAAAAGCAGCCGATGGAAGACATTGCGTGCGCTGGCTGTGCTGCCCGTGATAACATTGGCGCTGTTGGCCTTTGCCAACCCGACAAACGAAACAGCCGATGAACCTGTTGCAGTGGCCTATCAGCAGGCCAACGGACCCCAGGATGTCTATGAGTCAGTCGAGCAGGTGCCTGAGTTTCCAGGTGGTATGGAAGAGATGATGAAATTTCTGCAAATTAACATCCAATATCCCGCTAATGCGGCCAAGAACAATGTCGAGGGCCGTGTGATTTTGCAGTTTGTTGTTGAGAAGGACGGACAGATTGGGGACGTCAAGGTTGCCCGCTCGGTAGATCCCGAACTGGATGCCGAAGCCCTCCGCGTGGTCAAGTCAATGCCCAACTTCATCCCCGGCCGCCAAGACGGCAAACCCGTTGCCGTATGGTACACTTTACCCATCAACTTCAAACTCCAGAGCAAACCTCAAACTCAAGATTCCGAGTAATTCAACATCTATCCTTAGTTATTAAAGTGGCGTGAGTTCGACGAAATACAATCGTCGAACTCACGATAATAATACGCAAATTATTAATATTTAATCGATTATAATATATGATGTTTTTAAAAAATTAACAGCTATTGCTCATTATCGTCCTTGCCGTACTTTGGTCATAGGCCGATGTCCTTGTTGGCGGCAAGACATCCAGGATTGGTTTCTTGTGGATACGGGCTCAGGTGCCGCGGTTGACTTCACCAGGGAAGAATACCGCATCGATGAACTGCCCCAAATCACACTCGACGTAATAGGCGCCAACGGCGAGTCCCGCCAGATAGCGCTATCACACGCAGTCAGGTGGTAATCAGCTGCAAAGAAATAGCGCAAAATATTTGCCACTTTTGCAAAAAGTTGTAATTTTGCACTAAATAAGGTTGCAAAAAGTTGTAATACTAAGGCTAAATAGGCTGCAAAAAGTTGTAAATATGCTCAAACGAAAGGTAAGTGATGATATCGCAAAGTGGTATCAATCAGGATGTAATAAAGCTTTATTGCTCACTGGTTCGCGCCAGGTGGGTAAAACAACCTCAGTGCGTGAATTTGCCAAAGCCAATTATCCGCATTTTGTTGAAATCAATTTTGTCAAGTATCCCCGCGCTAAGCAGGCATTTGACGGCAATCTTGATACTAAGACCATTGTTACTAACCTCTCGGCAATGGGGTTTGGCCCGTTTGTTGAAGGTAAAACACTGATTTTCTTCGATGAAATTCAGGAATGCCCTAATGCCCGCACCGCAATTAAATTTCTAGTAGAAGAACATCGATATGATTTCATTGAGTCAGGCTCTCTATTAGGCATTAACTATAAGCCCGTCACATCCTATCCCGTCGGATATGAACAGGAACTGAAGATGTATCCACTCGATTTTGAGGAATTTCTTTGGGCAAACGGTATATCAACCGATGTGATTGAAACCTTACGTCAGTGCTACAAGGATGAGCAACTTGTGCCCCCATTCATTCATGATCAGATAAGTCAGTTCTATCGCCAGCACTTAGTCGTGGGAGGTATGCCTAATGTGGTACAAACTTTTATTGACAATGCAGACTTTGGTAACGTTTTGAATGTGCAGCGCTCGATACTTACAACTTATCGTGCTGACATCACCAACTATGCTGGAAAAGACCAAGTGCTGGTCAAGAGAATCTTTGACGCTATACCTTCTCAACTTGGCAAACAGGACAAAAGATTCATCCTTGCCTCTCTCGAAAAGGGGGCATCTATGCGTAAATATGAGGATCCAACCCAATGGCTCATTGATGCGGGAATAGCCTATTACTCATTCAATGTCAGAGATTTTGCACTGCCATTCACAGCAACCGAGAATAGGAAGTTATTCAAGCTATATATGGTGGACACCGGTTTGCTAAGCAGTCTCTTGCTCAAGGGCATCCAATTTGATGTGCTGAATGGTAATTTAGGTGTTAATGAGGGTGCATTGACCGAGAATTACATTGCATGTTCGCTCTCAAGTAAGGGAACATCACTTCATTACTATGACAAGAAAAGTAGGCAAGAGCTTGACTTTATCATCGAGGAGAATAATCGAATCACCATTATTGAAGTTAAGTCTGGAAGCGATTACAAGCGGCATGCGT
>Ga0310694_10001977_pt1 | contig 21959 bp, 30 predicted proteins | sample 174DNAGHGhighgp2_FD_203884 | JGI IMG/M metagenome (GOLD analysis project Ga0310694, IMG submission 203884) | Sheep rumen microbial communities from Palmerston North, Manawatu-Wanganui, New Zealand - 1742 DNA GHGhigh gp2 (v2) (version 2) | ecosystem: Host-associated > Mammals > Digestive system... | reverse complement strand
ACTCAACTTCGCCTGATGGCTGTTCACTACAAAGTCTGCCAGACAGAATAGCTCATCGAGATTACTCTGCATCTTGGAGAACGAGCAGAAGCCAAAAGCCATGCCGTCTGCGAAGAATATCATGCCTAAGTCACCGCCATTGGTGTAGTTCACCTTGTTAGCCATGTAGAAGTCTTTGTAGTAATTCACATTTTCCACCTCTACCAGTTTACACGTTATCTGAGTGTCCTCCTTAAACTCAAAGTCAGGGGGTATGGTGACGTACTTGCTCTTTAACGATTTCGTCCTTCGCTCCACAAAATACTTCTTGTGCAGCTTATCCTCTGCCGATGAATACAGATAGACAGAGTGCTTGCCTTTACCGAGGATAATCTTTGCTGTCAGGAACTCCTCGATGCTTTCATACGGTCTATCCGTATAGACGATGTTGCGGTCATTGGTCAAGAGGTCAACGTGAATGCTCTCTGCCTCCTTGGGGTCAAAGAGGTTGTAGTGAGCATGCTCATACTCGAATGTTTCCTCAACCGCCTTGTATATCTTCTCGTAGCCGCCTTTATACGTGGGCGGGAAAGCGATGCCTACGCCGCCCGTTCCCCTCTTGGCTTTTAGAAAGTCCACGAAGTCACCAAAGTAGAAGTCAGCTATCTTGAAGTTGAAGGCTCCCTTTCCCAGCTTCTCGCGTGTACTGAGGTAGTAGGCCATGTGCTTTTCCAGGAATGCCTGCAGCATTTCCTCCTCGTAGATGTTCTTCTGTGAAGTGAAGCGGCTGATGCTCATGACGTACATCACCTCGATGAGCTTCTTGTATGGGTGTTCCTCCCATTGGTCGAAGATGCGAGCAAACTGCTCATTAGTGCAGGTCATGGGCGTGGTGTCCTTTCCCAGTACGATGTCAGCAGCAAGCTTTGTGTATAGGGACACGTCGTTTGAGTGCACGGTGAATCCCATTCCGTGCATAATCTTATCGCAGTTGAAGTTGCCGGAGCAAGCCACATAGACCTCTTTGCAGTCCACTCTTGACATGATGTCTTGCAAGACGACCTTTACTTCCGGCGGTGTAGTTCCTGTGAACATAATCTATTATCTTTATCTTGGGTTTATATTCTGTTTCATTTGGTGGGCTTGTGCTCTCGGCGCAAAGCAGCGCAGACAGAGGGTTTTATGTCTCTATCTGCGCAAGTTGGTGGGGCTATTCAAAGAGGCTTAGCTCTTGAACAGTTTCCTTTGGTACGAACTCCTCGATCTGCACTCCGTTGTTTCTGAGGTGTTCAGCCAACAGTTGGCGGTGACAGAACTCGTCTGGCTTTTCATAGCAGCAGAGGGCTACGTCTCTTCCGTTCGATAGCTGCTTTACCTGGTTCAGGAAGTTTTGGATATTCAACCGTGCCAGAACTTCAGCTTTATAGCGACGAGTATATTCTTCATCGCCGTTGGTCATCTTCAGAATGGAGTATGTGGGAGCCACCTCTTTTAGCGAGGGGCCATTATACCATCGTGGCGGGTACAGAGCAATGCCTATGACCATGATATTAGCTTTGGCCAAGGCTTTAGCGTTTGCAAAGTATGATGTATATAGTTTCATCTTTATGCTTTATTTATCGTGGTGGCAACATTCGCTCTTATCTTGATTAGCAAAGAGGTCGTTGCAGACAAGGGAGTGCTTCTTTTTGAAAGCTGTCTTAGCCAGGTAGTTTGCAAACCACCAGTTTCTACAAGTGTTGTAGGGCTTCTCGTCTGCATGAGGCAGGGACCAGTCGATGTAATCCGGAGTGATTGGCACTCTCTCAGCATTGACGATGCGGCATTTGATGAAGTCATCGTCAATCTCGATCACCGACCCTTCTTTCTCTATGAAGGCAAGATGCAGATTCTTTGGCCAGTTCCAGCCTTTTTCGACTCCACAGAGGTAATAGAACGGGGCCTTTTTCAGAGTCATGTTTTCAGGAAGTGCCATCGTCCACCACTTCACGCGTTCATCATTGGTGCCGATGAGACTTTTCATGCAGTGATAGGCCAGGTTCACGTCTGTGATGTATCGCAGCCATAAGATGCGATTGACATTCTTGAATTGAGCGTATTCTATTGTCACCATAGTTTTCAAATTGTATTTATCTTATATTGCAGTACAAAGGTACAAAGAATTTATCAAATACGCAAGTTTTTGGGCGTTTATTTTAATAGTTTTTCCAAGACCGGGATAATATATTTATCCAAGTCGTACCTTTTACCTTCAGGGAGTGGCAGGGTGAACTCGAAGCGCACAGCGTCCAACAGCTGACTGGGGGAGGCAGGAATTTCGTTTACTGCCACGACCTCAAAGGTTCCGCTCTTGATCTCCTTCTCTTTGTCCTTTAGTGTACCATTGTCAAAGACATTGAAGGTATTGCCAATGTACTTCTTGTTACACTCGCAGATGTCAGCCATGCTATGATAGTGCTGGAAGTACCATACGCCATTCATAAAGTTGGCTGTGAACTTATCTTCATCGAGGAAGGCAAATGTACCTCTCTTGCGCTTGCTGTTCTCTGTCTGGTTGGAGGAAGTGGCACCATAGACGGTGTTTCCTGCCCAATAGATTGTACCACCGGGCTTGCAGAGTGCAGAACAGGTACGAAGGACAGCAGCCTCGGCTTCCAGTGAGTCCACGCTGTTGATTACATGGTCACAGACAACAACATCGTAGCGTCCGTATTTCTCCAGGTGTGCGCAAATCTCCTTGCAGTCACGCTCTACCTGCTCAGTCAGGATTTTGGAGCGTAACATCTTTGGCCCACAATAGAAGAACTCTATAGCGTCGATGTCATAGCCCTTGCCTTTCAGCATTTCGTAGTAGTTCTTACAGCCGGCACCGAAGTCAAGGATGCGGGTCGCCTTCGTCACGTTGGGAATGACCTGTGTCTCGTAGAGGACAGAAAGAGCGTGCTTGTCTGCTCCCTCGGGGTGTCTCTCTGGCTGTGCATAGCTCTGAATGTAGGTGTTACGCTCGATATGGTCATAGTTGAACTCACCATATTTCAGAGAGAAGTAATGCTCAGCCTTCTCAGCCATACCTTCAGGCAGTACATAGACGAGTAGAGGCATACGCAGCAGCTTGATCGTCTTGGCATAGATAGCACTGATAATGATGTTTCCCTCGCTGTCAGCGACAGCATTGGCAAACTGGCCATACTTATTCACCAGCTCTGTGAGCTTGATGACCTTGTTTGCCTCACCGCCTTTGTTCACCATGATAAGGTCTTTTGGCTGTACGAGAGTGAAACCCACCGTACCCTTCGGCACGTTCACTTTGAGCAAAGGCTGATTCTCACTCACCTCAACCTCTGTAAAGTTGTGCAGTTGGTTGAAGCGCACCTCGTCATACACTGTTACGTTCTCCAGACAGAAGGCAGGGCACTCAGTGATGCCGAGCAACTTCATCGTCTTTGTACGCTGGTGGCCAGCAAGGATGCGTTTGTCACTACCTCTTATCACAATGGCCTTGATAATGCCAAGCGTGGATAGAGAGGCTTTCAAGTTCTCCTGCGCGTCATCTTCCAACTTTCGGGGGTTGTAACCAGCAGGAGAGAGGGTGTCAATTTGCACCGTCTTAATCATGTTACTGATTTCGTTCATAATATTCATCTAATAAAAAGTTAATGAATCCGTCCATTTTACCATGCTCTTTGCCGTATTCTTTGGCAACTCTCTGTAGCTCTTCACTCTCTGCTTTGCTCAGAACGATGTCATAGACACCGAATTTGAAGCTCTCTACCTGCACGGTTGTATTCTTGTCACCACCAAAGCGGTCGGGGCCATCCTCGTTACTCTGGGGAATCTGTACGTCCCATATCTCAGGGTGCATTTCCACACGCTCCATCGCCTCCTTCACCTTATCCATGTCGATATTGAAGTTCACGTTGGAGGTGACGTTATCGGCAAGGGCGAACTCACGGCCTTTCTTAGTGTCGATGTCGATGTCCGTTCTGCGCACGGCAACCAGCTTATCGCCAGTAACATCAATCACACGCACTTTCTTGATGCCGGCATTGATGGCACCAGCAGCTGTCTTATTGCCTGCAATGATACGATTGTTCTTGTCAAGCACCACGGATCGACCACAGCCAAAGGTGGCAAGGGAGTAGTCAATCATCTTCTCACCTTCGGCAGTTCCCTTATTGAAGTTAAGGTCGTCTTGCACCAAATCCTCAATGTTCAGTATTTCTTTTCCTTCCATAGCTTATATACCGAGTAATTCACCAACAAGACCGATGACCACCCCGTTTTCCTCGTAGTAGTCATCAGCGAATTTGTTTAGTCTGTCGTATTCCTCCTTGGTGGGGGTGATAGAGTAACCCTTGAAGCGAATGGGTGTAACATCAGCGTCCTTGCTTGCACGGCTGCTGGCAAGTTCCTTTCGCTCCTTGGCTCTTGCTTCCCTACGCTCCTTGGCAGTTTGCCGTTCAATGTACTTGTCTATATCCTTGATGCCCCATGCCTCAGTATCCATGTGCAGCTCATCGACACAGCGGCGAATCTCGTTATAATCGAGGTCCATGTTAGTCTTGGCAGTCATATTATCTGCCAAAGCAAGCTCCCTGCCTTTCCTTGAATCGAGGTCAAGGTCAACACGACGAACTGCTATCAGCTCATCGCCTTCTGAGTCAACGACTATCACATCATCTATACCGTGGGCCTCGGCGGTCTTGGCAGATTTGTTTCCGGCAATGATGCGGTTATTCTTATCTATCAAGACAGACCGGGCAGCACCAAAGTTTTCAAAGGAACGGTTGAGCAGCACCTGTCCCTTCTCAGTGCCCTGGTTGAAGTTCCGGTCATCTTGAATAAGTTCGTTTATCTTGATTTCTTCCATAATTTACTGATTTACGGCCATTGGTAACGGCTGAACGAATTTATTGATGAAGTATTGGCAACCCTTCTGCGTTACCTTGGTAGTCCTGGTGACATGCTGTTCTCCATTCTTTCCTGAACGAGTACCCTTTGTTACCTCAAAGAGCCCCATTTCAAGGTATCGCTGCATCGGCATATTCCTGTCAGAGCCAAAGCTGCAGAGGTAGCCTTCATTGCGTAGCTGCTCGAACAATCGCACCTCTCCAGTCTCGTAGCCGTTCTGGCAGAGAATCTTTGCAAGTTCACCGATGAGTACAGAATCAGGAGAGGAAAGTACGGCATTTGCAAAGGCTACCTTCGGCTTCTGTTCCTCCAACTGCTCCTGCTGTTGCTTGTTTTCAATGGCAAGCTGCTCCTTCTCCTCCTCAGCCTGTACTACCATAAGGGCAAGCTGCTTACGTGTCAGCTGCTCTATAGAGTAAGAACCAGTCTTTCTTATTGACGGCAACACTTCAGATGTTATCCACTTCTTGAATTGTTTGGCAGTCGGAAGCTTTGACCCAAGGACAAGGGCATACATTCCTGACTCATTCACAAAAGATAGCTGCTGAATACCTCCTTTCGTAGGGGTGTCGCGTTTTGCGACGTCCCCTTCATCAACATGCTTAGACACTGCATCACGACCATTTGAATAGCCAAGAGCCTTGCATAAATCCATAGCACAAAACTCAGGATTGTCTTGTGTTCCTGTAGTTCGGATCTGACCAAACTGAGGATGATTGAAAATCTGAATATCACTCATACTGTTATCGTTTTATTGCTATAAGTCCACAGAAATTCAGATAGCGCCAATAAGTTTCGACAATACGGAATCCAGCAGCAGAGAGGAATTGTCTGTTTGCAGCCTCGGTGACTGGCACCAAAGTTCCCTCCAGACTCTTTCGTTTCTCCGCTATTTGCTTCTCAGTGTAGCTATTCTCTCTCTTGATGGCGTAATATTCATCCTTCATTGCCTCATCTATAACAGCGGAATAACCCAGCACCTTCTCTACAAGCAAAAAAGCACCGCCAGGCTGCAGGCTGTCATAGACATTCTGAATGATGCGCTGGCGGTACTCTATAGGTGTAAACTGAATAGTGAGGCAGGAAAGGATAAGACTGCACTGCGCTTCTGGCAGTGAGCTGGTGATGTCTCTTTTCTCGATGCTGACATTGGGATAGCCGGAATACTTCGCCCGACAAATAGACAGCATGGGGTCGCTTGTATCGCACAGATAGAAGTGGCAATCCGCATTGCCACCGATGAGACCTTCCACACCCTTGCCAGTGGAGCACCCTAAATCTATGACGTTGCTTTCGCGTGTGATGAACTTGCGGCCTAACCGGGTAGTGAGGTCACGCATCGTGTCATAGTCAGGGATTGAGCGGCTTATCATGTCATCAAAGACACGCGCTACTTCCGCATTAAACTCCCACTTGCCATCGGGTATGTAGTCATCGTGCATCATGCCTTCGCGCTTTGTAACTTTACAATATCCATTCCGAAACAAGTCAGCAGCGTTTCAAGCTGCTTCACCGTTATTCCACGCTTACCATTGAAATAGCTACTCAGCACAGAGCGGTTGATACCCGTCTCAGCGGACAGGTCCAGGATTTTCTTGTTCTGCTTTGAAATGCTGTCGCGCATAAGCAAGTGAATCATGTTGGCAGGCACGCTGCCATCTTCACCCTCACGCGCTGCCGTCACCTTCAGGTACAGCATAATCTTCATTAGATGCTTGTACGGAATAGACCGCTTGCCGTGGAGGAAAGCGTTCAGGTTTTGGACGGTCAAGCCTAACAGAGTGCAGAGCATTGTCTGGTTCACTCCGCGCTCGTGCATGTGCTCTTCTATCTTCTCTCTTATCATTTCTACAACTTTTTAGACTGCAAAAATAATCATTTCTCCCGAAATTGCCAAATATTTGATAAGCAAATTATCAAAACTGCCTAAAAATTTGGCTATTTGCTCAAAAAACCTTACCTTTGCAAGTAAATAGATACATTTCATCTATGCTTCTTGCCCATTCCTGGGCACCATAGTCATAGTTTTGAAGGTATTTATCTTATTTGCACAGGAAAGGCCCGCTCGGGAGAGTCGGCCTTCCTACTTTTTTATGGGGATGGTCTTACTTTCCTGCTCGGTTTTCAACTCTGGTGGAAGCATCCAGTATTTCGGCTTCGGGTACATCTTACCTTCCTCGTCAACAAAAGCAAATCCATCTTTATGTTTCACCACCTTTCTCACGGCAAAGGCATCGTCATCGTTCCTCACACACAGCCAAGTGTTGAGTGGAGGGTAGCCCTTATCCAACTTGTGCCACATTCCTTCAACGAAGTACGAGGCACCCTTGCAGAAGGCAACAGTGGCTATACGCTCCATTGACTCCTGAATCAATTTACTTGCGCCTTGCAGCGCACAGGCTGTTCTCATGTTTTTACCGTAGGTCTCTGCGGCATTGAGGAAATCCCTACCAAGAATCTTCTCAACCAAATTTCTTTCTGATTTTTCCATACTATTTATTCTCCTTTTTGTCTACACAAGCCCAGTCCACAACAAAAACGTCATGCTGGTAATCATTATGGCGAGACTCGCCACTTCTCTTTGCTTCATGCTTCATAATTCATCAAGTTCTTTGTTCAACCTTTCTATCTTATTAACCAGGAAATCCTTTCGCTCCTGCGCCATCCCAATAGCAAGGGCAGACAATCGTCTGATTTGCTCGTTTGGCATACAGTCCAAGAAACGATCTACAACATCTGTAGGAGTAGCCATGCCCATTGTTAGCAGCCCTTCCATTTCTTTGATTGCAGTCTCACCAGCTGAAATCTCAGCGGCAATCTCATTTGCCTTCTGCAATTTTTCTCTATCCATACTATTTTGATTTTGATTGTTTGTAATATCTACCTCTGCACTCACCACTGGGTAAGATGTCATAGGGGCCGATGGCCTTGCCTGAGTTTACGTCAATGGCAAGTGCAAAGAGTGCGCAATCCAAACGGATATTGCACTCCACATTACAGCAGATAAGCGGTTTATCCATGTTTCTCCTTATAGCGTTTCTCCATAAGGTCAACAATGTCCTTCACCGTTGTTTCGTCTGTAGTCAGGCATTCGCATTCCGCATCGCTTACACTGATGTCAAGCCTATGCTCAATATCCATCACTACCTGCACCATGTCAAGACTGTCACCACCGAGGTCATTCCGGAAGTTATCTTCCATGGAAACGCTCACCTTAGAATCAATAGGTGAAATCACTTTTTCCGTGATGTCAAGCACCACTTTCTCAATTTCTTCTCTGTTCATATCGTTAAGTAAATAGGTTATAATCCATTCCGACAAAGTTCTCACTACACTGGAGAGCCTTTTCAAAGTTATCTGCAGCCATATTCTTCTGCACATAGTCATGGATAGACTTCTTCCAGTACACCTTAAATCCCTCCTTCTCACATAGCCCTGTCACACGACCGATGAAGAAAGCGCACTCATCAGCATTATAATAGTCATTCTTTACTCCAGACCGCAAGCCAATCTTGAACAGGTCACAGAACTTTGCAGATTGCTCGATCATCCGGAAGGAACTGTTGAAGTCTATGATTGGCTCAATGCTTGCGAAAGTCCTGAAGCCCAGCTCTTTTACTCGCTTCATTGAGTCAATACGTTCTGCATTTGAGTCTGCATAAGGCTCCATGTCATCCCTGCCTGTCAACGTAAAGCCGATAGCCAGCAATGGGCGTTTCTCCTTCTCGATGTCATTCAGTATGATGTTTGCAGACAAAGGCACATTCGCGCATTTGGTCAGAATCTTTACCGGAATGCCACACTGCAGGGCAAACTTGGCTGCTTTCAATGTCAGCATATGCGTTTCCCTTAACATGGGGTCTGTTGAGAAGGAGAAGAAAACGCCCGTCTTTCTCAGGTGGTCAATATGCTTCTCGCACTCATGCTTGAATATAAAGAGTGCATCGTTCTCGTCTGCAAAGCATTTCTTCAGCGAGACCTCTGTCTTTCCCAAAGTCTTACTAAGGACTCCACGCTTCAGGTAGCAGTACAGGCAATCGTGAGGACAACCGTTATAGAAGTTGCAGCCGACAGCGGCATACTCCCTTGCAGCACCTTTTGGCGTATAAAGGGCCTTGCCGTTCAGGATAATTTCTTTCGTTTCCATGCTTATCTGAAATCTAATTTGAGTTGTTCGTTTTTCTTATTGTCGAGTTGCTTATTCAGGTTGACCTTACGGCCATCTTCCTGCCCCTGCTCATAAGCTTCTCCCAGCACTTCGCGCCTACGCTGACGGTGCTTTGTCTTATCCATCGTATAGTTATTCTGCTGAAACAGAAACTCCTTGATCTTGTCTTTATGGCAGACAACAAGAGCGGTTTCCTCAGAAGTAGGCTTCATGCTGTCATAATTCTCCTGAAGGCCGACACTGACACCTTCGAGGTATGAGCGCATAAACAGGTTTCTGCCTTTCTCTGTATAACGCTGACCATTTACCATAGCTTGGTTCTGTGCTTCATTGAATCGTTCAATGACCAGCCTGCGAAACACTTTCAGCAAGTAATCATAGAACTCCCTAACGATAACTACGTTGTCCTCAGCACCAATAATGAACATCTTTTGATTGTACGTTCTGGTATAGACATCGCATAAGTTGTTGACAGCGATTGTGTGGAGCAAAGCCTTCTTCCAGTAATTGCCGTATTTGTCGTTTGTTACAATGTCCTCCGACTCCTTCATGTTGATGCAGGCTCCTTCATTCTCACCGCCGATGTCACTCATGGAAAGGTTATATTCCATCAGTAGCTTGTGTACCATCTTTGCAGCCTGGTATGCCTCTCCAGTGCTACCGATTTTCTCAGCATTGAACTGGAGTCTCAGCAACTTACGGATTTTGTTGATGACATTCTCTTTTTCCATAATTTTGAAGTTTGAATCTTATTTGCACTACAAAGGTAGCAAGAAATTATCAAATACGCAAGTTTTCTCGCGTATATTTATCAAATCTGCAAATTATTTTTGATTTCTCAGCAGTTTGAATCGTTCTGCAAGCTTTTCGACACCCATTTTCTCACGCTCCAGCTTATCGAGATATTCATCTTCGTGGTTAAGTTCAAGAGCCTTTATACCTGCCTTGTCTAAAACTTTCTCGTCAAACAGTTTATCGCATAGTTCCTCGTATGCTTTGATGCAGGCGTAATGCTGGGTAGGACTCAGGCCGTTTCTCTTATATTGGATAATACTGTCAGCCAGCATCCGGAAGTTCGTATCTGCGTCAATGATGCGAGCTGGAAGATAATCTTTCCGCTCGTCTATACCAAAACGCTCTAAATACAAATCGAAGTAGTTATCAAAGAGGTCACGGGCAAGGACGATGAACGTATTCGCTAATTGTATCTTCGCCTTGAATCGCGGATCGTCCTGCCCTTTCTGTTCAAAGTATGAGCAGAAAGTAACGTATAGGCTCGTCGTTTCCCGCTTCACACGCTTCTCCATCTGGATGCTATAGTCAGCCATGAGAAACTTTGTGTTCCCCTCTGTCTTATTCATCCATTCATCAAATTTGTCAAAGCTTGCTTGCGCTCCTTTGAGCCATGACTTATATTTGAAGCGCACCATGTTACGCTCCTCAAATATATCCAAGACATCATAGAACTCGTTTCTTGCTATCATTACAGGAAGTACCACCTGAGACCAAAACCTTGCCCTGCAATCTTTCCTGGCTGCTTGTGCTTGTTGAAATGTCAGTTTTTCTTGCGGTCTCTTTGGCTCGTTGTTCTGAGGTGCCAGCTTTGCCGACTGGTGGAAATATACTACTCTCTTTGTCATAGGTTAATCGGATTTACTTTCATATTTCGCAGGTTCAGGAATAAACCATTAAACTCTATCCCTCCACTGGTAATGAGATTCCAAAGGAGATTGCAGCCAAGGTTAGCCAACGTAGAGTTAATGAACAAGTCCTGTTTCTCCAGTGCTTCTGCAAGTGAGCAGCTGGGACCACTATCCTTCTCGTTTACAGATGAGAGGTCAAACAGCTCGTCGATGCAAGGCAGTTTTCCTACTGGCTCCGACTCTTTTGACTTCGGCTGTTCCAGCTCTTTTATGGTGCCAAGCACTACCTGGCCAGTGTCAGCAGTATTGCCGAAATCTATCCAGTAGAAGAAATCCTTTTCATCGTCACCTCCTATATTGTGGTATGTACGCAGGTTCTTTCCTATTTTTATACGCGCCTTTGCATTATCCACACAACTGATTATGATATTGGCCGTATCATCGGCTCCTTTGCTCGGGTATCTGCATGGTTTTGAATCCCAGCCAAAGCCAAAGAATCGGTTGACTCTGGTCACCAATACGTCTGCCTTGTTGCAACCTATCTCCATGGGAGTAAAGAGTTGCCGGCCAAGATTTGCCGGGGTGACAATATCATCGTCAAACACCGTGACATGAAGCCCCTTGTGGCCAAGTGTCCGCAAAGAGCAGTCAATACGAGCCAAGGCTGTCACTACCTGACTACCTGTACCTCCAGCACCGATAACGTACACCGTTAGCGGGTGATAAGGATTCAGGAGGTAATTGTGCGTAAAATGTACTTTTTTCATTTCAGTATCTCCTTCAACTTCTTTGAGACAGGCTTTAACACATCTTCGGGGAAGGGCTCGCCCGTCTCTATGAGCCGCTTCGTAAGCAAAGCGAGATTTCCATTGATTGGGTTTTGCCCGGACAGATGACTAAACTCAGACTGCCAAAACATTTTCTCCCAATATGCTATGACATTGGCGAAAGTCCTTTCTGTGGGCTTCTGTACCTTTGCACTACCGAGGCAAACATGCTCCGTAGTATTCATGAACGGTGCTCTATAAAGCACTCTCTTTGGTTTTTTCCCCTTGAAGGCATAGAGGCTAAGCGAATTATCCTGCACCACATAAAGCAATCCAGGCACCTTCATCTTGCCATTGGGGATATTCAGTGATTTGATGAAGTACACGAAACGCTCCTCTGGTCCATGATACCATACCAATTTATCTTTCTCCATGCGTGTATCGCAATACAGGACATTCTCAGGAACAGCACCGTAAAGGCTTTTGTCAAGCTGCGGATTTGCTGCAGTAACATTTTTCACCAGCACAGACACCATGTTTTCAGTGAGAGGCTTTCCTGCTCCCATCACTCCGTTGGTGATGTCGCGCTTCTCCAAATAGTAGTCTTTGTTATATTCCTCCCCCGTCTTATATGCTATGATAGCAGCAAAGGGTTGGTAAACGTCCGTGATAGTCTTTATTATCTTACTCATAAATAAACGTGATTAACTTTTTGTACCAATCTGACCACCGCTTGGGATAGTCACTCGGCTCTAACTTATATCTACACTTACTGATCTTCTCAACCTCCACCAAAACAGGGAAACCCATGTTACTGTTATCTCTGTTGAAGATGTCTATCACTTCACCAACGGATTTGTCGTCATCTTCGCTAAATCCATAGCTAAAGGTAAACAAGGAATCAAGGCAAAGCATTTCGTCTGAACAACCTTCTTCTTCCAAAAAGGTTTCGTCTCCTAAGTCATAACGTATAGGAGCGATGTCGTAATTGCCCAGCGAATCCTCCGTATTCAGGTCAATACCTTCTTCCAACACCTCAAACAGCTCAGACACATGGCGATTTTCTCCATTTGGCAGCTGATAATAGGCTCCCCCATCATAGTTTGTCATTCCTTCCCTGACTTCAAAGACGAGTTCATGGAAGCAGCCTTTCTTTGCCTCGCGTTTTGCTGTAATGGTATCAAAGTAAGCTCTTACATCACCCTGCACATATCGGTCAGTGAGTTTCTTATATTCCGGACTGAGTTCTACTTCTGGGTCGTACTTTATTTCGTCTGCATCGTATTCTATGCCTAATGCCTGACACATTTCGTAGCTGTCATAAGGCAATCTAAACAAACTGAATTGACTGAGAAAAGCGAAGAAGTCAAGAAGAATCTCCTTCAGTTTATCGTCCACACACTCCAGTATTCTAATGGGGAGGAAATACAGATTTGACGTGTCGAGACCATCGTTGAGCTTGTAAGCGACAAACTCTACACTTGAGGTATCGCCATTGTCTATTTCTACCAATTCTACGTCCATTTCCTTAACGTTCTCTTTGATAGCTTCACTCAGCATAGCAGCGTCATGGAACTTGTTTCCTGTGCTCTCAAAGTTCAGCTTCTTGTCATAGACAGAGAATAAGGACCGAACTTGCTCAGTAAGGGCGGGCAGGTCTATCTCCCCGCACCGCCTCGTTACCGTCTCAATATCGTAGGCGTGGATGCAGTCAAAGCGTTGCGTCAGAAAATTACCGCATTGCCCTTCCCTGGCAGTATGCGTCGGCCTTCTTCCGACATGCTTCTTTCCAGTGCTGATCCTATCTTTTGATGAAACCGCCATAATTTCTCAGATTCTTTGTCGTTCATCCCTTTGTGCCTACGGTTGTCTTGAACTCATAGACAGCCTCGTCATTCTCCACCTTGGGGCCATGCACGTTGCTCGTCGTCAGCTCAGGGTATTGGTTACTATAGAAGTTCATCACTTCCTCTGGTGACATCTTAGGGTCAGGGTCAGAAAGCTTCTGTCCGTTGTGCTTAAACACGCGCTTGTATTTACTAATTCTCAGTGGCATAATCTTTTTGTTTTAAGGGTTATTCTTCTTCGTTTTCAGTCTCGTCATCCTTCGGTTCCTCTGCTTTCGCAGGAGCGGCTTTTGCAGCCTTGCCAGGCTTCACGTTCTTACCGTCGCTCATGTCCTCAGTGGCAGCACCAAACATCGAACCTTCGCCGAGGGCAGCTTTCACCTTTTCACGCAGAGAGTCAACTTTGGAAGCTGACCCTGCGACTGTGGTAGCGTACTTGTGGGCACCATCAAGGCAGGTGAGAGCATCCTTGAACTTGTTTTCCTTAAAGTTCTGCTCAGCAATAGCCATCCAGCCGTTGAACTCTTCCTGCGCCTTCTTTGCCTCGTCCTTGGCTTTCTTCTCCATTTCAGAAGCTTTCTTGGCTTCCTCCTGTGCGTTCTCGAAGTCTTTGATGTTAGACAGAAGACCGTTGGCCTTTGCTATGGGCTGCAGAACAGTGTCCAGGAAACCTTCGTCCATTTCCTCTGCAGTTCCGTTCAGGCAGATAGGAACAAACTTGTTTTTCGCAGCGTCCTTAACAAGACTGTTGCCGGGCAATACGCTCACGGCAAGACCACTCTCACTCTTTGCAATGGTCAGGGCAATGGTTGTACCCTCGGCCATGCTCTCAGATAATTTCTTGAATAATTCCATAATATATTTCGATTTGTTGGCGGCTGGTTAAACCGCCGTTACCTTGTTGTCTTTAGAATGTGGTGCCGTACCCCTCTTGTCTGTGATATTCTGCAAGCAGACAGCCACCACCGTTATAGAAGTACACGACTCCATTACATTCTCTCTCGTAGTCACCTTCTTCGGCAGTTGCCTGAAGGTACTCACGGAACCGTTCTTCACTTACGAAAGCTCTGCCGTGATCGTCGAAGTCAAGGAAAATAATTTTGCTCATAGTCTCTGAATTTTGAAGGGTTATCTTATTTGCATTACTCGTTTAGAACTTCTTCAGGATTTCCTCACCTTCAGCTACAATAGCCTGGGCCTCGCTTAATGTCACTTCTGAGTTTCCGAAGCAGTTCTTGGTGAAATCTATCCAACCCTGAACGTCTTTAGCACTCTTGGCATTCTTCATGAGGTTTATAACTCTCATTCCTGATTCACTGATAATTGTAGTTGCCATATCTCTAAGTTTTGAAGTTATTATTTATCTTATTTGACACTACAAAGGTACAATGATTTTATCATATACGCAAATTTTACGGCAATTATTTTCGGAAAAATGATAATTTTTTTCGCTGACAATCAATTACTTATCTGCATTTCGTTCTATGTATTCTTGCGGAGTGCAACCGTGCTTTTTCTCGAATAAGGCACTATATGTTTCACGTACCTTCTCGAAAGTCTCACTCACCAGCCATTTTGCTTGCTTCATGATTTCTTCTGCCGTTTCTACCTTCTTTGGCTTGGGGGCAGCTTTCTTTTCAAACTTTTCCTTGATGCGGTCAAAGGGGTGGGTGGTATCTTTTTTCCCATGACGTTTGCAGTATTCTTCCCAGGAAATAGCGTTTTTCCTCGCTTCCTCAGCATCACGTTCTTCCTTGGCTTTCCTATCATCTTCGGATTTCCGCCAATAGTCTTTCTTCCGATCTTCCATAAAATCGCTTAATGCTTTCAGGATGAGTAGCGGGTCTATAGTGCCATAAAAGCTACAATATTGACCGGAGCGAAGTCTGGAGCAGAATAGAACGAACTCCATCATGGTTATCGTTGGATGGTCTGCTATTATCTGCTGGCACAGAGTATTAAGTTGCCAGTCACTCATTTTACCGTTCACGTTGACAAAGGCACAGACCGCAAGCAGTTGCCCCTGCATCCATTTTATAGCCGTACTCTCTATCTCCTGACCCTCTTTCGTCTTAATGGCTGGATATGCAGCGGATAAGGTGCCAAGAGTAGGGGAATTTACCTTCTGGCAGCAGTCAATCGTGGGGCAGGCACTCATTGCTATGGTCTGCAAATCCACCGAATACTCTGCCGTTATCTGGGAAGGGGCATAGCTGTTACGTAGGGCTATCGCCTTGCTCTGCTCGGTGCTTGTAGTAATACTCGTCTGCCTTTGCGATGTCATTGACAACAGCTGACATTTGACGGGCGAGGTGTTCAGCGCCTCTCTGCTGCTGAGTTGTCGCTCCTGCTGAAGAGCGATTCCTGTTTCTGATTTCTGCGATAATTTCATTGTATTGACTGTTTATTTTCGGCAACGAAAAGTTGTTCATTATCCATGTTTTGTTAATACTTCGGATGAACTGCTCAAAGGCAGATAGGAGAGAGTCATCGTCTAACGGCAAAGGCTTGTCTCGGTTTTTCCTGTTGTATTCTATCTTCTTGAAAATCGACTTGATGGCCACCATGTCCTTTGCTTCCCATCCGTAGGATTCGTTATATAGCTCATGGAAATAAGCCATAAACACCTCCTGCCCTCGCGTGAACAGAGAAACATCTTTCCCGCTTTTAAGCTTTCGCCTTGCACCTGGCTCATGTGGTTCTTCCGCCTTTGGTTTTCCCTTACTTCGGCCAGTTTTCGCGTTCGCGGTAGAATCTATATCGACGTAAGGAGATATAGATAAATTATTCTTATCTTCTTTATTTCTTATGATGTGGTCAGTTGGCTGGTCACTTGGTTGGTCGATTGGCTGGTCATTCTGCTGGTCGTTTTTTTGTTCGGTCGGTTGGTAATCTGCATATTTACAGATAGTTATGATGCTATATCTGTTGGTCGTTTTTATCAAAATTTCGCCTGATTTTTCAAGACGAGACAAGCATGTCCTGATAGTCCTTTCTGATATGCCAGTTTCAGCACTCAATTTCTGCCTACCTATCACCACTTGACCACGCTGCACACTCATCCCCTGCCACGTCTTATCGACTGGCGAAGCCTTGATGAGCAGATGCAGGAAAAGATGAACCATTTCGGAATGATTATACCACTCCCATTCGGTTATCTTTCGATATATTTTTAGCCACCCGTCACTCATACTCTATTTCTCATTCAGATAATTGTTCACCTCATCCCTAAACTGATCGAGACTTTTGCAGACAACATACTTGTTGCCATACTTCTCGCAGTTCTTCTGCCACTCCTTCTGCTCAGGCCGTTGGTAGCTGCCGGGCTTCTTCATTTCGATGTAGAGGGCATGGTATCTGCCCCTCGGTATGCAGAGACAGAGGTCAGCAACACCCTTAACGATACCCTCACGCTTCATCCTGGCACCCATAGCACCTAATCGTATGCCCTCATTGGGGATATGAAAAAGCATACCCTCCTGTGCGAATACAGGGTACTGAATGGCAAACCATTTGAGGCATGACTGCTGAATCTCACTCTCGTTCATGCCTAACCCTTTAGCGACATGGGCCGGCACACTTTTCTTGTCAAGCCCTTTTGTGATAGCGTCCAACAGACGCTTATTAAAACTGTCTCTTGCCATAATCAGAAGTAAGTGTTAGTGAGTTGTTTCCACTGAGAGTTTACCCAGCCCCACATCGCATACATGCCGGGCTTTGGCTCATAGAGCCGCAGGTGTTCAACTTTGCCGAACCGCTCCACATTACCACCAAGGTCAACTATCCAACCGTCCTTTTCTGGGAATGGACGGATTGCACGACCGACTATTTGGTACCACTGAGCCAAGCTGTTTGTTGGTCGAGCCATGACGATAGTATCAAGTTCTGGGTAGTCAAATCCAGTTGTCAACACTCCTACGTTGGTAAGAGCCTTGATTTCGCCCGCTCTAAAGGCACGTATGAGCCGCGTACGCTCTTCATCGGGGGTGTTACCAGTAATCATACTACACTCAGGAACAGCGCGGCATAGCGCCTCACTTTCTTCGATGAAGCGAGTGAAGATGAGAATACCCTTTCGTGGCTTTCCGTTCTTTGGTTTGAGCAGTCGGCGCACAATCTGGGCAAGTTGTACCGTAAGTCCACACCGTTCATTCTCGGCTTGTAGTGACCTCTCATCATAATCTCGGCCAGTGATATTCATGCGTACCCTCGATGCGTCAATGACATTCATGGAGAAGTAACGGAGATTAGCCAAGTACCCCTGCGCCAGCAATTCGTCTATGCCAATGCTATACAACACTTTGTTGAATATTCGCGGCTTCGTGCGAGTAAGGAATTTCAGGATGCACTTATTCTTCATTTCCACTCCTGGGTTAGGGTAGCCAAGTTCGTTGAAATAATCTTCCTCCTTATAGCTACCATTAGGCTTGAACTCTCCTTTTACCTCTATGCCTTGCGCAGTATAGAGGCGATAAGGGGTAGCAGTCAATCCCAATACCTTGCGCGGAATCTTCTCTATGAAGGTTTTATACCTGCCTTCTGCAGCATTCACGTTGTGGCACTCGTCGATAATCACAGCAGAGAAATCGTCGAACAGCTCCATGTGGTTAGCCACACTGCCAATGGTGGCAAAGGTTATCTGCCCGACTTTCTTCTGTTTTAGCGATGCAGAATAGATGCTCGCATCAATGCCATAGCTGGCCAGCTTGCCATAGTTCTGCTCCAGCAACTCAGCGCTGGGCTGCAGAACCATGACATTGCCGTCCAACTGACGAGCGACATCTGCAATCAGCAATGACTTTCCAGCACCCGTAGGGGCTACTATGATACCATTGCCTTTTGCCTTTGAGCGGAAGAATTTTACCGCTGTGTCACTCGCCACCTGTTGATAGGGACGTAGGACAAATTTACTCACCTGCTGCTTTCATTTTGCCGTCGGGCTCATCTGATACAGAAGAAGCCTTTTTGTACTCGAACACGTCCCAGAACTTCGTCTCACTGACAGACAGGATGACATAATCAATCATCGTACCGCCCATCACCTCGTCAATGTTCTTCACAGCAGCGTTGAGAGTGCCGGCCTGAACGAGGTAGGTGACATTGCTGCGTTTCTCCTTCTCGCTCTTTTCGTCAAAAGAGATAAAGGCAAGCCTTGCCTGATACCATTTGTCATCACTGGGATTGTCGGAGAAGAAAATCTCCTTAAACGGAGCCGGGACAATGCTCTTTACTTCAAACTCGCCACTAACGAATGAGGACATTTCCTCAGTGATTCTTTCTTCGGCTTCTGTGTGGCTAAGAGCGTCAACCACATAGTCCTCAGAAACCTTCTTTAACATTCCGTCCTCTTGCATCTTCTCGAAGCGGACTTTGGTCTTAAACCATTCAGCTGTTCTTGATCTCATAATTCTTAAAATTTTTGTGAATAACTAATTGTTCATTTGAACTTAAATTCTTCTATAAACTCACTGTATAACTCGCTATCATCAGGCAGTGGCAGGGTGACACCCCACTCCGTCATTGCATCGGCCTGTATCTGATTCATAAAGTGGCGCATGGCCTCCGTACTGAGCTTGCTGGTGCCTGTCCCTGGTGGTAGGAACTTTTTGCAGTAATAGTCATGCCACTCGTTGCGAGTGCTCCCTGACCAGTACTCCAATTCCGTCATCCACATCCAAAAGAGTTTGTTCTGCGAGAGACTGCGGACATATCCCACCTTCTCGAACACGATACGGTACTTGCCGTAAGGCAGTTCGTCGATCGTCTCAACAAGGGAATGGCTGAGCCTTGCCCCTCGCAGAGCACTCTTTTCCAATGTTACCACTCTACCCATAGATTAGAATGGCAGGTCATCGTCATTCTGCGGCTCTTGGTCAGCAAGAGGAGCGTCAATGGTAGCGGCCTGATTACTACTTGGAATGGCCACGCTCTTGAAGTTTCCGAGAAAGACCTTGTTTCTCGTCTCCAGTTCTGCAGGAGTGTGGTTGTTTATCCACTCCTTGCTTGTAGCAAGTTTAGCATGGCACACGTTTCCCCACTGGTCAGGTTCGCGTTTCTCCATTATCTCGATGCCCAGGGCATAGAGTTTAGATAGGTACACTTCTCCCTGCTGAGTAGTCTTTTCCTCAACCTTGATGAAGATATCGTTTTCATCAATGGGAATGACCACGCATTTCTTTACTGCACCACTCTTGCCTTTGACGCTCATGATGCCTGCTCCCTCCAATCGTGCAAGATTGAGAGAGCCAACTAATTTACTATTATCTGCCATATTTTCTGATTAAGAGGTTACACCTTATTATATAATAGTAAAACCGAGGTCGTGCTGCGTCATGTAGGTTTCAAGCGCAGCTAACGCTTCCTCGGTGGCCACTATTTCATATCGGCGGGTAAGAGGCACGGCAACTTCCTGTTTGGCGGTTTCAGATGCCTGGCCGAGTACATCAGCAAAAGCATCAGCAGCGTCTCGCTCGGCATTGTCTATACCATGGGAACCATTATTAGCTGGAGCTTCATTTTTGGTCTCATGGGCAACCACTTGTGCGTCTGAAGGTGCAGAGGATTGAGCAGGAGCCATACTTTGCCCTTCCTTGGCTTTTGCCTCGCGCTGTTCCTTCAGCTGGTTGGCATAGCGCACCGTCTCTTGCAGATTCAGGTTTTCCTTATATCTGACTACCAACACGTCGAAGTCCTCTGCAAACGATTTCAGCGTCTCTATGTCAGCTGCAATAGATTCCATCTTCGCCCTGATCTCCGTCTCGATAGACTTCATAGAGGTTGATTTGTTCAGCCACTTGTCACTCCATATCTTCTGAAGGGGAATACCGACATCGCCCCAACCGAGGCTGTCGGCAGTTTTCTCTACTGCTTCACGCTTCATGTTCTTTGAACGTTCCTCGTCAGCTTTGATGACAGTATCAATCTTTCCTACGGCCTCCTTGATGAGTGTGACGGTTTCAGCGACAATCCCTTTGAACTCGCCAAAGGGAGCCATAAACTCCTTCTCGAACTCGATGCGCTTGTCATTGAGTGACTTTGCCGCTTTGTTCAACAGGGCCTTGTCTGCCTTTGCCTTTGCCACATCGTCAGTGGAGTAGTTGGCTATGTCGTACTTTGGAAGTGCCGACTTTACCAATTCACGTATCTGCTTTGCATTGGTGGCAAGGCTTCCGATATTTTTCTCATTCACGACCAATTCTAATTGACTGGCCTGCAGCTCTACTATTGGAGCTGGTGCATTATTCTCGTTCATGCTGCTAAATTAAAGATTTTCTTGTCTGTAATAAGTTCCCGATTCTGTTGCAAGAATCTGATGAAGTCCTCACAATGCTGAGTAAGCTTTGGAACATCACGCTCAGGAACGAAAGAATAGCTTTCGGTATAGGTGTTATAGTCGCTCTTTCCGAACTCCACAACGTTATACTCGAAGTCAAAGACTTTACTGCCGTTCTCCATCATAGCATAAGGATAGACGATATGCTGCCAATGATTCTTGAAATCGCCGACAGAATACCTTCCTGTTGTCTTTAGGTCGCAAATCAGGAATGGGAGAACATAGTCGATGAAGCCGTACACCAGTACGTCACCGAACATCGTAGGAAGAACAGCCTGAACATACTGCTGTGTCAACGCGCCCTTGTAATAGTCCGACACCTCACGAACTAACGGCATCGGGAAACAGAAGGTACGATTGTTATAGGTAGCGTTCAGTGCTGCAACCATTCCGTTGTTAAGCAGCTTCTCAACCTTCACCTTGTCAGTGCCCCGATTTTCCACCATGCAATCAATGACCTCGTTGAATGCCGTACCACGGTCAACGGCCTCATTCTCATAGTGGACGCGGTTTATCCTGTCAATGAGAGATTGGAACTGCTGCTTCCGAAACTCCTCCGGGGTATGCGGTGGAGTTTCGGAGTAGCCCCAATATTTCTCCCAGATAATATCACTGTCGAGATATTGCTGGAAAGCGTCTAACAGGCTTGCATAGAATCTGAACCTAAGCTGCATCTTCGTACTGCTTTGGTTCCTTGTTATATACCAGCCCCAGGGTCTTGACCTTCTTGGCGAAGATGTCCCTTGCATACATGAGTACAGAGTTACCCATGTCCTTATAGTCACCGATATGAGCGAGAAAATGGTTAGCTCCGTTGGCATCGGTCATGCTTTCCACAGACTCCTTGATTTCTTCCAGCACACGGTTGAACTCAGCCTGTGCCTGCTCCTTTACAGCAATCATGCCCTGATACTTGGCAATGATGCTCTTCTCGATGAAGTCATTCTTGGCAGTGGGCTGACCATTCTTGTCAAGAATGTTGTTGATGAACATCACGCCTGGCAGCTGACAGGTATTCTTTCCGTCATTACGGCTGGTCGGGTCAAAGGTGATAGAGCGCTTCTGCACTCCGTTCTCGTTCTTCATTTCGAGATAGCCCAGCAGGTCAAGCTCTGTGACGATGCTGTTATACGACTTCTCGCGCAGGGCAGGCACAAACACCGTATCGTCACCTTCCTTGCGGGTGTCACGATGGGCCACAAAGATAATGTGCTTGTTCAATCCGGAAAGAGCATTTACGAACCACTTGAAGTCGCTGTTGATAACACCCCAATCCTGAACTCGCGGGTTACGTCCACCGCAGCGATAGGC
>Ga0310694_10001976_pt1 | contig 21960 bp, 24 predicted proteins | sample 174DNAGHGhighgp2_FD_203884 | JGI IMG/M metagenome (GOLD analysis project Ga0310694, IMG submission 203884) | Sheep rumen microbial communities from Palmerston North, Manawatu-Wanganui, New Zealand - 1742 DNA GHGhigh gp2 (v2) (version 2) | ecosystem: Host-associated > Mammals > Digestive system... | reverse complement strand
ATCGCCCCATTGCTGATCCATTACGATGTCGTTACGCACGAGAAATTCGCCGGCGGAATATGAACCGTCGGAGCTCTGCCATCCTCCGGAACTCAGCCTGTCGAAATTGACGTCCATCAGATCTTTATTTATGCCGTCTATCAGCGAACCGGCGTGTCCGTCCATATACGACGGCGACAGTTCATGCGCGGATATGGCGTCGTCGTACATCGTCGATATATCGGAAGATATAAGCCTCTGATAGAGTTCGTACATGTTCTTTTCCGTAAATTTCATGACGTCGTCCACTTCCCGATACCGGTATTCCGATCGGTATAGTCCTGAACTGCCGCCGAAATACCATTCATGGGCATTCTTAGGATATACCGAAAAAAGCTGGCCGGATTTCAAAGGCTTGAACGTTTTCTTCCATACGCGCGCATTTTCGGACTCATACATGAAATTGTCGGAATTTACCATCAGATAGGCATCCGTACCGCCGAAATTATAGCTGATTACCTGCCTTACGTCATATCCGGCGCTTGGCGATATACGGTTAACCGCCGGCACGCCGTCTATATGCATATATCTGTATACGCCGGCGGAAGTCGCGGCGTAAAAACAGTTGGTTCCGATCTCATACAGCTGCCTGACGTCTACTCCGTCGCGCGTCATGGCCATATTCAGTATTTTCATTATAAGACCGGTTCCGGCGTCTGTGAACGAATATATGCCGCCGGCGTCTTTAGGCGCTATATATCTGACATTTCCGATCTTTACAGACGAAGACGCGCCGTTCAGGAAAATTTCCGCGAAATACGTCCACGGCATCGTATCTACGACGTTTATTAGGCTGGAACCGCTCTTACCGGATATGATTCGACTTTCGTATACCCGCGCCGTATGCAGATAGCCTCCTTCATATACGATGATTTCGTCCAGAAAATCGTTTATGGGAACCATCTGCTGTATATTCGTCCTACCGTCCGGAAAATCGGTGAACTGCGCCTATACCGGCAAGACGAAATACCCGTCATCAGATCCGGCCTTAAACACTACGGCGTTGACGGAATCCCTTCCGATCTCTTTCTATATTTCTCCGAAAGGCCACAATATATAAAGTATCTTCACCCGCGAATCGCCTTCGCATACGGCGCCGGCATATGTCCTGCCGGCCGCCAGACGTACCGGCGTTACCGAATCAAAAGGCACCTGATATTTCTGTATTTCATCAAGAAGCGCGTGATATTCTATATATGTCCCGACGTAAAGGTCTACGGGACCGCTTCCGCTTCCGGTTTTCATAAAGCAATATTTTTTGCATGAAGAATCGGCGATTACGCCCTGAAACGATCCTGAACTGCTGGAAATATCGTAATAGTTTCCGTCCTAAAGATATTGCCTTATTCTCAAATATCGGCTGCCGTCTGCGCTCTTTTGGAGAAAGAAATATTTATCTCCCGCATACCACCCTTTATCTGAACTTACGCCGCACTGCACAAGCAGCTGTTCCGGCTCGAGATCGTATATGCAGGCCTTACCGCTTTCTATCTTTACGCCATATATGACGTTTTTATTTTCGTTTCTGCCTATATACGTATAACCCGTTACCTATGTCTGGCTCTAAAACTCGAAATACGAGTTCGCGTGTTCGTTAAGATATGTAAAAAGACCGGAGGCGGCCGAACCGCTATACGCTATAAAAGGCCAATTATACCTGTCTGAACCGAAAATTCCGTTAAAAATTTCTTTCCTGACATATGTGTCGAAACTCGACATCAACCGGCTTTCTATGAACGGAATAAAGCATTCCTGCACGCCGTCCGGCTTGGTCGTTTGAAATACATATCTTTTATGAATGGCGGAATCCGATATGCTGTATACGTCTATATAATCGTTCTAGGCTCCGGAACCAGCGGAACGGAGCGCGCATAGATATAATTGTCCGTCTTTTTGGCATATGCATCCGTCCGCCTGATTTTTCAACGCCGCATCTCTTAATATCTCACTAAAGCCGCCGCCGGAATTTTCCTTATATACTATTCCGTTGGTCCAGTCGATGACATACATGTCGGAATCGACCTTGGATATCGTGCATCTGCCGCTTATTCCGCTGACTGGCGCGAAACTAATATTCGGCTTAAGCTCTATATTATATATTTTCTTGTCGGATTTCTGCGTAAGGATATAATCCCGCGAATCGACGTTGTCTGTAAAGTACGGACGGCCAGCTCCCGATATTTCGTATTTAGTCATCGACTGGAAATCGTACAGAAATCCTGTTCCGTAGCCTATAAGCTGATTAATGCCGAACCTTATTACGTCAGTAAAATCCTACGGCAGCATGGATCCGTCTGTCCATGGAGTAAAACTTAAAAAATTGGTAATAGGCAGCGCGTCCGCGTCTATGCTATATGCCTTGCCGGAGTCGGACGTTATCAGAAACTGCAATTTTTCTATCGAATTCTGCGGCGATCTGCACGCAAATACGTCTTTTATGCCTATATCGCCGGGTATGCCTGAAATCCTATACAGCCGCTGCTGCGAACATGTCTTGCTGGTACTGACATATCTGAACAGCCGAATAAGCAGAACGCCCGGCGTTAAAGCGGCAAACGTTATGTATTTTTCGTTCCCTATCTGTACGCAGTCGGGATTGAAATACTGAAGACCGTCGCCGGGCGTGTAGGTATATACGGGACTGGAACCTATCCTGGACGAATCGTCTACTGTAAAGACTTTCATGGAATCGCCTGAAGAACCGCGGGTACGTACCGCTACTATGTCCGTATCTTCGTTGTCGCCGGAGCCGGATTCCGCGGATTTCTCTATATCGAATCCCGAAAACCTTACGTTTCCTTTCGTCGCGCCCGAATCTACGCCGCCTATTTCAAAGAAATCGGACGTATCTATGAGCGTCGCGTCCTGCCCGCCGGAAAGCATGCTTTCCGTGGATATAGCCGCTATGTAATCGCGGCGGGAACCGCCGACGTTCGCGGTATATGCTACATATACCTTGCTGTTTCCGGTATAGAAAAACGAATACGGCCTGCGGTCGGTCTAGGACGCCGTGTCCGCGAATTCGTATCCGTACCAGTTCTAAGCCTATACCGGCTATGAGACGTCCGCGACATTTACGGAAAGCTTTCCGCCGCTTATGCCCGCTATGACAGAATAGAATTTCGGATCGAATCCGTCCTCGTCTACGCTGTCGATATACATGATGAAATCGTCAAAGGCCTGAGGCGCCTGGACCATCTGAGACACGTTTATCTCGGGCCTATAGCAGGACAGTCCGGTATGGCCCTACGCATATATGCGCATATCGAAAGTTGTATCGGTGCCGGAATATACAAGTCTCTCTACGCCGTTTACGTCGCATGAAGCGGTATGTCGAATATCTCCTATACCGTCAAAATCAAACGTATCGTCTTCCGACACGCACTCGAACCTGTACGCTTTTCCGTTGGCGGCGAGGAAAAACTGCCATCCGGCTTTGCAGAAAGCCTCGATGTTGCTATTGTCGTCAGGCGGTATATCGCCGATCGCGTTTATTTTAGAGCATCTGTCTCCGGACGAATCTTCGCCGTAAACAAGCTTGTATGCGCATCCGGCGGAAATTCCCAACGCCGCGTTACCGTCTACCTCCTGCATATACGGCATTACCGGAAAATCCATTATGCTGGCGCCTTCTTCGTCTTCTCCGGAAGACGGATCTTCGTTTTCTTCCCCGTCGGCTGAAGAAACGTCGTATATCCTTGACTTGCTATATTTAAATACAGTAGTCCCGCTATGCATATATATGTATTCGTCCGAAGCCGCGATACCGTCGATACTGCCGTCAGACAGCGTATCGACTATAACGACGACGCCTAACCCGGAATCGGAACGGGATACCGCGTATAAAGTCCGAGCTGAAGCGAAATACGTCAGTTCGTCCGTCTATGAAACGAATTTTATTTCGGACGTCTCCTGCACCGAGCCTTTAACGGCCAACGTGGCGCCATCGACCAAGTAAAGTCCTTTATCCGTCGCCACGGCTATGCTTCCGTCCGCCGGAGAATACGACATCTGATTTACGGTAAGGTCTCCAAGCCGTACGTTTCTGCCGCCCGGACCATATATTATGCCGTCTTTCGCGTAATACAGCGTTTCGCCGCAATATACGGCGGCCCGGCATCCGGATTCGTCAAGACTTATGCCGTAAATACGCCCGTAATCCGTCGTAGCCGCGCCGTTGAATTTCATATATGCGGCATACAGCGTCTGATTTAACGCAAGAATATACAGATTGATGGTATTTGGCTGGCCTTTCGAAGGCTGCGCTACGATCTATTTCGCCGTTAAAGCGCTGTCATCGCTAAACGAAAACGTGTCGACACGGGATCCGTCGTCGCTGTAATATAAAATCTTATTGCCTGTCGCGGCAAATACGACGCGGCTGTCCCCTGCGAGAGAACATACCGTAAATGCATCTATCGTTCCCGCATATTCCAGAACCGGAGCCGAACCGTCTAATGCCTTAAACCGCCATATTCCACGGCCCGACGCGGCGCCGGCTTTATTGGCTATATACAGGCCGGATTGGTGCATAACGATGCCGACGGGGCCAGTAAACGTCCGATCGCCATACCAAATGCCGAAATTTCCGGCTTCATCACGTCTATACAGATTTCCGTCTTCATCCAACGCGTATACATATTCGCCGCGCGACGCCAGGCCTATATATTTTTTGTCTTCATCGTCAGCCGGAAATTTATCTACAATAAGGATACGGCGGTCGTCAGACCTGAAAAGGCCTTTATCCGTAGCAGCTATCACCGCCGTATTTTTAGCGCCGACGTTTACTGATGAGTCCCGGCTGTCGAGAATACGGATATCATTTACCGTAAAATCGGAAAAAACCCTATCTGTTACGATGCTCTGCCCGTATACTTCGTCCTGGGAAAAATTCATGTCTTGGACCATGTCGGCCCTGCTCTAATTTCTCCTGTATTTCCCGCGCGCGAACAGGTGCGTTCCGCCTATGTAAAGCGTATCGTTGGAAATATCGTACTGCACGCTCTTGATTCCGCTGAACGAACCTATGTCTATTTTTGACAGATAATAGGTTTCGTCAGAACTGCGTTTAAGCTCATAGACCGAAGTATCTGACGAAAAAAACGTCCCGCCGTCGCCGTCGCAATATCCTGTAGCCGCTATGCTTTCGCCGTCTGCCGTGCAGTCTACGAGACCGTTATCGGTATCGTACATGAGCTTATCCCGGAAAGCCACGAATACCGTATCGCCGATAGGCGCTATGAAATTAACGGCCGTCTGCCGGATCGGCGTTCCGATATTCGAACTTAAAGGATAATCGAGCTTCCTCAATATCCTCAATGGCTGCGAATAGTCCGACTGATCTACCCAACGCTTGGCGCCGTTCGGGAGATTCTCAACTTCTTCGTCTTTTACGGCATATGGCCCAGGCTGATAGTTCATCCCTATCTTCATCTTGTTTTCCAGATAGAGATCGTTATTTATAAGCTGCTGAAACACGTTATTTATGCGCGCATCCGTTATGTTCGAGTTAGAACGCAACGTCAAACTGCTGCCGTCTCCCTGGTGCGGCAGCGTATCTTTACGATCATATCCGTATATGACGTTCTTTTTCTTTATGTTATTCATGTCTAAATACTGTCCTCTATCCAGCGCCCTATGACGCGGCAATGGAAACTGTTTCCGGCTAAACCTCCGTTTTCGGCGTTATAGTTGTCGCTGCTGAACCCGTCATCGTCGGGATAAGTAACGTACAGCGCCGTAAAGCCGTTCCTGTTTTTGTCGCAATAGACCATGCAGTTCGCGCCCGGCTAAAGTTGCCTGGTTTCGGCGTTGGCTTCCTGCGACATTACGTCTGAGCCGAATATCATATACTGTCCGTCCATGAACTGCACGGTCTTTCCGTTAAACCTAAACCGGGGGAACACTATGCGGGCGGAATACGTATTGACCGTATTATTGCGGTTAAGCTGTACGGTATCGCCTATAGACGACTGGCTTTCGGCCCGCGGCGAAAAAATGTCTCTGTCTCTGACCGTATAGAAATACTTGGCCATTTCGTTTCCGCCGCCTAAAGAGCCGTTCATGGCGTATGTATTGCATTCTATCGCCTGTTTTCCTCCGTATGTCTCGTCCTGATTCGCGGCGGAATATCCCAGCCGGTACACTATGTCAAGCTCGAGGACGCCGGAATCCCATACCCTGTAGAATCCGTGAAGTATGGTGTCGTCAGGTTCTAGCCTATGCGTATAATACGGATAAAAGACATGCTTACGCGCGCCGTTGGCGTTAGAAAGATCGGCAAGCATTATTTTCTTGTCTACCTGCGCCGGATCTCCGGCCAGCTTACCGAATTCATGGTATGTCTTATCCTGTTCATGCTCGATAAACCGCTGCGCGAAATATTTCTGCAACATCAAACCTATGGCGTAATCTTCTATGTCTATATCCTGGTTCTGGTCTTTCCAACCGTATCTGTCGAATTCTGGACGTGGCTGGCTGTCGGCGTTTTCGTCATACGCGGCGTCTACTATATGCTGCAGATCCGAATCGTTGTCATTTATAACGCATCTTACCAGAAAAAGCGCGCGGTCCCCTATGGAACGTTTTACCCATACCAGATCGTTCTGCATATACGTATGTCCTGATGTATATTCAAGCACGTTCATGCTGGCGAGATAATTTTCGTGAAGGCGCGAAAGCTCTATGTCGTTCGACAGCATCCTGACCGAATTGCGGTTGAACGAAAACCGCTGAAGAAGCTCGTTTACGCCTACGTCAATCTGCCTGGTATACGGCAATACTCGGATATCTGCACTCATGTCAATACGCTCCAGATATATTTACGGTAAAACCTTTGACGTAATACGAATACATCTTTATTCCGTTGACATACGCGAACGTAAAAGACCCGTTGTTCATCTTGGTGACCTCTTTGCCGGCGTAACGCGTAAACCGGTCTTCAGCTTTTACGTTTGGATACGGATTCGACGCCGATTCGGCTATCGGCGAAATATCGACGGTATACCGTTTATCTGGACCCAACGCGTCTATTTCCTGGGCATATCCGACCGGGTTGCCCCTTCCGGTATATATACGGCTTATATGCGTATAGAATCCGCCTATGGCCGCCGAAGGAAAGTTATACGCCGGCGCGTATTTTCCGCGGAACGGCCATTTCAGATTTACGGTATAGAGCCCGCGTCCGCTGTCGTTCGTTCCGCAATCGCCCCTTGTCACGTCGACGATGCCTCCGTGCTCCAGCAATCCGCTTTTCCAAAGCCTGAACCACTGATACTGGTTTCTGCTGCAGTTCCTTATTCCGGTAGCCACCGCGTAATCCAAACCCGTCATATCCGGCTGATACCACGCATGGCTGTTGAATATCTGCGTCTTTTTCGTGTTAGAAAGATCTCGTTTCAGGTATCTTTCGTAAAATTCAACAGGATCTCCAGACAGGCCGGAAAGGTGGTATTCGGCCAGATGCCTTTCGTATTCAGCCTGCAGCTGCATATCCGCGACGCTTAATATCTGCTGCGTATAGAAACTGGCGTCGCGCGATCTGTCGAAAAAGTCCTTCCAGCAACTGCTGTCGTTAGGCGGTCTGTTGTTTCCGTCCGTAAGAGAAACCCTTATCTGCACCCGGCTCAGAAGATTGCCGAGATAGTAGATCGGCTTATTCCGGAATTCGCCCTGGCCGAGCGCGATGTCCTTGTACAGATTATATATTCCGGCGTAATCGCCTGCGGCGGAAAGACTCATGTACCTGTACCTGGCCTAAGGGCAACCCTGCACATACATGTCGATATCCGCCGTATGCGCGGTGACGAATTCGTCAGGCTGCTCCGTATTGACCCATACCGCGTCTCCTTTATTGTAGTACAGATCGGAATTGCCGGTATCGTTATACCACCGGCATTCCCAGATGCCCGGCTATATATTCAGGCCGAAAAAAGACATATCGTTCTCTATCAGCCGCCGTATTACCGAATTTACGGTCGATATCTTGAAACCGTCTTCTCTGGATATCTGTACTTTCGAATCCTATGTATACTTTAAACTCATTTTTACTTCTTACTTTAGGTCAAACGGCTATTATCCGTCGAACATTACCTTATAAAGCTGCGTATGCACCGGCTTAAGGTTCTCAACTATTTCCCGGACCGCTCCGCGAATATCCTGCATTATCTTGCCGTATAGCTTCTTCCTGGCCATTTCGACCGAATCGAGATCGCTATCCTAGACGTTTTCGTATTGGTTCAATTCGGTATTCATCATCTTGACGGAAAAAAACCTGGACTTATGCAGATTGGCGGACGAATATCTGTTTACATATGCGCATTCTATCTTCTGGTATGGGACTTCCGGCATGCTGCCGTCTTCGGTGCGCGTCAGTGATACCACGGAATCGGCGGATATTCCTTTATATACGACGCCGTCATAAAACTTGAAATAGAGCTGCTTGCCGGAAAACTGGCCTATGCCTATATAGTCGCGGCAGCCGCGAAGGGCGACATTGGTCCTGTCTTTGGAAAGCGTCATATTATATCTGCTGTCCAAGGCGTTTTTTCCTCTTATGATATATCCGTATTCGTTTCCTTCGCTATATCCGGCCTTTATGTCGTTCTGCGGAAATTCGGTGATATTATTGTATTCTACGCCGGCCAGATCCGACTGCGGTACGCCCTATACGTCAATATATTCTTCAAGGCGGGCGTTTCCGTATTTGTCCGTCACTTCGCGCGACGTCTTCCTATACAGATATGTCCGCGTATTTTCGGACTTTATCTGTACCGTATACGTACGGATGGGGTTTTTGTTCATACGCTGCAGATGCAACGAACTTTCGAGCATGCCCGGAGCCAGATTGGTGGCTTCGGTCAACATATACGAACTGCTTTTTATCTGGCATCCACCTATGGGATCCGTATTCAGCTGCGGAAGATATATGTCTTCCCGCTTGCGCGTAACGGCCGCATCGAAACGTTTCAGGCTGGACGAATTGCATTCATTTGCGCTTTTAACATGCACGTCTACCATGTCGTACATCGGAAATACCGGATCCGAACCTCCGACCATATCGTAGTTGTTTATGGCGCTGTCTATGCCGTCGCTGTCGTTTCCGCGGCGCGACGCTAGATCCGTATCCAACACGAACGTCCTGTTTATGTGCCTGCGCTTCTTATTGAAGTCTTCTATCATCTTTATGGATTCTTCGTCAGTGCCCGACGGATACAGCCGTATATATCTGTGATGGCCGTCTTCGTATTCCTGGTAATATCTCTGGCGTTCTGTCAAAAGTATGTTTGCGGAATCCTACAGCTGCGCCATGGCGTGGTCTTCGGCGTTTCCAGAATCGAATTCCTCCGTCAGATAGTCGGTTTTTAGCCAATTTCCGTCTTTATGTTCCGTCACTATGTCCGAACACAGTACGGAAAGCGGCGTTTCCGTCATATGATCGATCTTTCCGCGCAGTATTGCCGCGGTAACCTGGTTGCTTAACCTGTCCCAATTGGCTATTATGGCGTCCAGGCCGCCAAAACTGCCCAGATCATCGCTTAATACAGACCAATCCCTTATGACGTTATCTATGCTGCTGTATTCGCTTACGGCTGCCGCCGATATATACGGTTCTTCGTTTCTCAATATGCATATAGGCCTATACAGCTCGTAATCGAGAACCGTATCCATATTGACAAACGCCCGGTTGTTCCCGGCGGTAATGTAATTCAAAGAGATTATTTTATGTATGGCCATCTTTCTTATTTACTCATGTCATATCGGCTCGAATGGTAAATAGTATCAGATGAAAATTATCCGTACATATACCAACGGAAAAGACATTTCCTACGATTTTCCGGCCGGCGGCGATTGGACTGTCAGTTTTTCCAACAGCATCTCAGGAATAGCCTTTGTCGGACCTAATCCACAGGCCAATACGCAAAATCAGATAAAAAAAGTCAATAATCTGGGCCAAAGCGTATCGAGCCTGAACGAATACTGTTTCTATAACTGCACGAATATCGACGAAATAATTCTTCCGCCGCAGCTTACAGACATAAAAACAAGATGTTTCGACGGATGCGCCGGGCTTAAGACGCTATCTTATGGACAATACGAAAAATGCGACCCCGGACAGGGGGATCCGCATCTCAATTCCATAAGCGCATACGCCTTCGCCGGATGCGAAAGCATGCGAAGGCTGACAATACCGGCTTCTATAGATGGGATTGAAAAAATACACGAAAACGCATTCGCGGATTCCAGCATATCTTGCGTGATTTTTCTGGGAATAAGTTCGGATACGCTGCTGGGGGGATAACGATATGGCTGAATATTCATGGACACCCGGCGAAAAGGCCCTAATAACGTTAGGATAGCCTTATTTGTTCACCCAAAAACAGTATGAATACTGTAAAAACAGAAATGCGCCTATAGCCATAATCTATTACGACACGAAAACGTCCGAAAAATCTCAAAAACTGTACGAAGCCGCGTTTTTCTCCCTGGAAAAAATCAACTCGATACGGAACAAACTGCAGGAAACGGAAAAATTCAGAAACGGATACTGCTGCCTGTTCGCTTTAGACCGAAGCGTGGCCGCGGACGGCGATCTGAACTATTTCATAAATAACGTACTGAAAAAATCTTCGAACGGGATTTCCGGAAAAAGTCTGGCCGTACTTATCATGTGCAATAACGGCAAAATAGCGTGCCAGCCTCTTCCTGAAATATCTTCGGTGATAGGCTTAACGGAAGCGTTATACGAAAAATGCGAATCTGGAAAAGACGAAATAGCCAGATTCGGCGACTGGGCTGGAAGAAACGCCTGGATTGACAGGCAGCCGTCGAAACCCGACCCGGAAACGGTTCCAACCAGTACTACGCCAAAAAACGACATAATAACTGCCATAGCCGCAATGGACGGAATTCAGCCGCCGTATTATGAAAATCCGTCTACACTGAGTGGGTTCTACGATTATGGCGGCGACAGCGATTTCAGCGGAATAGAAACCAAAAATAAACGCGAAGACGGCTCAAACGCGCTTCTTGACCTGACTAACGTATCTACTCCCGAAACCACGTATTTCCTATATGGTTCCTATGACAAAAAACATCCGACAAACGCAGTAAAGCAGTCGGACAGCGTACTTAGGCCGCGGATAGAAAGATACTGCGATAACATAAAATCCATATGGAATAGAGACTGCATAAACAATGACGGATTCAAAAACCTTTTCTTTGACGGCAAAAAATACAGGTATTTCATATTTTATGAGCACTCCCACGGAAATGACAAAAAAATAACCATAGGCATCAGCTACGCGGAAATATGGAATATGTTCAGCGAACTTTCTTCTTCTCAGCGGGTATGGGGGATGTTCGATTCATGCAAATCCGGCAGCATGATCGAACCGGCAAGTCTGGCCGCGCCTTCTCCCTCCGGACGTGAAGAAAACATAATAGAATACCTTGACCGCAAATTTAAAGACAGATCCGAAAAGCTTGCGGCTAAATACGGCATAACGGCAGCAGCAGCCGCCGCAGCGTATAATCCAAAAATGGCGCTGTGGTCCGCTTCTCAGGCTAGCAACAATACCATATATACGGCGGGAAAATCTACGGAATTCCTTAACGGATTCAGCGACGCTATGCAGGAAACGCGCTGGAAAACGCCGTATAAATACAGCGACATAAGATACGGAAATTCAAGCGAACAGGCGTTTAAGGAAATAACGGCAAAGAACCCTCAAAGGGGCTCTGCCGTCGTCGACGGAAAAACCCAGGATATCACCTGGGTACCGCAGTGCAAAAACTTTCCCGACGAAAACAAAAGTTTTAAGACAAACATAATCTTCTGCTGACATGTTCAAATATCTAAATAGCGAAACTTTTACGGCGATGACGCCTAAAACCAGAATAGAACCTTCGTGGAACGGCATGCGGATGGCGCCTGCGCCGCGTATACCTCCTGCCGGAAAACCGTATGAAGAAGGCGCCGCGCTCGTAATGCAGTACGTAGAGGGTTACGTATACAGGACATGGGATCTTGTCCGCGCTGAGCCGGAGATGATAGATCAGATATACCAGAGCGCGCGGGCGACGGACGGCCTGGATGACGGAGATTATCCGAGCGCGATCTCACTGATGCTCGCATGCGGTGAGAAAGGCTATGTATGCAACGGAACAGGCGCCGGAAAGATAGAGCTTGCCGTCGGATACGTCCGGAACCAAGCCGCGGACCTCAAGTATTTTCTGCGTCAATACGGACAGCTTATACTGGAAACGAAAATAACAAGCACCACGTATAACCAGAATAACTATGAAATAGCTTCTGCCGGTACGAATCTGAACTTCGACGAATATTCCAAGGGTTTCATAATGTACGGATACGACAGCAGCTACATATATATCCAAAATTCAAGAGGTCCATACGCAGGATCGTATGGTTTCCACAAGATGCCGTGGAGCATCGTCCCGAACCTTGTCTTGCGCGGACTATGCTGGAAACTCGAAAACCCGGCATAATGCCCGGTATCAGAACTTGTTTCCGAATACCGCTATTATGCAATTGCTGGTGCTGGAACCGAGCAGCGGCAAAAACGTATCGGAAAACGTCACGGTAGTGCGCAGATCCAGATAGAATACCCCGTCTTTCGCGTTTTCAAAATACCATTTGTCTTTGACGGTATCGAAATATGAATTGTCTCCGTTTATGTCATGATAGCATTTTTTATAGTCTATATACTGTCTGGCTATCTCTATTTCGGAAACCCTTACTGTAAAACTATGGAATTTCCTGGCTGAAGAAACAGGATCCGGATCTTCTACTCCGATAAATGTAAGGCTTTTGAACTACTTATAGCTTTTCGTGAGCGGAACACCATTATATTTGCCGCTTATCGTCTTGAACACGGCTCCATCGGCTTCAGCTTTAGCGAGAGAACCGCCATTATGAACGTATTCCTGCTTCGATTTTATGCCGGCGTACCTGAAGAATTTATGGCCGTCGTCCATTTCTGCCAGATCGTCATCGTACTGATAGTTTTTATTGCTCAGATAATAGTTCTGTTTTACGCCGTTTCCGGAATACGGACTATAGGATAAAGACAATATCTGTTCGGAACCGTTTATTTCGGCCTTAAGGCTGTTTATGGCGTCCGTAATGTCTTTGCCTACGGCTACTCTAGAATCGTTATTGTGATCAAACCTAAAATTGTTATTTGCCGAAAGGTTTCTAAACGTATCTTTCGGTAACGTTACCATGTAGGGATTAGATGATCTCCTGTCTGACGTCTGGTAAAAATGGGTTACGTCGTTGAACGCGGTATCGTTCTTGAACGCCACTGCCGAAGAAATAGACTGCAGACTGTCAGAATTTTTCCGCAAAAAAAGCCCGTCGCCGTCCGTTATCTGTCTTTCTATATCGTCTATTCTATGCTATATGGCCGGATCTATCGATGCCGTTATGTCGTTGCTTAGCTTATCCTTTAGCTGATTATACGTCATCTAAAGCGTAACATAAGAAGAATCCGTGCCTGAACACGCCAGAAACCTCGTGGCGTCTGTTATGCTCGTCACCCGATCGAGCTCCCCTATGGTTTTCCCTGTGACTTCTACCATTGTTTTCTCCTGTATTTAAAATGTTTTCGGCGAATCATCTGCTTATTCTGAAAGCCGTTATGTTTTCGGACGGATTTTCGATATTGAATACCTAAACCTTGTCGTAAAGGCCGTACTGCTGCGTAAGCAGCGCGTCGACTTTATCCGATACCTGTTCGGTCATTACCTTTATCCTGCCGGCCTGATGCTGCGCCTGCGCCTATTGGCCGTTATATCCGACCGTGACCGAACTGTCTATGTACATAAAGAGATTCTGATTGCCGATCTGGGCCAATTCAGATTTGGTGAACAGGGTCCTGGCCGGTATTTCGGCGAAACCGACGCCGCTGCCGAGCGTAAGCTTGATATATCCGGGCTGCTGTATCTTGGCCGTCCAGTTGGGACCGCTTATCGCGCCGGTATCGTCTACGCCGGCAAACTCCATGAAATCCGAAGGATAATCTACGTAAAATTCGGACTGTCTCAACTGAAGGCTCGAATCAAGCGCCAGGACCATACTGAATTCCATCGGATCGTTTTCTCCGCCCGCGGAATCCGTATAAAGATCTACGTCGCATATCTTTACGTTCACCTATGGGATGACCTGGCTGTTGCTTCCGGCCCCGGACTGCGCCAGATCTATCCTCTTGATGGTGAACTTGGGCTTGTCGTCCGAAATGTTATGTATCTGATAGGTCGCAAGCTTTACGTTTCTGTATCCGTAAAACGTATTGCCCTTGTAATATCTGAACTGCGCCACGATATCCAGCTGGCCTTCTTCGTCCTGTTTCAGCTGCAGATACGTCCCGTCTATGATATCTATATATATTCTGCCGTCGCGCATCTCGAGATACGGCGAATTCAGATAGTTCATGTAATTGAAATACAGCTGTATCTTCTCCGAGCCGTCGTCAAGATATTTCCTGTAATTGACGTATATCCTCAGGATCTGCGCCATCTGATCTTCGGTTATGGAGTTTTTCCCGAAAGTAAAGCCAGTATATTCCTGCGTATATTCCGTATATGATTTTTCGGCGTAGGCCGGAACCAGGCCGTCGACGTGCTTTTCGTCGTATATATACTACGCTATCCTGTCTACGGCGGCGGTAAACGACATGTTGGCGATTTCCTGGTCCGGCACCGTAAACGGCAGTTCCTCCAGGGAATCCGATTCCGGTACGCCGTCTTCTTCGTTCTGCGCGTCCGCTATAAACTGTATGAACCTCAGCGAACGCGGATCCGAAACGTCGTAAAGATTGCAGTTGCGTATGCCTTGGTCGGACTCGTCCGTGTAATCTTCGTACGCCAATATGCATTCTGAATCGAAATGCCGCACGGGTATGTCTATGCGCCCTATGCTGGACATAACCGCCTGCGGATCTTCCATATCCAGCATAAACAGGTTGCCCTGGCCGAATACGTCGGTAAGGATATCTGTTATTCCGTTCTCCCTGAACGTGGTGCTGCGCGCCGCGTATTGCGCGGGCGTCACCGGAAACTTGGCGTTAAGCGACGGATAGAAATATCCGGGATGATGCAACTCGTACCTGAAATCTTCGTCAAGCTTGAACTGCAGTCTCCGGCTTCCCTGTACGATATATACGTCCTTCAGATCGTCGAACTGCGAAAGATCCACCTGCGACAGCGGTACCATACGGCCTTTATATTCGTAATACGTCTTAAGTCTGGCTATCAGCTCTTCTTCGGTGAACTGGTGTCCGGAATAATATATGGTCCAGCCTGGGCCATGCTTCTCCATATACTCGTTAAGATCTTCATACGTGCTGAACCTATCTATGACGCGCAGTACGCCGTACGTATCGAGATAGTGGAAATAGTTGAATACGTCCAGATTATTGACGTCCATGAATACCGCCTGCATCTGGCCGGACGGCACGAACGTATATCCGGCTTTCGTCGGATCATATATGTCGAACTTGAACTCCAAGACGACGGAACCGGACTCCTAATCGGTTACGAGCCTGGCATGGAGGCCGCTTACGTTGAATATATGGTTGGAATCGCATACGTTTTCGTGCCCTAACCCGTCTAACGTAGACTGGATTACCACCCGGTTGCCGTATCCGAATACGTAATCTTTCGCCGTCGCAACCTCGCATTCCTGCATATCGGCCGCGTCTGCGTCATAGCTGAGATCCATCCAGCCGTCGGCGAGACGCCCCAGGTCGAGAAACATATACGGATTCTTGCCGTAGCATTTTTTGCTGAACAGTATTACCTTAAGCCGTTTGATCCTATCGGGATCAAAACCGCCGTATATATGGTTCAGGCCTATCTGCCATACCATATACCGGTCGCTGACCACTACGGCCTGCTCGGAGTTTATTTCGGATTTCCATTGTTTTACCAATACGTCGGAATTTGCGCCTATCAGCCTGTTGTCGATAAGCTTCAGCGTATCGTCCATATATCCGGCGTAATCCTGGTATACGCGCGCATTAGCGAAAGCCGAAAGTATATTTTCGGTATCGAAATACGGATCGGGATTCGGATTCACGAAAGATATCTGCGGCGTTATGTCTTTCGCCATACCGAGCAGCTCTACGCCGTAATATTCGTATCCGCCCAGATTTCCGTACAGTTTCTTGATGCCGGCCGTGCCGGGATAGACGGGAAAATACGACATGTCGGCGTTGATATTGAAGGTATGGGATTTATCGCGTATATTGCGGATGTCGTACAGGCGTCTGGATATTACGCGTTTCCTGAAAAGCGTGACATTCGTGTCGAATATGTCATGGGAATTCATCTCGCTGTTGACGGGATCGTATATGACGGGGCCTGACGCGTTGGCGGACAGGTTTATTTCGCCGCTGCCAGTATTTATCTTGGAATCCGAAGCCAGTACGGTCTAAGCCGCGAAATTTAAGACATTGGACGCTTCGTCATACGCTACGCATACGTCGGCGCCCGTCACCGATAAAGCCTCGGTCTAAAGATCTCCGAATATGTCGTTTATCGTGTTATAGACGCCGTTTATCGCCGGAAGTATCTTTATGCGGCCAGTAATTTCGCGTTCGACATGTCCGATCTCGTCGCGATATACGCGTTTTTCCGCATATACGTGATACATGCCGTTATCGCCTTTCTGGTAGCTGCCGATATACTGGTAAAGCGTACATCCTTCGCCGTCAAGCGCGTCTTCGGACGAAAGCCGCGGATTCTTCAGATAATCGTCGCCCGACTTAAAATAATCCGTTTCGGCGTCTGGAGCGTACAGGCTAAATACGGTCCTGGTCTGGCCGTCTTCGAGCCTTTCCGTCGCGGTATACGGCCTGCAGTGCACAAGCCACGAATTCTGATAGCACTGTATATCGTCAGAATCGCATACAAGCTGCTGATCCCGCATCTTGGTAACAAACGTTATGTCGTCGCCTGCCCGCGAAAACTCGAAGTCGTATATGCAGGTGGCGCTTATAGACGGTACGGTAATCCTGCTGGCGTTTTCGTCCAGCCCGAAAAGATTCATGAACGCCGCGTGCCTTTTCGCCTTAGACTGCAGATATACGTTGGGCCTGCTTCCGGAGAAAGCCGGAAACGCCAGAGGATGGTTCTTGAACCGTATCCAAAGTTCGCCGGGCGTATTCTGCTTGTATCTGTAGCTTAAACCTCCCTGTTCGTACGCCGACAGGAATGCATCCTGGTCGTACTGTTTATACAGGCAGTACATGTTCCCGTCGGAATCTATTCCGTACCTGTATATATCGTATACCTGGTCTATCTGCCTGTTCTTGGTTATATTGTCTATATCCGGCCCGCCGCCGTGCGCGCCGCGATGATTCCAATATTCATTCAGCTGATTTACGATATACATCCTATCGTCAGCCCGCTGATCCTGGTCTAGCCGCAGCTGCCTGTAGAACCGTCCGTAGAACGTATCGTCGGAAGAAAGATGCTGGCTGATCGACCGGCAAAGACCGTATTTTGTCACGCTAGACAACGGCTTGCCGTCGTAAAGCTCGCCGAACAGCTCAGCCGAAAGTCTCTGCGTCGAAGCCATGCCTTTATATATAGACATGCTTTCGATTATGGGCGATACTTTGCTCCATTCGAGGGAATCCAGTTTTTCGACGGCGGCGCGGGCGTCGATCGCGAGATTCTGATTGTATTTGCATGCGCTAAGCGACGCTACCGCCACGTCAAGCCCATTATCGCGTATCCACTGCACGGCCGGAGGGTAGAACGCACCGTCGTAATCGACGACTTCGGAAACGAACTGCGTATTTTCAGCGACATGGTTGCTGTTTTCATATCTCGACTGGTATCCGGAATAGTCGGGATATCTTTTCTTGGAAAGATCGCCATATTTCGTTTCGCCGAAATCTCCGAAGAAATTCTTCCAGTTCTGGATGATGTTTTCGTATTCGAGCTCGTCGACGTTCACCGAAAAGAACGTATTGGTGGCTATTCCGTATATGTCGTCGCGTTTGATGAAATTCCATATGAACGGATGCACCTGATACGACGAATGGACGACGTTCTTTATGTTATAGTACGGATAATAGCAGAAATTTCGTCCGCCGTACGTAAGGAACATCTCCTTCTGCCTAAGATACGACGGATCGTCGAAATAGCTTAATTCTCCGAGCCTCTTCCCGACCGCGGCCGGCAGCCTGTACATGCTGCCTTCATAAGGCCGAATATTCTGTATGAGCTTCGACGCGGCCGGATACAGGCGGTCGTCGAATTCGTCCTGCGCCGTCTTATACGCATATGCGGTCTTGCCGTCTACGTCGGCCTTCAACGCCTACGTCATGAGATCGGCCATGTCCTCTATATAGCCGGAATACCGCTGAAACCCCGTAGGCAGCATATATTCCGTCTCGAGTCCGTCGGCTATTTCTCCGTACGCGGAAAGCGTTTCGTCGTATGACGCGAACATATCCGATATTCTCTGCAGTATTTCGGCTTTGTTGTCGGCGTCTTTCTGTACGCTGTACGAACTAAGCCTGTCTAACGCCGCAAGCGTCAGCTTGGTATCTGGCTGGAACTCCGAAAGATACTGGCTCTGCCTGGAATCCCGCGAAAGCGAATCGTATTCGTATTTGACCGGAAGATACGCGGAGCTGAGCTGGACCACGGCTCTTAAAAACATCTTGTACGCGCGTATCCTGCCGTCGCTCTCTATTTCAGTTTCGCTCAGATTTTCGTTTATGCACGCTATAAGCTTATCTATTACCGCATCTACGTCATCTTCGCCGTCTCGTTCAAAATCTATGCCTATTCCCGCCAGGGTATATATAAGCTTGTCAACGGATTCCGAAAGATTCGTCCAGTCGTTCTGGATCTGCTGTATGGAAGCGTAAACGCCTTCCTTACGCATACCGTAATTATATCTTTTGTTTCCGTCGCTGTTTAAAATATACGACGTAGGCGCATCCATATACGCCATGATGGCTTCGCACTTGTCTATGAGATGGGCTGTCGCGCTGTATACCGGACTGACGTTGTGCTCCTCGGCCGTAAACTTTCCTGTACCGTTTGTCGTCTTATAATACCACCAGGTGGTATCCTAGAAAGACTCCTTTATCAGAAGCCACATCTCAGGCGTCTTCTCCCCGGGATCAGTATTCTGCCGTTTCCATCCGGAACGGGATTCTCCCTCCGTCAAAGATACGCACCATATGGCTGAATCGCCCAGTTTGCTGTCTATGCGGTCGTCGTCATACGAAGCCATCGTCTGTTCAAATGCGGTCTTCGTATTCTGCGCGAGCGTCCGGAGATCGGCGGCCTGCTGCTTTATGTCGCTGAATATATCCAATATGAACTTCCGGCGCTGATCTATCTGCGTCTGCATGAAATCGTATCCGTATTTCAGTTCGTCCTCCAGCGAGACAGAACTTATATCTACGAATCCGTATTCCGCGCTCCAGTCATGCCGTTCTGTAACGCCCAGTTCGGCGTCTTCGCCGCCCAGCGTTATGTTTACGTATCTGGAACTTAAATCCTGAAACCTGTCGTAAAACTCCTGTACGGTATCGCGTATGGGCCAGTTCGTTATATGGTCTTCTCCGCTTTCGCTTCTGCTCGTAACGTATTCCTGCGCGGCGTTAAGCATATCGTACCAATACGTAAGGCCGGAATACCTGTCTGCGCCGTTATAGTAGTCGTGCTTATAGTTGCCGCTATCGTCAAAACAGCTTTTGTATCCGTCCTGTACACTGAAGTAGAACTGGTATTCGCCGGATACCAGATTTTCATAATCATCTACTCCGTTGTCTATCATTACACCCAGCTGATCTACGCGTTCTATATACGCATCGTATACGGCCGATACCGACGAAAGTTCGCGATCCAGTATCATCTGCTTTATATGTTCGGCCATATTTATCACCTGGGCCGATACGCAATCCGACACCTAATATTCATATCTTTCTCCGGAGAGATATGAAGTCAATTCGTTCCACGACGTCTTCAGATCCAGGTATTTCCCGTAAAGTACGTCGGAATATTCTCCGTATTTCTGGACCTGCGAAGCGAACATCTGCGTAGGCGATGTAGGACGGCCTTCCGTATCGGCGGATACCCTATGTATGAACGAATCTACGGCGCCGAGATTGAATACCGCGTCGAGAAACGCGCCGAGCGAATCCCTGTCGCTTATTACGTTGTCCCTTATGCCGAGCGTATCCATATAGAACGACGTTATGGAACCGATGTCGAAATCCGTGTCTATGCCGTCGTGCAGCATCAGCGGTTCGCCTCCGGGATTGACCCAGAATCTCGAATTCGTGCCGAGCATATCGGAACGTGAATCCGTAGCCGCGCTTATGTTGTAATATTCCGTCTCGTCGAAATATTCTATGGCGGTCAGGCTTTCTATGTCATGCGAAGACAGATCGGCGTATATCGGCCTGAGGATATCCTATACCGTCCATGCGCCTATTTTTTCGTTGCTTCTGAACAAAGGATTAAGCCTAGAATAATCTACAAGAAACTCGTTTACGGCGTACAGCATGAGATTGTACGTGCCTTTCATGTAGTTTTTCCTGGTCTGGAGCTTCAGCTTTTCCCTGATGTCCGAGATATAGAACGCCGTATCTGCCAGAGATCTGGCGACGGCCATTATCATATCTTCGTCCAGACTGTATCCTTCGGACAGATTGTCCTTTATGAGAGGCTTGTCGAAATTGCCGTATTCGGATTCGATGCTTCCGTATCCTTTGCTGCCGGAATTGATTATGAAATAATTCCTGTCATAGGAATATACGCTAAGCCCGTTCTGCAGATAGTCCGAAAAATACTTGTTGCGGACGAAATTGGCGTATTCCAGTACGCGGCGGCGCCTATAGAAAGAATACCGCGTAGTCTTGTTTTCGTTGAACGGACGTGCGCGCCATTCCCGTTCCATACGTATAAGTTCGGCCTTGGCCCCGGAATATATTTCTTCGCTGTCCTGGCCGGACTCTATCCTGTCAAGTGCCTGCCCTTCGTCAAACTGAAGCGGAACGCCGTTCAGCTGCTTGAACTGCCGTCTTTCGTATTCTTTACGTTCGGTCTCGCTTCCGGAATCTTTTTCAAACAGATGCGTATACTGACGCCTTGCCTGCGTAAATTCGTCGTATATGCCGTCGTCGCCATCGTATTGATATATGGGTTTTCCGCCTTCTTCGTACGGCATCTGGAGAAAACCGCTGATAACGCCGAAAAACGAATCTACCACGAAATCGTAATATTTTCCGTTGTTCGGCGGCGCGTAATCCAGAACGGAACTTAATACGTCCGCCGATACCGGAGGTTCATCGCCGGGCAGGCTGTAGTCATATATGGCCTGCACGCCTTCGGAAGAAAGCCTGTCCCTATATTCGTCAAGAATCTTATTTCCGTGTATTACGTATTTTTTGTTTATGGAAAAGATGTTAAGCAGATCCAAAATCTCGACGGGAAGCATGTCAAGCCTGTCGAATACGCAGTATTTCAGCCCGTACATCTTTACCATAGACCTTAACGCCTGTATATGGCACAGATCTATGTTGGTTACGTAATCTATGTAGTTCTTGATGTTTTCGTACAATACGCGGCCGGTATCGTCTCCGACCGCGGACAGGACGCGCCATATATAAGCGTCTGAACACGGGCAGTCCGCCTTGAACTTATCAAAACCTTCTTTATATTCGCGGTTGCCGATCATGCTGCCGGCCGTATCCGCCATGGAAAACTGCCTATAGCCGTCGGCCGTCTGTACGCCCGCGTCGAATCTCGCTATTTCAAGAACGTCTGACATGGAATCCTCGTTAGAACTTTATCGTATGGACCTGATGCATAGCCTTTGTTATTATCTTTATCCTGTCGAACAGTCCGCTTTCGTTCTCCAGTACG